>Ga0209737_10000155_pt1 | contig 61442 bp, 43 predicted proteins | sample TergutCu122P3_FD_187284 | JGI IMG/M metagenome (GOLD analysis project Ga0209737, IMG submission 187284) | Cubitermes ugandensis P3 segment gut microbial communities from Kakamega Forest, Kenya - Cu122 P3 (SPAdes) (version 2) | ecosystem: Host-associated > Arthropoda: Insects > Digestive system... | reverse complement strand
GTTTAGGCTCTTTCCCGTTCGCTCGCCACTACTTGGGAAATCATTATTATTTTCTTTTCCTCCGGGTACTTAGATGTTTCAGTTCCCCGGGTTTGCCCCCTATTTAGGGTACCCTATATTCCTATAGGGTGGGTTGACCCATTCGGAAATCTACGGATCAAAGGTTATTTGCACCTCCCCGTAGCTTATCGCAGCTTATCACGTCCTTCTTCGCCTCTGAGAGCCAAGGCATCCCCTGTACGCTCTTAGTAACTTACTCGATTGTTTTTTTACTCGTTATAATTCTTTTTTAGTTACAAGTTACGGGTTACAAGTTACAGGATGAACCCGTAATATGTAGCTTGCAGCTTGCAACTTCTTCATTTTTAATAGTTACGCAGAACAAATGACAAGAAACGGAAATCCGTAACTCGTAACTCGTAACTCGTAACTTTTCAGCTTTTCTCTTCCAAAATGTCAAAGAACTCTCGTGCTTTGCAGCACACAGCGATCGAATATCGCAAACGCGAACCCTCGATCAAATGGGACGGCAAAAATATAACTTTTTTAATACAAAAAATAGACCAAAGAAAAATTAGATAAATTTTGTCATAAGATATTTATTTACAGTGAGATATTTTTTAAACCCATGTGAGAGTTGAAGAAAATATTGGCGAAAACGATAATGAAAATCAACTATTTTGACACGCAAAAAACGCAAATAAAACAAAGGAAGAAGATATCCTCCTATTCAAATAGGAGGCATAAGACGAAAATTTTGAGTCAAACAACGTCTTTAGGATTACCTACACATTAACGCTTAAGATAATAAAATAATTTTGGAAATAGCGCTTTCAACCACAAAACAATAAAAGCATAAGTTGCTTTTCCTTTAAAATGTTTTCGCAAATAGTAGAGAAGCTCATTTAATGCAAGTCCTTTGATTGCATATAAATTGTGGATTCTTTTAAATAACGGTAGTGATGGATCTAAAGCATTTGTATGATCTCTAATACAATATCCCCCATAGCCAGGACAAACAAAAACAGGAATCTTTCTTTCCCAAGCTGTTAATGAATAATCGAAATCAGCGGCTGAATGTGTAAAACGAGTGTCCAAAATACCTATACAATCCACAACTTCACGAGCCACATATAAAATATTAGCATTTGTTAGTTGACATTCTTGAGGACTGTCGGTTGGTTCTATATGATAATAAGAATGTTTAAATATCTTCTCTCGCAACTTATAACCACCATAAGTGAAGTGTCCGGATATAGGATCTTTTGTCGATAGAACATATATTCCTTTTCGGTTAAAAGATTTTTCTACATATTGCATCGTCTTTTCAATTTTTCCCAAAAGTAAGTATCAAAAACGACATCGTCATTAATCAATAAAAAACCATCATAATCAATTTTCGATTCGATTGCTTTTGTCCACGCAAGCCTCATCCCACCTGCCCAATAAAGATTTCCGGAACCTTTAATTAGATGCACTTCCGGAAATTCTTCTTCGATCATTTCGGCTGTGCCATCGCTTGAATTATCGTCGATAAGATAAATATCAAACAAAACGTTTTGTAAGTCTGAAGTAGCTGAATAAAAGGATTGCAAACAATCTCTTGTTTTTGATTTCCTATTGTAACAGGTGAGTGATACGGCTATTTTCACTTTCTTCTGATTATTGCTTTTCTAAAATCTTTTCCACGATGTAAATAACCATCAGTCTGCTCATATTCCAACCCATAAGTTTGAAGTATATTTGCTATTTCAACAACATCATTTTCCTTATGGTATGTACAAATAGAAAAGTCTATATCGTGCGCTTCTTTCAAAATATCTGACGCCCCTTTTAAAGCAACTTGCTCATAACCTTCTATGTCCATTTTCAAAAAAAGATTTGTTTTTTCTTTTCCTTCTAAAAAGCGATCAATCGTGATGTTGTTTTCGTCGTTTATATCAGTAACATATTTGCGGACAATCATAATTTTATTTTTCCATGGTTCAAAAGTAGCAGTTAGCGCCTCTATCCAATTTTCATCACATTCGAATATATAAACATAATTCACCAACTCTATTGCATCTAAAGAAAACAAGGCTTCTGCAGCTCCAATGTCAAGAAGTATTTTCCCTTTTAGGCGATTTATATTTTTTACATATTGATGGGGAGAACGAATGTCTTGCTCCATTATTAAAGTTTTATACATTGAAACGATTTCTTTTTCCTTGTATGTTTTTGGAAAGTACAACTTTTTACCGGCATGATTTATATAGAACATATTTGATTGTTCATCAAAGAAATAACTAATTTGCCTGTTTTTGTATTCTAAGACAAACGGATAAGGACATTGAGTCAAACCATGTTTACCCATGAATGCATACATTCTGTTTTTTTCTGTATCCGGTAAGATTCGTTGAAATAAATAGATACGTTTTGCTTTCAAGTTTTCTCTAAAATTTCTGAAAAAAATCAGGGTTGCTCCTAAAAAAGCTGTATTAACTGCATGTCGGATTTTTGAAGGAATATATTTTCGGTACAATTTTACTAATTTACATATTAATTCATTGAATGCCCGACAAAAATAGAAAAATAATCTATTCCAAATCATGATTGGCCGATATAATTAAATCTTTTAACAACTCTATCCGTAACATATTCAATGCAGACAGCGCAGCGCGTTTAATTATCACTTCCCGCCCTCCGTTTTTGCCGAAAAGAAACTTTTGTGTTATTACTCGGGTGGGCGTGGCAATGGCGATCCACACCAAACCTATCGGTTTTTCTTCTGTGCCGCCGCTTGGTCCTGCAATACCGGAGGTTGCAATCGCATAATCGGCTTCAAACAGACTCATGGTGTTGAGCGCCATGTCGTTTACTACAAATTCGCTCACGGCACCATATTTTTTTAAGTTAGTTTCCCTTACATTAAGTATATCTCGTTTTATTTCGTTGGAATAAGAAACAATAGAGCCTTCAAAAAATTGTGAGCTTCCGGGAAGCGACGTGATGAGATGTGAAATGTAGCCGCCTGTGCAACTTTCGGCTATTGCGAGTTTTTTCTTATTCTTTTTCAACAATTTAGAAACAACCTCTACTAAGGTTTCATTTTCTGTAGAAACGAGATAAGGTCGGATGATATTTATTAAAGCAGGAAGTTGCTCTTCTATAGCTTGTTTTGCCAATTCTTCATTGTCAGTACGTGCGGTAAGGCGCAGCAAGACTTGTCCCGGTGAAGGTAGGTAAGCCAATGTAATATTCTTTGGTAAAGCGCTTTCCCAATTTTCTATTTTTTGTGCTAATGCGCTTTCCCCTATTCCGGCAGTGAGCAAATTCTTATGTATTACGGCATGAGCGCCTTTGTATTTCTGTTTAAGTAAAGGAATTACCGATTCCTGAAGGATTGCCTGCATTTCGAAGGGCACGCCTTGTAAGGCGATTAAAGTTTTGCCGTTTTTTTCCATCCAAAGTCCGGGTGCTGTACCGTTTTTGTTAGGCAGCACAATGGCGCCTATCGGTATTTCTGCTTGTTTTCTGTTAATTTCACCTGCTTCCAAACCTCTATCCGAAAACATTTTAAGTACTGTTTCCAAAGTGGATTGATCTATTTCAAAACCAACGTCAAAATATTGGGCAATTACATTTTTGGTCATATCGTCTTTGGTGGGACCTAACCCTCCGGTGGTAATAATCCAATCGGTTTCTTTGAAAGAATCTGTAATTGTTTGAAAAATGGATTGCGGATCATCTGCAATTACAATTAATTTTTCAGCCTCAATGCCTATTTCCGTCATTTTTTCAGCAATAAATGCAGAATTGGTATTGATGGTTTTCCCAAAAAGAAGCTCGTTTCCGATATTAATAATGTGCATAATATAAATATGTATGTGAATAATAGTATTACCAAAAAAATCATCATTTCATCGCCTAATCACCTCATCATCTAATCTCCCCCTCTCAACCTTGTTCCGTGTACTTCTTTAACTCCTGTGAAATCAACAAGCTGTTGGTAGTTTTCCATTGTAATTCCGCTTGCCGGCAAAATAATAATCCTGTCGCCGGCTTGTTTTACCATAAGTTTAATATTCTCAGCGCCTTCCACTGCAGTAGGTTTTTGCCCGGAAGTGAGTATCCTTGTACAACCGCATTCAATAATTTGTTCAAGTGCAATTTTCCAATCGGCGCAATCATCAAAAGCACGATGAAAAGTAACCTCCATGGGTTTGGCAAGACTTACAATTTCAGCGGTTTTATTTATATCAATAGTAAAGTCGTTGTGCAAAAATCCGACTACTACAGCATGTATTCCCAGTCTTTTACAATGTAAAACATCATTTTTAATCACTTCAAATTCAGCATCGGAATACACAAAATTTCCAGCACGCGGACGCACCAAAACGCATGTTTTTAAACTCAAATTGTTTACACAGAACTCTATAGCGCCATGCGATGGAGTAGTACCGCCATTTTCAATATCTTGGCATAATTCAATTCTATCCGCCTCCGATCGGTTTGCGGCAATAGCAGCTTCAACGGTGGCTGCACAAACTTCTATAATTGGGGATATTTTCATGATTTAGCTTTTCTTGCTTTTTGTTTGAGATTTCTTACTACACTGTCAATGAAAGCTTTGCGTAATAATTTTATTTTTAACACTATTGGCTGAAAGCCAAAAATAGGATAGCCCAAGGCAACGCCTTGGGTTGAGAGATACGCGCATCCCAAATTGCGCCCTGAAAGGGCAGCATAAAACAGGGTGGGAAAAATATATTGCCCCTTCAGGACGCAGGTTTCATCGGTTCCCATCAAACCCAAGGCGTTGCCTTGGGCTATCCTATTTTTGGCTTTCAGCCATTTATCGTAATTCATTGTCATTATATATTTGTTAAAAAAAACTTTTAATAAAAAAGTAGGAATGACAGAAGGCGGCGAAAATAAATAAAGTTTCTAAAAGAACAGGGTTTCTCAGCAGTGAGGTTATTTGTATATTTTTGCAAATTAAAAAACAAACCAATGAAAAATAGCCTCACAAACTCTTTTTATAAACACATTGCGCAAACCTCCGATGCACCGGTTGCCATTGAGGTGGAACACGCCGAAAGCATCTATTTTTACAATACCACAGGAAAAAAATACATAGATCTCATTTCAGGCATCGCGGTTTGTAATATGGGGCACTCGCATCCTGCGATTATAAATGCGGTTAAAACGCAATTAGACAAATATATGCATGTGATGGTATATGGCGAATTGGTGCAACAACCTCAGGTAGCGTTGGCAGAGAAACTTTGCGTCTGCTTGCCGGCTTCGTTAAACTCGGTATTTTTTGTTAATTCCGGCTCCGAAGCGGTAGAAGGCGCTTTGAAATTAGCCAAACGTTACACCGGTCGTACCGAATTGATCCATTTCGAACATGCATACCATGGAAGCTCGCACGGTGCAATGAGTATGATGGGAAATGAAACATACAAAGCTGCTTTTCAACCACTTTTGCCCGATACCAAAGCCATCCGTTTTGGAGTGGAAGAAGATTTACAAGAAATTACAGAGAAAACCGCTGCCATTATCGTAGAACTCATTCAAGGAGAAGCCGGCGTGCGCATGGCGTCTATCGAATATTGGCAAAAATTAAAGCAACGTTGTGAACAAACGAACACTTTGCTTATTGCAGATGAGATCCAAACGGGACTCGGTCGCACCGGAAAACTCTTCGCCTTTGAGCATTACAATATCACTCCCGACATCTTACTTTTGGGAAAAGCTTTTGGGGGCGGCATGCCGTTAGGAGCATTTATTGCAGACAAAAAAATGATGCACGTGCTCACGCATAATCCTGTTTTAGGACATATTAGCACATTTGGCGGACATCCGGTGTGTTGTGCGGCAGCATTAGCGCATCTTACATTAATTACCGAAAATAAAATGTGGCAAAATGCGGAAACAATCGGTAAAAAATTAGAAGCTATTCTTTGGAAAATTCCTCACGTAAAAGAGATTCGTAGAAAAGGACTTATGATTGCCGTTGATTTTCACGATGCGGAAACCAATTTTAAAACTTTACATTCATTTTTAGAAAAAGGAATTTTTTCCGATTGGTTTTTATGGTGTGATACTGCAATGCGGGTTGCACCGCCGCTGATTTTGAGTGATGAAAATTTAAAAGAAATTGAAAATTCTATATTTTCGCCCGTTTTTTGAAAAACAAAAATTATGCAACTACAAAATATCCGAAATATTGGCATCATGGCGCATATAGATGCGGGGAAAACCACTACTACCGAGCGCATTTTATTTTATACCGGAAAAAATTACAAAATTGGAGAGGTAGATGAAGGCACCGCCACTATGGATTGGATGGTGCAGGAGCAGGAACGCGGCATTACCATTACCAGCGCCGCCACAACCGTGTATTGGAAACATCACGCCGAAGAGTTTAAAATCAACATCATTGATACGCCCGGACACGTGGATTTTACGGTGGAAGTGGAGCGTTCGCTTCGTATTTTAGATGGCGCCGTAGCTATTTTTTGTGCAGTGGGCGGCGTAGAACCTCAATCGGAAACCGTTTGGCGTCAAGCTAATAAATATCATGTTCCCAGAATTTGCTACATTAATAAAATGGATCGTTCCGGCGCCAACTTTTCCAAGGCGCTTCAAGATATTAAAGAGAAACTGAATGCGAATCCATTGGCTATTCAATTGCCTATCGGCGCAGAAGATCATTTTACCGGTTTGGTAGATCTTGTTGAAATGAAAGCCTACGAATGGGAAGAGGAGCATCAAGGCGTTGATTATTATGAAATTCCAATTCCTGAAGATATACTCGAGGAAGTAGCAGAGTATCGCAAAATTTTGTTAGAGACATTAGCCGAATTTGATGAAGAGTTAATGATAAGATATTTTGAGGAGCCTGAGGATTTAAAGCCTGAGGATTTAATTCCCATACTTCGCAAAGCTACAATTGAACGGAAAGTTAACCCGGTGTTGTGCGGTTCATCGTTTAAAAACAAAGGCGTGCAGCGCCTCATTGATGCGGTAATCATGTACCTGCCTTCACCGTTGGATATGCCTGCTGTAACAGGAGTTAACCCAAAAACAGGCGCAGAAGAACTGCGCACGATGGATGAGAAAGCGCCGTTTGCCGCGTTGGCGTTCAAAATCGCTACCGATCCGTTTGTAGGCAAACTTACTTTTATTAAAGTGTATTCCGGAAAGCTCAGCACCGGCGAAACGGTGTATAATGTGCATACCGAAAAACGCGAGCGTGTTGCCAAAATCTTGGAGATGCACTCGAACAAACAGACGCAATTAGAGTCAGTTACAGCCGGAAATATTGTGGCGTTGGTGGGAATGAAAGAGATTAGAACCGGCGATACGTTGTGCGATGAAAAAAATCCTGTTTCATTAGAAAATATTATTTTTCCTGAACCGGTGATTCAGATTGCCATTGAGCCAAAAACGAAAGATGATGAGGATAAATTGATGACTTCGTTGGCAAAATTATCGGAAGAAGACCCTACTTTTGTGGTGCAACAAAATGAAGAATCGGGGCAGCTACTCATTAGCGGCATGGGTGAGCTACACTTAGACATTTTGTTAGACCGCCTGAAGCGCGAATTTAATGTACAATGTAACCATGGAAAACCGCGTGTAGCATACAAAGAAGCTATTCTGGAGGAAATTTTCCACACCGAAACTTACAAACGCCAAACCGGCGGAAAAGGTTCGTTTGCTTCAATGAAGTTTGCGATTTCGCCCACCGATCTTTCGCAAAAAGGTTTTACGTTAGACAATCAGGTAAAAGGGGCAGCAATTCCTCAAGAATACGTAAAAGGTGCGGAGAAAGGCTTCAAAGTAGCGATGCTCAACGGCAAGTACGGTTTTGCATTAGAATCGTTGCATGTAATTTTGTTAGATGGAAGTACGCACACCGTTGATTCCGACGCGCTGTCGTTTGAAATTTGTGCCAAAATCGGTTTCCGTGAGGCGATACGAAATGCCAACGTATCTATTTTAGAGCCGATTATGAAAGTGGAAATAATTACACCCGATGAGTATATGGGCAATATTTCCGCTGATTTAAACCGTAGAAGAGCGGTAGTAGAACAAGTAGATGCCAAAATCGGATTTCAAGTAATTAAAGCGCAAGTGCCTTTAGCCGAAATGTTTGGCTATGTTACGGGATTGCGTTCCATCAGTTCGGGAAGAGCCAATTACAGCATGGAGTTTCTCCGCTATGCGCGCGTGCCCGCCGATGTTGAACAGGACATTTTACAAAAAGGCAGATTTGCATTGTTGTAAAACACAATATACATGACCATTACGATAGACAAAAATTCAGGGTTTTGCTTTGGTGTAATCCACGCCATTAGAACCGCCGAACAATATTTGCAGCAACATCACAGCTTGTATTGTTTGGGAGATATTGTGCATAACAACGAGGAAGTGAGTCGTTTAACTGATTTGGGGCTGAAGATTATTACTCCGGAACAATTTAAAAATCTGCACAATACCACCGTGTTAATCCGGGCGCATGGCGAACCGCCTGCAACTTATCAAATTGCTAAAAAAAACAGCATTACGCTGATTGATGCTACGTGCCAAGTGGTGTCGCAACTTCAAAAAAAGATAAAAACGGAGGTCGAACAGCATCCTGAAATACAAATTCTTATTGTGGGAAAAGCCGGACATGCGGAGGTAGAGGGATTGTTAGGACAAACGCAACAAAACGGACAGGTCGTCTCTTCCATACAAGATTTGGAGCATATTGATTATTCAAAACCTGCAAAATTATATGCACAAACGACACAAAGTGCAGAAAAATACGGAGAAATTGCAGAAAAAATACGCGAAAACTACCGGAAAAAAGATAATGCACATTTGTTAGAAATTCATAATACAATTTGTAAGCGTGTGAGTAACAGAGCAGATGAAATTGCAACATTTGCCTCCCAATTCGATGCCATTCTATTTGTTTCGGATGAAAAAAGCTCGAATGGACTTTTCCTTTACGAGGTCTGCAAAAAACAAAACCCGAATACCTATTTCATCTCTTCTGAAAATCAATTACAGCATATTGATTTTAAAGACTATAAAACCATTGGAATTTGCGGGGCAACTTCTACACCCATTTGGTTAATGCAGAAAATTGCGGAAAATGCACGCAGATGACGCAGATTATCAAGATTTACGCAGTTATGTACTTAGTATTTTCTCAAAAAAAATAACGTTTATTCTCATAATTATTAAAAATCTGCGTTTATCTGTAAAATCTGCGTCATCTGCGTGCTAAAATATTTAACAATGAAACGATTTATCTTTTTATTTATATCATTTTTAAACATTTTTCTTTTGAATGCACAAACAAAAGAAGAACTTGCGACAGTTCGAAAAGGAAACAGCGCTTATCAACAAGCGGAGAAATTGCGCACCGAAGCCATGCAACTCGTGGAAAAAGGCGGAGAAGTTAATACCAGATTAGCCAATCAAAAGTTAGAAGAAGCAACGAAACTGTATCAGGATGCTGAAATTTTTTACCGAAAAGGTATGGCAACCACTCGAAATTCACCAAAAGCTAACTATAATTTAGCCAATAGCTTATATCGCCAAGGAAAGTATGAAGACGCCGGCAATTCTTATAAATATGTAGCGGAACAAAAAGAAAACGACAAATTGCTTCGGGCAAAAGCGCATCATAATTATGGCAACTCATTATTTAACCAGGAAAAATATAAGGAAAGTATTGAGGCTTACAAAAATGCGTTGCGATTGAACCCTACCGATAAAGAAACCAAGTATAATTTGGAATATGCGCGCAAAAAATTGCAGCAGCAACAACAGGAGCAAAACCAAGATAATAAGGACGATAAAGACAACAAAGACGATAAAAATAACCAAAACCAGCAACAAAACCAGGATAATAAAGAAGATCAGAATAAGGATAAAGACCAAAAGCAAGATAACAAGCAAGAACAAAAAGATAAACAGGATCAACAACAACAGCAGCAAAGGCAGCAACAGCAGCAACAGCAACAAGATAAACGCCAATTGGATGCTTTGCAGCAGAATGAGCGTCAAACTCAGAAGAAAGTAGCAGAAGAAGAGATGAAAAAAGGCGGAAAATCGAAGCAGGAAAAGGATTGGTAAATAGCATATTTCTTCACATTTTTTGCAAAAGAATACAAACTCTCGCATTTTTTTCTACTTTCGCGGACTGTTATTTTCTTAATGCATCATTAAACAATTTAATTAAACATATTTATGAAAAAGTTTATGCTATTTATCATTGCATTAATGTTCATTAGTTGGAACATAAATGCGCAAAATCAACAAATTATTGTTGGGAAAAATTACACTAACCCTAACGAAGTAACTTTGGTTGCTGAAAAAGGAGTTTCCACCACGATCAAATTTGATCTGAATGAGTTAAATTTGATTGAAGTTGCAACAGATTACGGTTTTGCAAACAAAATTTCATCTGCTAATGCAACTGTTATGTTAGAAGCAGGGGCTCCCGAACTGTTTTATTTACCTACCGCCATCATTATCCCTGATGTTGGTTCGGCAGAATTAGTGATTACGCATGGTGAGTTCACTGATTTTGAGAATATTGAAATTGCTCCCTCAAAAGGTAATTTATTGCGTAATGTTGATCCCTCGACTGTGCCTTATGTAAAAGGAGAAGTGTATGAACAAAATGCATTCTTCCCCGGAACATTGGCTGCAATTAATGAAACTTTTATTATGCGCGATGTAAGAGGATTAGCTCTTTTTGCTTATCCTGTTCAGTATAATCCTGTTACAAAAACTCTTAGAGTTTATTCTGAAATGACGGTTACCGTAAACTATAATGACGATAAAGGCATTAATGAATTTACTACGCAAAAAAGACACAAAACTATTGATCCCGCTTTCAACCAAATGTACAGCAATATGTTCATTAATTATAGCTCCTTTAGTAAAGCTTACCCAACCGGCGAAGAGGGTGAACTATTAATTATTTGTCATCCCGCTTTTATGGATGAAATGAAACCTTATGTGGATTGGAAACGCACTATTGGACGTAAAACAACGATGGTTCCTACCACCGAAACCACTACAACAGCTGCCGGAATAAAAACCTATATTCAAAATTATTACAATGCTCCTGATAACAATTTGGCTTATGTGCTTTTTGTGGGCGATAACCCTCAAATACCTGCACATACAGCAGCAGGCAATGTTCGTTCTGATGTTCTTTACGGACAATTAGCAAGTACTCCATATTTAGATGTACTTATCGGAAGAATCTCTGCCGAAACCATTGATCAAGTTAAAACACAAGTGGAGCGTACAATTCATTATGAACGCGACATTACTGTAGCCGATACCTGGATAACCGGCGCGGTTGGAATTGCAGCTAATGAAGGCAACGGCGGCGGACACGATGGCGGAGAGGCAGATCATGTGCATATGAATAACATAAGAACTCGGCTTTTGAATTATGGTTATGATCCTGTTTACCAGGAATATGGTGGAGTAGGGGGCGGTACATCAAATGCTCAAATTTCATCTCGTTTTAACAGCGGTGTAAGTATAGCAAATTTTTGTAACCATGGGTTAAAAGATGGCTGGTATATTACATCCGGACCGAATTTTACTAACACACAGGTAAATGCACTACAAAATGCAGGCAAACTTCCATTTATTTTTTCTGTTGCGTGTCAGAATGGAAATTTTATATCGGGAACTGCTTGTTTTGGCGAAGTATGGATGCGCGCTACACAAAGCGGACAGTCCACCGGAGCTATTGCCTTTTTTGGAGGAACTATTGACCTAAGCTGGGTACCACCTATGACAGCACAAGATGAATTTGTAAATATTTGCATGGATCTCCCTTCGCCATATCCGACTTGGGGCGAACCCGGTATTAAGAGAACCATTGCAGGTGCAATGCTTAATGCCACACAGAAAATGCGTTTACGTCATGGCTCTTCGGGTAACAATGATTATAATGCATGGTTAATTTTCGGCGATCCCACGTTAATGTTCAGAACAAAAACACCGGAAGAAATGACAATATCGTACTCGCCCACTATTACATTGGGAGCAAGTGAGTTTTCTGTTGAGTGCGATGCGAATGGCGCTACAGCCACTATCTCTTATATTAATAGTAGCAATGAAGTTATTATTTTAGGAACCGCCGTGGTTGCAAGTGGCGTTGCCGAAATCGTTTTTGACGAACCTGTTTCAACTACGGAAGTAACACTTGCAATTACAGGTTTCAACAAAGTAGCCTACTTGAACACTATATCTGTAGGCGAGATGCCGGAGCTTCCTTCACCGCTAAATCTTACATATATACTAGAAAATGTCAATCATGTTGTACTGAGCTGGAATACGCCGGAAGAGCGCGATGAATTGACCGTTAAAGGATATAATATCTATAGAGATAATGTGAGGGTTACACAAAATCCTGTAGAAGAAGGAACTACATATACTGATATTGCCCCTGCAAACGGCGAATATAAATATAAAGTAACTGCTTTATATGGAACAACATGGGAAAGCGAGCCTTCTGAGCATGTAACGGTGCTTATTGATGGAATGTGTATTCCCTTCAGCAGCAATATTGCTCTTGAACAAATCGAAGAAAGAAAGATTCGGGTTTCATGGGCAGCTCCTGAATATGAAGGTACGGAGCTTTCCGGTTATAACGTTTACCGTGACGGAGAACGAATAAATTTTCTGACAATTCCTGCCACAACATTGAGCTTTTTGGATAATAGCCGCGAGCCCGGAATTACATATTGCTATGAAGTAGAAATAGAGTATAACGATTGCGAAGAAGTTATCATGTCGGGAGAAGAGTGTATAATGGTATTGTCTATTAACGAACTTCCCGAAGTTCAATCTTTTAACATATTCCCTAATCCTGCTACCGGCAATATCACTTTTGAGGGCGTTGGATTGAACCGCATAGAAATTTACGATGTACAAGGACGTATGTTAGCTGAATATAATAACGTAAAAGAAAAACTGCAAACCGATGTAAGTAAATATGAAAGCGGTGTTTATTTTGCAAAAATGTATTCGGAAAATAATCAAATGGTTACCAAACGGTTGGTGATTATGAAATAATGAATTGTTCATGTAGAGGCACAAAATTTTGTGCCCCTACATGTGCAAAATTCAACGCTAAACGGCATTACAAATGCCGTTTTTTTTACATCAAAAATTGCCCCATTTTCCACTTTTTTTGTAAAACTTGCATTTTCTCGCTTTTTTTTCTATTTTTGTGGCTCTGTTAGCAAAAAACATTTATTAACCAATATAATATTTATGAAAAAGTTTATTCTGTTTCTCATTGCCCTTGTATTCGCATTGAATAGCTGGGCGCAACAACGAATCATTGTTGGACAAAATTACACAAACCCAAATGAAGTAACTTTAGTTGCGGAAAGAGGGGTTGCCACTACGATCAAATTTGATCTTAATGAATTAAATTTGATGGATGTGAGAACCAATTATGGTGATGCCACCGCCATCTTCTCCGGCAAAGCGCCGCTTATGCTCGATGAAGGAAACCCCGAATTGTTTTATTTACCCACCGCCATTATTATTCCCGATGTGGGTGCGGCTGAGTTAGAGATTACTTACGGCGAATACACCGACATTGAAAACATTGAACTTGTTCCCTCCAAAGGAAACTTGCCGCGTAGTATTGACCCCACAACCGTTCCTTACGTAAAAGGCGAAGTGTATAACCAGAACGCATTCTTCCCCGGAACGCTAGCTACCATCAACGAAACTTTTATTATGCGCGACGTTAGAGGGATCTCTATTTTCGCTTATCCTGTTCAATATAACCCTGTTACAAAAACTCTTAGGATTTATTCAGAAATGACCGTTACGGTAAATTATAATGACAATGAAGGCGTTAATGAATTTACAAATCAAAAAAGAAATGCTACTATTGATCCTACGTTTGCAGATATGTACAGAAATCTCTTCTTGAACTATACTTTTGTTAATAGAGGTTACCCAACAGAAGAAGTAGGCGAATTATTAATTATTTGCCATACTCCTTGGGTAGATGAAATGAAGCCTTACATTGATTGGAAACGCACTATTGGTCGCAAAACCACTATAGTTTCCACAGCACAAACCGGAACAACACCTGCCGGAATAAAAAGTTATATTCAAAATTTCTACAACGCTCCTGAAAACAACTTAGCTTATGTACTTTTGGTTGGCGATGCGCCGCAAATACCGCCACACGGTACTTCTTCCGTTCCTTCTGATGTTGAATATGGAAGATTGACTACCGGCAGCAACTATATGGATGTGCTTATCGGAAGAATGTCTGCCGAAAATATTGCCCACGTACAAACTCAAATACAACGTGCTATCCATTATGAACGCGATCTTACTACAGCCGACACCTGGATATCTACTGCCATGGGAGTAGCACGCAACGAAGGTACAGGTGGCGGGCACGATGGCGGAGAAAACGACTATGTACACATGAATAATATCAGAAACCGACTGTTGAATTATGGATATGAACCAGTATATCAAGATTATGATGGAAATTGTCCGGGAGTACCTAATACAACTGTTGCTCAAATTTCGCAACGAATTAACAACGGTGTTAGTATGATCAATTTCTGTAATCATGGCTCTGAAGACGGTTGGTCGGTAGCATATTACAGTAACTCGCATGTAAATCAACTGCAAAATGTAGGCAAACTTCCTTTCATTTATTCCGTAGCATGTGTTAACGGAAGATTTATGTGGTCGGATGGACCATGTTTTGCCGAAACTTGGATGCGTGCAACACACAATGGCCAACCTACAGGAGCAGTAGCAACCTTTATGGCTACCATTAACATAAGCTGGATGCCCACTATGACTTCACAAGACGAATTTGTAAATATTGTTATGGATCTTCCGTCACCATATTCCGGACAACAACCCGGTATTAAGAGAACATTTGCAGGCGCTTGTTATAATGCTACACAAAAAATGATTATGGTACACGGTAGCTCAGGAATGAATGACTATCTTTCCTGGTTAGTTTTCGGCGACCCCACTTTAATGATTCGTACAAAAACGCCGCAAGCTATGACCGTATCACACACTCCTGTTATTTTCTTTGGAATGAGCGATTTTTCCGTAAACTGCGATGCAGAAGGAGCTGCCGTAACTATGTCGTATATAGATAATGATGAGGTGATTATTTTGGCAAGCGCTACAGTTAGCGGCGGCATTGCCAATTTATCTTTCGAGCCCATTACCATGCCGGTTGAGATTACCGTATGTATTACCGGACGTGATAAAGTAACCTACATAGGAGAAGTATTGGCTACCCCATCAGATGGTCCTTATGTAGTTCCTGCCGGTTATACGGTTGTAGGTGCAGAGACATTAACCTATATTTCTACAAACACTGAAATTGAAGTTACTTTGAAAAACGTAGGCGTTGATCCGGCAAACGGACCGATTAACGTTACGCTTACTTGCAATGATCCGCAATTGACTGTTACACAAGCCACTGCACAAACTACAACTATTGCTCCGGATGGAACTGCTACTGTGAAATTTAAAGTTACCGTAGCTAATGATATTCCTGATGGCAAAACTTTCCTTACGGATGTAACCATCGTAGGAAGTGGTAAAACTACCTGGGAAGGAAAATTGCCGTTGAAAGCGTTTGCACCGGTATTTTCTTTAGAAAAAGTTTTAATAAACGATGTGGAAGACGGTAATTTACCAAAAGGTAATTTAGTGAAATTAACTACTGTAGTTAAAAATATGGGTGGTGCCGGAGCATATAATGTAGTTGGCGAAATAAACTTGGATGGCGAATATATCAACTTTGCTTGCGAGGAACTTAATCCCGACCCACAACACTTGTCAGCCGGCGAAACTATGGATATAGATTTCTTCGTAATTACTCACCCTGATATGCCCGGCGGATATGTGGCAAACCTTCAACTGCTACTTACTGCTATGTATGAGCGTTCGCAGAGCGAACCATTTACGGCTATCTCTACGGGAGCAGCCAATTACTGCACCCCGGGAACAACAAATTGTAGCCAAGGTGATAGATTTACTTTAGTTAGAATCGTAAAAACAAGCGACCAATCAGTATTACTAAATAATACAGATCCTGCCTGTGGTACAAATGGTTATACTAACAATTCTGACGTTGAACTCGATTTTATCCCCGGTGAACAATATACAATTACTGTAACCGTAGGTTACCAAAACCAAAACGTTAGAGGGTGGATTGATTTGAACGGGAACGGTGTTTTTGATGCAAATGAGAAATTAATCAGTTTTTCTTGCCCGGTTGTAGGAACTCAATATTCACAGAACTTTACAATTCCGCAAGATATTGCATCCGGCTCACAACGTTTACGTCTGCGTGCTATTTGGAATTCAAGTTCAACTGATCCAAATGCATGTGATCAATACGGGTATGGGCAAACGCTAGATTATACTGCTGTACTTCCGAATCTTTATCCCCATGTTCAAAATGTAAATGCCGAATTGAATGAAGAAACCGGAATAATTACTATTACCTGGCAAGCTCCCGAAGAAGGCACGCCAATGGGCTACAACATACGCAGAGCAGGCGAACTTTTGAATGAAACATTGCTAACCGACCTAACTTTTACAGAAGAAAATGTTACGGAAGGTGTTTATGTTTATAATGTAACTGCAGTTTATGAAGGTGATAAAGAATCGCTTGCAAAAATATCGAATGTTATTTGTAATTATGTTATCCCACCCCTACCTTGCGAAACACCGGTTAATGTATCGGGAGACGTTGATGAAGCTAATTGTGTAGTAGCCGTTATTCGTTGGGATGCACTGGAAGGCATTGAAGGCGTAACATTATTGAATTATAACATTTACCGCGATAATGTAAAAATCGCTGAAGCCTTATCTTCCGATTTGGAATATCGCGATGAACTATCTGCTAACGGAACATACGTGTATCAAGTAAGCGCTGTTTACGAACATTGCGAAGAGTCGGAATGGACAAGCGAAATTGCTGTTGAAATAAGTTGTGTAAACATCAATGAAATACAAGCGGATGCTTTCCAAATCTTCCCGAACCCTGCAAACAACAGCGTTATCATTAAAGGCGACGGACTTGTTCGCGTAGAATTCTACGACTTGCAAGGACGCAAATTAGCCGAATACAATAATATAAAAGACCACCTGCAAATTAATGATTTGAGCAAATTTGAAAGTGGAGTGTATTTTGTAAGAATGTACTCGGAAAATAACGAAATGGCAACCAAACGATTGGTGATTGTGAAATAATAATTTTTCAATAATAAATGTTGGGGCTGTCTTAAAAATAAAGGCAGCCCCTTTTTTAAATATTTATCTTTAATCATTACATCAAAACACCTTCAAATACTCGTCAATAATCACCACTGTATCGCCTACTTGTTTAATAACAGCAATGCCTTGATTAATACACTCCTGTTCTAATTCAGGATAAAAACTCATAGAAGCCAAACCGAGATAAATTTTATAATCTTTATAATCGGGGCTTAAGGTTCTGAAAGTTTCTGCCTTTTTTAGCACGATTGGAATGTCATTCGCATGGGCTTTGTATTTTACCTCGGTAATAGCTACTGAAATATTGTTATACATTACAATATCATATTCATCTTCGAGTTTTTCTCCAACATATTTTACATTTTTCCTAATTTTATTAAAATGCTCCCCGAAGAAGTTTTGTTGCTCCTCTTCAAAAGAGTTAAAGAAATATTCTTCGGCAAACGAACCGTGGTTATGCGCCCAACCGCCTACTAGTTTTTGCAGTTCTTTCATTCGCTTGTCCGTTTTTTCCATTTGTTTATCCGTTTCGGCAAATTTAACGGTCAATTCATTTATGGCTGCCCAAAAGGTTTCGGGTGTAGCGTGGGGAAAATGTGATGGCGTACTCATTTCTTTGTGATTTAAAAATTCGCGGCAAAAATATAATTTATCTTATTCGAGAATCTTTTTTTTGAAATTATTTTTCTAATAATCAATGTGTTAAAAAAGTATTGAAATTTGCAGTTTTTGTTTGGAACTTGTATTTTTTATTCAGAAAAGTGCAATTTTTGACTAAATCTTATTTATACATTCCAAAAAATCATGTTTCTTTGCACGTTTCTAACGGTTAAAACATGGGAAATATCACCACTTTACTTTTGCAAGATGTGCGTTTTCAGGAAGCGCTCAATGCTTGTATGAATTGCGGAGTTTGCACCGCTATTTGCCCTTCGGCTGAATTTTATAATTATGACCCGCGTAAGATTTGCGATATTGTGCAACGCGAAGAGGATGTGGAGCTCGAAAAGTTATTACGCTCCGAAACCATTTGGTATTGCGGAGAGTGTATGTCTTGCGCCACGCGGTGTCCACGCGGAAATACGCCCGGTTTGATCATCATGGCATTGCGAAAAATCGCACAACAGCTTGGTTATTTTGTGGATAGTGAGAAAGGGCGGCAACAGTTTATTTTAAACAAAGTGATTGGCGGTTCCATTTTAGAACGCGGCTATTGCGTACACCCCGATATTGTTGCACCGGAACTGCATCCTGAACAAGGACCCATTTGGAAATGGTATCGCGATAATATTAAAGATGTTGCGCCAAAATTAGGCGCAAACTACAAAGGCGAAGGTGCGGGCGCATTACGCCAAATTGCTGATAAAAACTTGGAAGAGATCAAGAAAATTTTTGAAGCTACCGGCGCTCTCGACTTTCAAAATAATATTAATCGGTTTTCGAATGAAAAAAGAGGTACGACCTCCGAACAAACCTATTTGAATGAAATTTACACTACAAACAATAACACACATAACCGTAGAACATTATGAAAAAACACTTTTGGAACGAATATCAAAAAGAGATCGCGGAAGATCATTTTTTCTATAGCAGAAGTTGTATCCGGCAAACCTTTTTTCCGGGTTCGGAAGCTACTTTTTTGAAAATCATGCGCGATGTGCTGGACAAAGAGATTCACGATAGTGTAGATACGCACACCTGCACCGGAATTGGGTACCACAGCGATATTATCCCTTTGGAAACCGCCATGACCGTAATTGCGCGCTTGTTTGCCATAATGACAGAAAAAGGATATGAAAATTATGCCACTTCTTGTATTACATCGTTTGGACTTTATAATGAGATGATTGAACTATGGAAACATAATCCGGAACTGTTGGAAAAAACCCGTGAAACATTGAAAAAAACTACCGGAAGAGAGTTTCAAATTCCTAAAAATGTGGCGCATCCTTCCGATATTATTTACAAATTCCGGATGGAATTGAAAGAAAAGATGAAGTATCGCTTGGTAAACCGTTTTACCGGAAAACCGTTGCGCGTGGTAGAGCATATTGGGTGCCACTATGCCAAAATGTTTCCGGAAACCGGCATAGGAAAAGCCGAATTTCCCCACGTATTAGCCGGCATGATTGAAGCGTGGGGCGGCGAAGTGGTGGATTATCCCGAACGTCGCCATTGTTGCGGCTTCGGATTTAGAAACTATTTAGTGCAAGCCAACCGCGGATTTTCTATTGCAAATACCAAGAAAAAATTTGAATCCATGGAACCCTACGAGCCTGATTTTATTGTGTGTAACTGCCCGGGCTGTCCCATGTTTTTAGATAAATGGCAATACACCATCGCCGAGCTGGAAAATAAAACTTACGACAAAGAGGGTTACGGCATTCCGGTGCTTACTTATGAAGAGATGACCGGCATGCTGCTGGGCTACAATCCTTGGGAGATGGGCTTGCAACTACATCAAGTGCAAGTGGATAGACTTTTGAATAAAATTGGAATTCCTTTTGATAAAGATGATAAATATCGTGGTGTAAACGGCAAAATTTTGCCCACACCGAATAAACCGAATGTGTTGAAGGTGTAGACAAAATTTTGTTTTTCACATTCCTATATCTTTTTTGTATATTGCGCCCGATTTAAAACCAAGCCTATGGAAACAAAAGCCACCGGTATATCTAACAAAATCATTGCATATTTACATAGCATTTTGCTTATAAGCTGCACCATACTTTTTTGCTGCTGTCATAAAATTACCAAAGAAGAAGAGGTAGTAGGAAAGATTAACGATAACGAGGTTTTTGTTTTAGGAAATAATTTCGTTGTATTAAAATTATCTATCTTTTCTAAAGATTTAGATAATATCGGTGTTTGTTTTTCCGAAAGCTCCTCTACGCCATTATTTGTGGATAGCGTTGCCCATGCTCTATTTTACGATTACTCTGATGATTCTTATTTTGTAAGACTTGAAAATTTAAAAGAACTAACCACTTATTATTGGCGTACTTTTATAAAAAAAGAAAATGTTTTTGTGTATGGCGAGGTAAACCGTTTTACCACTACTGGAACCCCCACCGGTTCATGGACACGAATGGCTGATTTTTTTGGCGCCGCCAGAGAAGGAGCAGTTGGCTTCTCCATTGGAGATAAAGGTTATGTTGGAATAGGCATTCCTGTGCATTATTTGTATGAGTGGACTAGTTTTTGTAAAGATTTCTGGGAATATGATCCGGTTACGAACACCTGGACGCAAAAAGCAGACTTTGGCGGTGGAGAGAGAGCAGGGGCGGTTGGGTTCTCTATAGGAGATAGAGGATACATTGGAACAGGAAGTGCTGAATATGTTAGGCCTCCTCAGACTCCAACCGGCTTGAACGATTTTTGGGAGTATAATCCGGTGGCTAATGAATGGATACAAAAAGCAGATTTTAAAGGAAGTGCGCGACATGGAGCCGTTGGATTTTCCATTGGAAATAAAGGATATATAGGAACCGGTTGTAATAAAGGTTCATGGTTTAGGGATTTTTGGGAATACGATCCAGAGTCAAATTCATGGCTACGAAAAGAGAATGTGCCGCCCGCAGTAGTAGGACAAGGTTCTATTGGAGAAGGAAGGCTAGGTGCTGTTGGATTTTCTATCGGAAATAAGGGATATGTGGGAATGGGGCTCAGTTTCTATGGCTTAGTTAACGACTTTTGGGAATATGCTCCTTCTTCTAATCATTGGGCGCGAAAAGCGGATTTTGCAGGAGGAGAAAGATTAAATGGGGTTAGTTTCTCTATCGGAAATAAAGGATATATTGGACTTGGAATGTGGGATTATTCTCCGTATGAGCTTACTCATGATTTTTGGGAGTATTCACCTGACTTAGATATTTGGACATTAAAAGAAAGGTATCCGGGCGGTGGTGGATGCTCATCAGTTGGATTTTCAATCGGAGACAAGGGATATGTGGGCACCGGTTGTAATGGTTTTCCTGATCTTATTACACAAAAAGATTTTTGGAGGTTTACACCGTAATGGCTTAGAAAAATGCCTTCAGCTGTAACAACCCCAAGATATTATTCCAGTTTTCTTGTTTTGTGCAAAAGACACCCAAAATCATTTTTTATTAAAAATCATTTTACCCCTTGACAAAGGGCATTTCAAAATGTATATTTGCGGCGCAAGGAAAGTTTTTTTACTAAAAATTTTTGAAGGATGTGGGGAATAGAAGAACCTTATTTACACCTTGAAAAACAATAAACACCTTAGTAGCAGTGAATTATACATTAAAATATAACCTTATTACTTTATTAAAACTATGAAACCATGCGTATTTCTTTGCTATTAAGGTGTTTCTGTGTTATTCTAAGGTGAAAATAAGGTAGTTTTTCCTTATGGCTTAGAAAAACGCCTTCAACTGCAAGAGCCCCGTATGCACAGTTTTCGCCCCTTCGGAACTGCGCCCCTCATAACGCAAATCTAACTGGAGAAATTCTGTGATATTCGTCTGAAAACCAACATTCCACAAAACATTATTTCCGTTTTGCAAGCCTTCCAACATCTCGAAGCTAATCGCCGATTGCATGTTATTATGTTCACTGCCGGATTTAAAATCAATATAGCTGTACTGCACTCTAGTGGAGACATTTCCTCGTCGTGTAATACGGTAGCTAAATTCCGCAGCAGCATCGTGCCCTTTCATGGTTTCAATTCCCGAAATGTTATTCTTGTCTTGAAATGTGTAAATTAATCCCCAAAAAATGTTGTCTTTATGTTGCACACGAACAGAATTTATGATGCTGTGATTAATAATATTGTAATCTCTGGATGAAAAAAATGCAGAAAAATTCTTTTTGTCCGAATAAATGTAATCTACTTTTAGGGTAATATTTTGATGCGGTCTGCCACGAATGGTAAACTGATTCAAATTCAGGCGGTTTGTTTCCATGCCAAAATAAAGCATGTTTTTATTTTGAGTATAACGAAAGATATAATCCATGCCCCAAAATTGAGATAACTGATTAAATGAAAGATTGTTGTTAAAGTTAACTTGACTGCTTATTAATGCGGAATCTGCCAAATTAAACTGAAAAGGATTTAATGCTTTGCCAATCTCTTTAGAGGAGTTTTTTTGCCCCACACGCAAAGTGGCAGCATTACTAAAACGTGAAATAAATTTGAGCACTCCTTTTTTGTTGCTCCAAACATTGCCGGGTCTCAATTGAATTACTTGCGTAAATTGGTTATTATAAGTACTAATGTACTCCGGCGAAGAGATCCAAACCCTGATGTAATTGGCTTGGTCTTGAAAAGGTGCAATTTCAAACTCATTCAACTCTTCAATGCCGTTATTATTGTAGTCAATCCAAACGTGGGTGCCTTGCCCGTCGGCTACCCTAATAAAAGTAAAGATTTTCTTTTGTTCCAAACCACTTCCGGCATCATAATAAGTATTTAAAAACAAAGCATTTCTAAAAAAACGTCCGGTATATTCCACGCTTCCCACAAAGAAATTCTCAGCAAAAAAAATCCGAGCCGAGTCGCGTTGATGCATATTTCTAAACGTAGCCGTTCCTCGAAAACGGTTGTTCCTCAATTTCGTAATTTCAAACGAAGCTTCCGCTTCATAAGCATAATTATCTCTATCAAACTGATTTTGATAAGGTCTATCCGTAAACAGATGTTTTAATTGCACATTGTATTTATACTCAATAGAGTCATTATTTTTTAGATAAAGATACGCTTCATTAAAACGAAAACTATTAGGCAGTAATTCCTGATTATGCGCACTTTGAAAACGGTTGAATTCAAAGCGTTCAAAAACGCCAAGTTCTATTTTTCTGAAAGTTTTTGAAAGCAAGTTGAAAGTTCTGAAATAGTTTGTGTTTTGCAAACTATCTTGTGTCAATAAAAATGAGGTTTGCGTAAAAAAATGAAACCCTTTTTTGTTGGTAACTGAAAGCAGCTCATTACGAATGGCTTGTAAGTTTTTTGAACGTGAATAATAGTTGAATTTGTATGAAGTTTCTCCTGTTTCTTCCTGCATAAAACCTGCTTGCGCACTCAACATCAGTTCCGCATTTTGCGGCGAAAAATCTCCTTGCAAATTATAATCTTTGTAAAACTCTATCGCTCTAAAACTTTCAATGGGATTAAACTTTTGATGTTGGTATTCTCCGCCTGCTTTGGTAAAAAACCACCACGGTTTTTCCATATTTTTTTTCGTTTTTAAAGGATTTTTGTGAAAAAGGTTGAACATATAGCCAAAACTTGCATTTTCCGAATTGTTTTGTGTAGAAAAAGTGTTTTGGTTAAAATGAGTAAACGCAAATTCCGTAGAAAATCCGGTATTTTCCGTAATGAACCAATCGGCGCCGATGGTTCCCATTTGAGATGAAGTAGGGGTAGTAAGCAGCGTTACCGGCTCGTAATCGCCTTGCGGCACGCCGTTTTGTGGCGCTACCCACGCAAAAACACGCCCATTTGCTTGGTTTACAGATAAAATGTAGTTTCCTTTATTGAAACCCAAAAAACTGAACCCCACACGATATAATCTTTGTGACGGATCGGTAGAAAATTGATAAATGGTATAAATTTCACCATTAGAAATAGTGTCAATTCTTTGATACAGAATTTCATTGGGATGAAAATCGGATGTATCCACGTTGGGAAACCAAGCATTGGGCACATTTCCCAGTTGCGATAGATACATTTGCATACTATCGGTAAGTTGTGGCTGAATAGAGCGATTTTTCAAATCTTGCTCATGAAAAAAGTTTACTCTAAGATTGAGTTTTGGCGATTTTTCGCTGGTAAATTCATTATATGTAAACAACGAATATCTCGAATAAGCCAAGTCGGAATACTGATATTCAATATTAAACTCTTTTTCCGAAGTAACCAATATTCGCGACGTGAATGTAATCTCTCCGGTGTTATAATCCATCACATAATCGTAGTCTAAACCTCTTGTAAGCAATCTATTATCCATATATACGCGCTCACTTCCCGAAAGAATTACGATATTGAGCTGCCCATTATTTCCGGTTAATCTGTACGGACCTTGCAAGCCGTTAATCACTGCTAACCTTTGGCGCACATATTTTCCTTTTGACACACCACCGCCTGCATTGTTTTGCAAACGATAGGAGGAGTCTTTTTTCAAATAGTTATCTGCAAAACCTTCCATGCCCAGCAGTCTTCTATTCGCCACCAGAAAATAACCGTTTGGTTTGGTAATATCAATATCTCCCCCATTTACCTTCCATTGGTTTTTGTAATTTAGGTGAATGAATATTTTGTCAAAATCTTGAATAACACGTGTGTTGCCTTCCGGCTGAATGGGTATATTTCTGTCGGTAATATTCGCTTGAACTTCCAAATCTTTTGCTAAAAATCCGGAAAGTTGCAGATTCATGGCAGAATTTAGCACAAAATCTTGATTTGTACCCATCGTTACTCCGCGTGCAATCGACCCGGCGGCATACAAAGGTTCTCCATCTTCCCCTGTTAACCAAGAACTTGAAGGCAACGACATTACTTGCGGACGATACACCGTTCCTTTTCGAAATATTAAGTCTGTTGATTTTCTTTGATGTTTTTGCGAAAAATTGATAGGAAATGTTTGATACGTAAAAAAAACGGTTTTTCCATACACATTTTCATTCGTAATGCGCAAAGTAGAAGTGATCCAGTCAAAAATGTAATCTTCTTCATCAATTCCCGTTAACTGAAAAGAGTTTGGATAAATAGAAAGCGAATCCACGCGATAGGTTGAGGTATCAATCGTCCACGACCCCGATTTTTGCTGCTGTGCGAAAACAACCAAGGGTAAAAAAGCAAAAAGAATCAGGAATGAGGTTTTGAACAAATTCACTTAGAAATAACGGGATTGCAAAAGGATTATTTTACTTTCGCCTCCTATTGTTAGGTATTAAAGTTTACTTCATCTCCTGTAGTTTTTTCAACAACGCAATCTGCTCATCTTTGCTTTGAAGCAACTTTTCGTAAACTTCTTTGTTCTCCTGATAAAAGTTTTCAATTTTTTGCTGATATCCGGTTGCACTTTCATTATTTATTTGTTGGAATCCTCCTGGGTCTATTTCTAATAATTCCGACAGTGGCGTTTCAAATATTTCCGAAATTCGAAATAATCTTTCTACCGTTAACTTTGTTTCTCCTGTCTCTATTTTTCTATAGGCTGCCGGAGTTATAGATAATTCGTGAGACATATTTTCGTAAGAAAATCCTTTCTTTAATCGTACGGATGTGATCTTCTTGATTAAATTTTCAATCTTGCTTTTTTCCATTTTAAATTTTTCTGCAAAAGTAAATAATATTTCATTAGAAGTATCTTTTTTATACAAAAAGTATTGTCTGTTTTCAAAGTTTGTTTAATAAAAAATTATCTTTGCCACACAAATTAAAACCGATTCATTATGAAAAAGATATTGCTTTTTCTGATACTTCTATTAGGCACAAGTACTCTCTCTTTTACCCAAAACCGCTTCATTGCCCGCGGCGCAGAACCCGGCGAACTATATATAACCGGATATTGGTATGGCATTTACAATCCAATATGGGGACCGCCGGTTTATGACACTTTGCGCACTGCCATTTACCGACTGACTGAAAACGGCAAAAAACTAACTATACAATATGACGCTGATTATTTTGCCAATCCTGAAGTTATAATGCAACCATCAACTATTCTTGCCGATGCTACTACCGGAGTAATTTACAACAAAGATACATATTCTAAAAATAATTACTCACATACAGCACTTTGGGTAAGTTTCGACCATGGGGAAAATTGGATGTTTAGAGAAGAGAATTCAGGTTATAAAGACTATTTTTCGGCAAATGTTAAAGGGTTAATCTACAGAGCAGCAAGTGCAGGTACAAATATTGGTACTTATAATAGTTATGATTATGCAAATACATTTACTCTAATTAATAATCAAAAAATTTCTGCACGTGAAACCGGTTTTGAAGAATGTGATTTTTTTTCACTTATCGGACACGGTTTTTATCACACCTTTGATTGTTTTCAAAACTATACTAATTTAACAATAGACGAAGAATATGTCTTTGGTCAAATGAGTGGTTTATTCCCTGATGTTTACCGTGGCGGTTTGCCGGGCGAGGTGTATATTAGCTCATGGTTTCCGGATTGGAGTTATAAAGTATCATTTAGTGCCGATACAGGACATACGTTTCGGCATGTGTATATATGTGAAAACTGTTCTCCTTTTACTACTGAAAGAGTGGTGACCTCTTTCATGTCGGATAGAGAGTCGGGAGTTTTTTATATCATTAAGAGTTCGGAAATAGAAGATATCACTCCATGGGGTTGGCATACAAAAGTGTGTGTTGAGCATTACAAAGATTACGGAGAAACGTTGGTGGATATCTATTGTCATGAGATTACTAAGGATTATAAAAATGAGATTGGAATTAAAGAAGTTAAGGAGTTAAAAGAAATTATTTTATTTCCCAATCCGACAACAGGCGAGTTACGGGTTACGAATTACGAGTTACAAATTGAGGGTATTGAGATTTTTGATCTCTTTGGCAGAAAGCACAGTGCCGGAAGCATAATGCAAAATAGAATAGATATGTCTGATTTACAGGCAGGAATATATTTTGTGAGGATTCAAACAGAAAAAGGGGTTATTACAAAAAAGATTATAAAACATTAAACTTATACCAAAAGTAAATAAATTTTCATTAAAAGAAATTATTTTTCATTAAAAGTATATTTTTTTGACAAAGGTTTCCCTATTTTTGTTCCGTTCTTAAATTATACAAAATATGAAAAAAATTATCTTTTTTTTATTGGCAGTTGTGTTTATATTTTCTGCCAACGCCCAGCAATGGGTCAATTTTTCAAGTTCGGAGCCAAAAGTGCCCAAAATGAATCTATTAACCTCCAATGCTCAAACAGTAAGTTTTGAAATAACTATTCCCGGTGTTTACACTAAAGATACTGTGGTAAACGGCGTTACTTTTACGCGGCTAACTCTTCCGGGTGGCAGTATCGCAAATTCTGCCGGATCTCCTGAAATTCCGGTATTCAACTACAAGGTAGCCGTGCCGGTATGTACAGCTATATTTAACACAGCAGACTTTTTGGCAACACGCTGCCACATAAAAGAAAAAAACTGGCAACCTGCCATAGATTGGTACGAAAATCGTATCGAAAATCCGCCCAGCTATCAAGACAGCGTTTTTGCCGTAATTGATTTGGGTGATATTCATTTAATGATGGAGGCAGATACGATAAGTGGCGCAAAATCGGGCAGGGCATATTATCGCCTGGCTAATATCAGACCTCGCTCAAAACGGGAATATGAAACCAGTAAGGCAACCTTGTTAGCCACACTCCCTCAAATAAAATCCCAAAAACCGCAAACCCCATACCTCACACCGCAAACCGATAAAAAAGGCGCATTAGGTCAGAATATCCCTAACCCCGCCACCGGAATTACAACAATAAATTTTGAGATTTATACAGAAGGCGCGGTTGAGATTGTTATTTACAATATTTCCGGTCAATTGGTAAAAAGCTTACCGCAAGGAAACTTAACAGAAGGAAATTACCAAACGAAAATCTCTTTGGTAGGGATGCCTGTGGGCATGTACCATTATGCGCTTTTTGTTAATGGAGAAAGAACTGATGCTAAAAAAATGATAGTGAATTAATAAAACAAGTTCATGCAAAAAACAGATTGGGGCGTTGTATGCAGCGCCCCTTTTTCTTCGTTACAACGTTTTAATCCGCCCCTCCATCTCCAAAATTCTATTCCGGATCTCTGCCGCTTCTAAAAAATCTAAATTCTTTACCGTGGTTTCTAATTGTTTGCGTAAAATTTTTAAATTTTTCTGCAACTGCTCTTTATTCAGCATTTGAAACGGGTTCTCCTCAGCAGCTTGGGTTTCAATAATATCACTAAAACGATAAATGACATTTTTATCGGACAATAGGTCTTCATTTTTGCGCACGGTTTGCGGGATGATCTTATGTTCAAGATTATATGCCATTTGCTTGTTTCTTCTTCTGTTGGTTTCATCTAGGGTAGCCTGCATGGATTTTGTGATTTTATTGGCGTAAAAAATTACACGACCGTTCACATGGCGCGCCGCTCTGCCGGCAGTTTGGGTTAATGAACGTTCGTTGCGTAAAAAACCTTCTTTGTCTGCATCCATAATGGCTACTAATGAAACTTCCGGTAAATCCAAACCCTCGCGAAGCAAGTTAACGCCCACCAATACATCAATGGAGCCGGAACGTAAATCTTTTAAAATCTCTATGCGCTCTAATGTATCTACTTCAGAATGTATGTATTGCGTTCTTATTCCAATGCGAATTAAATAGCCGGTTAGTTCTTCCGCCATTTTTTTTGTTAATGTGGTAACCAACACGCGTTCGCCACGTCCTACCGTTTTATCAATTTCATCCAACAAGTCATCTACTTGATTGTCTGCAGGACGCACTTCTATAGGCGGGTCTAACAAGCCGGTAGGGCGCACAATTTGCTCCACTACTACTCCATTCGATTTTTCTAACTCGTAATTTGCCGGCGTAGCGCTCACATAAACAGCCTGCCCGATTAATTGTTCAAATTCATGAAATTTTAACGGACGGTTATCCATGGCGGCAGGCAATCGAAAGCCGTAATCTACCAAATTTGCTTTGCGGGAGCGGTCGCCGCCATACATAGCACCAATTTGAGGTACGGTAACATGACTTTCATCTATCACCATGATAAAATCATCAGGAAAAAAATCCAAAATGCAAAATGGACGTTCACCGGGTTTGCGTTTGTCAAAATATCGTGAATAGTTTTCAATTCCGGAACAGTAGCCTACTTCTTTCATCATCTCCACGTCGTAGTTCACTCTGTCTTCTAATCTTTTGGCTTCTAAATGCTTGCCGATAGATTTTAAATATTCGAGTTGATTTCCCAAATCCAATTTTATTTGCCAAAGAGCGTCGTTCATCGCATCGGGCGAGGTTACAAAAAGATTGGCAGGATACAAAGTCAAATGCGTTTGCGCATTTATTGTTGCCCCACTTACAGGATCAATTTCTAAAATTTTCTCTATCTCGTTATCAAAGAAAACGATACGATAGGCGCCATCGTAATAAGGCGGGTAAACATCCACCGTATCTCCTTTTATTCTAAATTTTGCTGGTTCAAGCATCAGTTCCGTGCGAGAATACAGACTACTGACCAACGCATACAAAAATTGCTCACGACTTATAATTTGCCCTTGCTTTAAATGAATCACATTTTTAGCAAAATCGTCAGGATTTCCAATACCATAAATGCAAGATACAGAAGCTACTACAATTATATCACGCCTTCCGGATAATAATGAAGAGGTCGTTTTCAAACGCATCTTTTCAATCTCTTCATTAATGTTCAAATCTTTTTCAATATAAGTATTTGTAGTTGGAATATAAGCTTCCGGTTGATAATAGTCGTAATAAGAAACAAAATATTCCACCGCATTTTCGGGAAAAAACTGTTTAAATTCGCTGTAGAGCTGCGCTGCCAAAGTTTTGTTGTGGCTGAGTACCAACGCCGGACGTTGCACTTCCTGCAACACATTGGCAACGGTAAATGTTTTTCCGGAGCCGGTAACGCCCAGCAAAGTTTGTGCTGCATCGCCACGATTCAAGCCTTCCACCAACTCGCGAATCGCTTCGGGCTGGTCGCCGGCAGGAGAAAACTGGGAGTGGAGTTTGAAATTCATGGGGCGAAATAATATAAAATTTTATAAGAGAGAATGGCGTACTGGAAAAGGTTAGCTTCAAATGTGGCGAAGGAATTGTAGAAAACGTATTATTAAAACCTGCACTTCAACCCTATCATACCATTAATTCCCGAAGCTGAAATGCCCGATGCGTTTAAGCGATAATAGGTATCTAACAGATTTTCAACGCCGGCATGTAAAGTTACATGCTTATTAAATTGATAAGCCAATTTGAAATTTAATGTAAACCAAGCCGGAAATCCTGCATATTGACCATTGCCGAGTGGTAATCCCATAGTATAATTGTCTTCACCGTCAATATTAGTATCTTTGACATGCTTCCATCCATTGTAACGAATGTAAAAATCGCCCGTAAACCCTTTATGTTTAAACATAAAGGATATGATACCATACACCGGCGGAATATGACTTAACGGCGTTTTGGCAGCATCTAAAATACGCCCGTAGGTGTAAGAAATATTGCCGTTTATGTTAAAGGATTTGGTGATTTGCAAATTTATAAAACCCTGTATTCCGGTGATATATCCTAAACCAAAATTTTGCAAACTATACACATCACACATTTTGTCATCAAACATTACGGAATCTTGCCCGTTTAAAGTTGTTCTTCCTATATTGACCACGTTTTGATTCAGTGTAAAAATCCTAAAATTCCGAAATGCAAGCGGTTGCAAAATGTTTTTTCAATACTTAAATCTACATTATACACATATTCCGGTTTTAAGTTTGGATTGGGAATAATCAACTGGCGTGTATTGGCTTTAGAATCATTCACTTTTCCAATATCATCCACATTGGGCGATTTAAAACCGGTAGCAAGATTCAGCACCAGTCGCCAATGGTCTTTAGGCATAAAAACGACACCCAAAAATCCCGTCGGCGCCGCTGTTTGGTTTAAAATAGTGTTATCAAATGGAAATTTCGTCAATCGCATCATTGAATCTGTGTAAGCAGAATGTAGATATTGATACGTTACACGAAAACCTTGCCTAAAAATCCACTGTTCGTTAATTTCCCAAGAATGAGTTATATAAGCAGATGTATTAAATACATGATTTAATGAATCAGGATAACGGGTTACAGCATTGTAGGCAATTTTTTCTGTTAAAATATTTTCGTTATATGCTTTAGAAGTAACGTTATTATACACAGCTTCCATGCCCCAGCGAAGTTCAAAATTTTTATCTTTCCCGATACTTTTTTGCCAATCGGCATTGAGGCAACTCACTCCAACCACTTCTTTCTGGTAGCGTTTATCGTTATTGTTAAATCTTCTTTGCATCCGCGATTCTTCAATATATTGTCCGCCTAAAGTAATCCGCATGTTATCGAAATGCCTTTGATTGGCAACTTCAGCACTAAAATAACTGAAATAACGTGTTTGTGGCCCGTAATAAAATTCAGCATACTCCATGTTGTTTCCAATCATGGATAACATCCTGTCGTAGCGCGGAATATCGGTAGAATTTGAATATTGAAAATTAACTTGCAGCAGTACATTTTCGGAAGGTTTATAAAATAATTTTTGCAACACATCCCATTGGTGGTATCCTGAGTTTTTCATGATCCAAGGTTTGGAGTTTTTAACCGTAGAATCTTTTCCATCAGTACGTTCAGCATAATAGTTACATAAACCCCAATCTCCATATAAGGGATTCATATTACGCCCTACACGTAAGTCATTAATCATTTTATAAGAAGCAGAAGTTAATGAAGCCCATTTTTTGCCTGCTAAATTTAGCATAAGATTTCCTGATGGGCTTAATGTTGCCGATTGAAACAACGCTTGTGCAGAACCGGAAGCAATGAACTTTTTATCGCCGGAGGCAAATGTGGGGCATTTGGTAAAAAATGCCATGACACCACCCAAGGCATCACTGCCATAGATGACGGATCCGGGACCATACAGAACTTCTACCCGTTCTAACATACTCGGGTCAATGGTAATTACATTTTGCAAATGCCCACTGCGATAAATGGTGTTGTTTAAACGCACACCGTCAATCACTAAAAGCACACGATTGGCTTCAAAACCGCGAATTACGGGACTGCCACCGCCCAATTGACTGTTTTGCATAAACACTGCGCCGCTTTGCGCCAAAAGCTCTCCGGAGGTTTGCGGCATTCTAAAGTTAATCTCTTTTTCGGTAATAATTTCTACCTTATAATTCAAATCTCTAAGATTTTCTTCAAATTTATTGGCGGAATATACTTTTATTTCTTGTAAGTGAATAATAGAAGAAACGGTATCATTTTGTGCTTGTAAAGTGGTGCAAAAAAAGAGAACAAAAAATAACCAAACATATTTTGATACATTCATAAAGTATATTCTTGATTAAAGCATGGCTGCAAAATTATCATTTTATATATATTTATATTAACTTATTTTTATCTTTGCACCGATGTTTATATTTTTCTTGACTTACCCAACTTGTAAAAAATAATATGACAAGAAGAAAAAGCGCATAAAGACAGGAACATTTAGTTTTCCTTGCCTTATTTGTACACAGCTAACAGCCAGTTTTTGCATAAAGTTAAACAATGAAATATATGTACTTGTTAGTTCTAAGAAGAATGTCAATTTATTTTCTGCTGCGAAGCAAAATAAAAAAACGAAAATTAATCGTAGTTGATTAATTCTTTATTTTATTTCAAATTTCTAAAAAAACAAGCTACTATGAAAAATAATACTACAATCTTTTCTTACTTTGGCACATTTGTATTTTTGTGCTTCTTTTTATTTTGTGGACAAACAACAAATGCTCAGAATTATAAGCCTTTCCCTACTTCTAATGCCATGTGGCGAGAATATGCAGGTACGATTTTAAAGACTATACATATGCGGAGTATCAATACTTAATAACTGGAGATACTGTAGTAAATGGCATAACGTATCATCATTTAACACAAAAAGGATATAGTAGGATAGTTACTCCCTCGGGTTCACAGGTTACACCCATTGATTTTTGCATGGGATACTTTAGGAACGATTCGCTTGAAAAAAAAGTATGGCATACCGGTAATTTTAATCTTTCTGAACGATTGCTTTATGACTTTAATTTACAGTTGGGAGATTCCTTGATTATAGAAGATGACTTTTACGGTGATTATATAGGGATCATTTCGAATATTGATACTTTACTATTAGCTGATGACTCCCATAAAAGATTTACGGTTTTTTGGGAAAGACGCCCACATGATTATCCATATGAATATTCTTACATTATTGAGGGAATTGGAAGCACAATGGGTTTATTTTCTTTCTTGTATGAAAAGGAGAGTCCTATTTATAGTCCTTTTTATGCTATGTTGAGGTGTTTTACTGTTAATGAAGACCCCATTTATATCGAACCCACGGGGTGGGGAGATTGCACACCGCTTAATACTATTGAGGATTATTATCAGAATAAAACTATGATTACTGTTTATCCCAATCCTGTATCTCATGAATTTCAAATACAAAGCGATTTATCTAATTTAGATGAGGTTTTCATCTATACCATTCAGGGGCAATGTGTAAGCCATATAAAGCTACAATGTAAATCTCAGAAAATAAACATTACTACATTGCAAGCGGGTGTTTACCTGTTAAAAGTTAAAGACACACAAGGAAATATCTATACAACAAAAATAATTAAAATGTAAAACTTAAAACCAAAATGTTATGAGAAAAATTATTTACTTTTTATCCAAAAAAAACACTCTCTTTCTGAGTGTTCTATTTTTTACAGGATATGTCTCGAGTTTAAATGCTCAAATAAGTAGCTACCATTTTTGTAGTAGCGGATTTGCAGCATCTCCCTGGACATGCTTAGGGCAGAATCCGACACCTGCAGATCGTTAGACTATTGGCATTGTTCAAAGTGTAGCGGCTCATCCTGATAACCCACAAATTATTTATGCAGGAGGAGGGCGTTTTGGTGGCTTATGGAAAACCACAGACGGAGGTGCCAACTGGGCAAACAAAACCAATAGATTGGGAATAGCTACCTTGGGTATTTCGGCAATTGCGATCCATCCCAATAACCAAAATATTATCTTGGCGGGAACAAAGACACGAGCCTATGGCTGGACTTATTATGAGCAGGGAATTGGAGTACTAAAATCGGTAGATGGAGGGAATACTTGGCAAACCACAAATATAGCTACCTTTCCGGCAAGAGAAAAAAACATAAACGTAATTCGTTTCCATCCAACGAATCCGAATGTAGTACTTGCAGCAGGAAATAAATTTATCTATAAATCTACAGACGCAGGAACAACATGGAGTATTGTTTGCGAAAGTCCTCACCCAAGAGTGGATGGTAATGGTCCGGGTTTTATAGATATTGAATTTCTCCCAAGCAACCCGAATATAGTATTGGCATCAACAGATTTTAGAGGAGATGACAAAAATGACACCTTAAATCACGCATTGCTTTTTAGATCTACTAATGCAGGAAGTACCTGGACAGACGTAACGCCTTCTAATGCTTATGTATTGGGAATGTGGGGAGCTACAGCTATTGCCATAGATGTTACTCCGGCAGACCCAAACAATTTTTATATGATGTATCAAGATTCTGTATACTACCCTAATCCTCAATATTTCCCTAATTATTATTTGGGAATGATGTGCATAAGAAAATCAACAAATGGAATAAATTGGACGAAAATTGCACAATTTCGTCACAGTGCCGTAACATATAATGATGTAAAATGGGGTAGCTGGAATAAGTTTGAATTTGAGGTTTCAAACAGTAACCTAAATACATTCTATGCAGGAGGTGGGGTTATGCATAAAAGCGTAAATGGTGGAGCCACTTGGGGAGTGTTTTCGGAATATTGGCCAAACCATAATACCCCCCCTATACATTCAACTCATGCCGATATTCGTGGTTTAATTCAACTTCCCTCCATTTCAGGAGATTATTTAATAATGGCCAATGATGGAGGAATTGCAAAAACTATGAATGGCGGTTCTACGTGGTGGAATTTGAATGGGAATGGTTTGACAATTTCTGAGTGTTTTGCAGTGGGTACTTTCAATAATAACGATAATTTAGTGGTAGGTTTAATGGATAATGGCACAAAATTGTATAATTCCAACGAGGATAGTTGGTTGACTATATCAAGTGCATATGGCGATGGCGGATGGACGGAGGTAAATTACGCAAATGACAATATTGTTTATGGAATGAGCAATGGCACAATTATGAGATCTACAAATGGAGGGAATAGCTTTGTATCTACAGGTTATCGGTTGGGTAGTCTTTGGGATCGCTTTCACTTAGACCCCTCGGACCATACCAAACTATGGGCGGGTACCAATGTATTGAGAATGTATAACTCAAGTACCTGGACAACCAAATACTCATTTGCTGCAACCGGACAAAGAATCTCAGCCATTCATGTTGCTCCATCAAATGGCGACATTATATATGTAGCTATGGAATTTCCTACATGGGGCGATCCTCTTCAGAATAAATTATTTAAATCAACGAATGGAGGAGATACATTTACGGATATTTCAAGTGGCTGCCTTGCTTACGATTGGGCATACATCAACGATTTTTGTATTGATCCCTATAACTCCGATAGAATATGGGCAGGTTGCGCAATGTATTATCCGAAAGATAATTTTCCTTCACAAGGGGAATATAGAGTTATATATTCAGAAGACGGCGGAATAACTTGGGCTGACATTTCAGATGGTTTGCCTCCGTTTCCTGTATCTTATTTAGCTTATAGAGATGGCTCTGATGATGAAATTTATGCCGCTACGGAAGGTGGAGTCTATCGTTGGAATAAGGCATTGCAAATATGGGAATGTTTTAATAATGGATTCCCTCCCGTTTTTGTAACTAAACTTGAGATTAATAATTGTAAAAACAAAATTGTGGCTTCTACTTGGGGGCATGGTATTTGGGAAGCTCCGTTGCCTCCAATAAATAATACGATCACTATCTCAACCTCTCAAACATGGAATGAAAACTCTTTTAAATCTATTGCTTCAAATATCATTATTCCGGGTGGAGTAACTTTAACCGTAAAAGGAACGGTAAAGATGGGACACAATCGTACCATTCTCATTAAACCCGGTGCTAAATTAGTGGTTGATGGTGGGGTAATTTCAAACGCATGCCCCAATAAACTTTGGGAAGGTATTTTAGTTTCCGGAAACGGAACTTTGCTTCAAACCGCACAAAACCAGGGCACCCTGGAATTAAAGAATAATGCGGTAATTGAAAATGCCCGGAATGCCGTGGCTACTTATGAATATGGTTCAAATGGAAGAGTTGATTATGCTACCACCGGGGGTATTATCTATGCAGATAATGCTATCTTTAAAAATAACAGGAGATCCGTAGAATTTTTGGCTTACCCTTCTAATAATACCTCTCGCCAAAATGTAAGCCGTTTTAATAACTGTACCTTTATAGTGGACAACAACAATTTTTTTGCCGTTGGTAACGCCAATTTTCTATATCATATTTCCATGTGGAGCGTTTCTGGAGTGCGAATAAAAGGCTGTGAGTTTAAAAACAATATAACAATTACACCGGATCGCGCTAAGGCAATATATACTATTGATGCCGGTTACACCGTAGATGAATATTGTTACGCTTATAGTAATATATATCCATGTCCACCATGTCTGGATTCTAAGTTTTCAGAATTTGAGGGGTTTGAAACTGCAATTGAATCGTCAACCTCACAAAAACAGTATGCGCTCACTATAGATCGCAGTAAGTTTGAAAATAATATTATTGGAGTACGTATAGATGGGAAAAACAGTTTTCAACTTTCCCGTTTAGAGATGTTGTTTAGCCCTATTCAAGGTAGGCATCTTACGGGTATTTACTTGGATCAGTGTACGGACTATAAAGTGGAAGCCAATATAATCAATACAAATGCTATTAATTCGTCTTCCGGTATTTGGATAAACAACGCAGGAACGGATGAAAATAGGATATACCAAAACGAGATTCGGAATTCCCAATATGGGATAAGAGTAAGCGGTTTACAACTTACCAGGCCTCCAAACAATCCTCCGCTCACAGGGCTACAATTTACATGTAATGATTTAAGGCATAACAATACTAATGGTATCTATGTCGGTTCGGGAGGTCGAATACGTTATTTGCAAGGCGCTTTAAATAGCGGCGCCGATAATGATTTTACGAAGCCACCGAAAACATACAATTTCTACTTGGATGCCCAGCATTATACATCAATTATTTATTACCATGCCCCGGGTATGGAACCTGTTAACATAACGCCCAACGTTGATTTATTTACTGCTACGAAAAATCTCTGTGGAAGCACCTTGTGTAGTACCACACCACATACTAAATCGGGTGATGTACAAGCGGAGTCGCTATTAAAAGAATACCGGGAGTTAAATTACCAATATGCGGAAATGATGCATCATTTTTACGCTCAAGGTTATGATAAAGTATTAACCGGTTATTTTGCCGGAGAGATTGGAATGGAAGGATTAAAGGAAATAATGCCCTATCTTGAAGCCCTGTCGGCTATTACGGAATATATGGCTGAACTGAGCCACGGGGCATTGTTTAATCTAAAAATGGATACCGTTATAGACCTTGCTCAAATTAGAGACTGGTATGATGAAATGAATACGGTTAGCGCCAAGTATTCACTGGCAGAAACATACGAACAACTTGGAAAATTTGAAGAGGGTTTAAAAATCTTAGCGTTAATTCCTGAAATGTTTGATTTGAATGAAGATGAAATGAGGGAGCATCATAATTATGTTTCTTTATTCACTTTTAGGCATAAAATAAAAGAAAGCGGCAAAACCATAGCAGAGTTAGATGATGCGGAAATTGAGCAAATGCGCTACTTTGCCAAAGCCTCTCACGGATTATCGTCCGTAATGGCACGGGGAGTGCTGTGTTTTTTTTATGAGATTTGTATTGAAGCAGAAAGTGGAAAAGAGAAAGGAGAAGGGAACATGGAGAAAGGAGAAACCTTATTTTCTAAGGCAACCTTAGTAGGGGTAGACGGCGTAGCCGGACGGGGTAGTTTATATGAGAATATCACCATTCACCCCAATCCCACCACCGGTGAGTTGGTAATTGTGAGTGGAGGATTGAAAGTTGAAAATATCGAAATTCTTGATGTTTACGGAAGAAAATTATTATCTCATCATCTAATCACCTCATCATCTAATCAAAAAATTGATATTTCGCATCTCAATAATGGTATCTATTTTGTAAAAATAGTTACAAAGCAAGGCGAGATCGTTAAGAAAGTGGTGAAACAATAAAATCTAATCTGATTGTCGTAATGAGTACAACTTTTTGAGTTGTACTCATTACGACAATCAAAAAACTATTATGGTTATGAAAAATAGAATAAAATCTAATCGTTTATTATTATTATTATTATTATTATTATTATTATTATTATTATTATTATTATTATTATTATTATTATTATTATTATTATTATTATTATTATTATTATTATTATTATTATTATTATTATTATTATGTTTTTTGGTATTAGGTTTTAACGGAATAGCAAATGAAAGAATGATACTTATTTATAATGGTTTGAATCCAACTCTTGTCATAATAGCCACTTCCGGTGAACAGTTTACCGTTGATTGGGGCGATGACTCTGCTATTGAAACATTTACAGGTACAGGAGATCAGCAGTATGTGAAACATAATTATACGTATATTCCCGGAACTTATTTTAAGACGATAACTATTACAGGAACTACGGAAGATTGTAAATTTACTTACTTCTACTCTTCGCGTGTGGCGGTTCACTTTGACGCAAGTGAAGCGCCATCATTAAAGGAATTACATATTGCTTCGAAACATGAAAGTCCTTTTCCATTAACTTTAAACCTGAGTAACTGTACCGCATTAGAGCTTTTGAGCTGTAATGGCAATAACGTATATGATTTAGATTTAAGTGATTGTACATCGTTAAAAGACTTGGGTATTAGTAGAAATTTTTTATCCAATTTAGATGTAAGCAACACAGCATTAGAAACAGGAAATATTGGTTATAATTGTTTACCCCTATCCCAATGTTATCCTATATATTTAAAACCAACTGTCTTCGATGGCGTAACTTTATGGAAACAAACCCAAGTTGCGCAAACAATTTGGGTTGGCGAATCTATTGATTTATCGTCGGAAAAAGAGTTTGGCGGCTTTGCTACTAATTTTGCTGTATTAAAGGGGCACTGGAATAGTGGCGTACTTGCACCAGACAGTGTTTTCTCCTTTAAAGATTGGATCTTTTCCTTTCACTCCGGAGGGCAATTCAGTATACTAATGGATAATAATGCCGCCATGCCTTCATTTTATCATATCTCTTCAGGAATACCGATTCATGTAAAAGTACCGGTTGAAGAAATCACGAACATACCTACTACGGCAATTGCCACTATTCCGCTTGACTTTAATCCTATTGTTCTTCCATACGATGCCCCATACATACCCATTACATGGAGTGTTTCCGATACAGGAACAACCGGTGCCACCATTACCGGTAGCAGACTCAATACCAAAGCGCCGGGAACGATAATCGTTACGGCAACCCTTAAAAACGCTACGCCTGCCGGTGATTATACGCAAGATTTTACTATTGAAGTAAAGCCTTTAGGTATTGATGATCCCGCACAAAAATTGTCAAAGATTAATCTCTATCCAAACCCCACAACAGGCGAATTGATCATTGAAAGCAGAGATTTGTTCATTAGCAAAATTGAAGTTCTTAACATGAGAGGTCAAATAGTATCATCGTATCCTTTCAATATTCTATCTGCTCATCATACAGTTGACATCTCACATCTAAACAACGGCACCTATTTTGTTAGAGTAGGCACAAATCAGGGCGAGATTGTTAGAAAAGTGGTGAAGCAGTAACCGTTCTACTTCCCTCTCTCCGCCGAAATAATATGCTTATATTTTTCCTTGCGCTCTTTCCATTTATTGCGCGCATATTGTTGCATGTCAACAATATTGTCGGTTTCATCCACAATCTCCAATCCAAAAATAGATTCAATAATATCCTCGAGGGTAACAATGCCTTCAAAAGTGCCGTATTGGTCAACAATAATGGCAATATGTTCTTTTTTCTTTAACAAAGTTTCCCATAAAGTGGTGATAGATTGACCTTCTTCCGCCACAACAATATTTCTTCGGATATCGGCTAATTTTGTATCAAAGCTGTCGTTTGCCACTTGTTCCAGCACGGTTTGCCGGAGCACATAGCCGGTAATATCGTCTTCATTCCCGTCCGCATAAACGGGAATGCGGGCATGGTGTAAAAAATCCTTGTTTTTGTAAAACTCGGCAACGGTCATTTCTTCAGGAGCCATGAAAACCACAATTTGCGGGGTCATTACATCATCTACCTTTACCGTCTCAAGCCGCATTAAGTTTTGTATAATTTTACTTTCCTCTTTTTCAAATTCTCCCTCTCCGGCGGCAATGTCAACCATAGCAGAGACCTCTTCGCGACTTACCGTAGCTTCCTGATTTTTTTTATTTATTTTTCGTGTAATGAAATCCGATAGAAAAACAAAGGGGTAAGCGATCACAATCATCGTTCGGATCACCGGCACCGATTTTAATGCTAATTTGCGCCAGTAGGTAGCTCCAATTGTTTTTGGGATGATTTCGGAGAAGAAAAGTAGGAAGAGTGTTAAACCGGCAGAGACAAATCCAAAATAATAATTCCCCCAAAGTGCAGTAGCTTGCGCTCCTACGCCGGCAGCGCCCACCGTGTTTGCAATAGTATTAATAGTTAAAATAGCAGAAAGTGGTCTGTCGATATTTTCTTTAAATTGTTTAAAATAACGTGCGGATTTATTTCCTTCCACATATTTCAAATTGATAAAAGAGATAGGGGTAGATAGCAAAAGAGCCTCCACTACAGAGCAGGTAAACGAAAATATGGCTGCAAATAATAAAAAGAAAATCAGTAGCTCCATGTTATAATACTGATTTTAAGAAAGTTTGCATAAACGTAACTTGTTTTTTAATTGGGGCGAAGATATAAAAAATAAGAAAATTATAGTTATTACCCCGCTAATACCTCAACTTTATTCTTCAATACCTCAACCACTCCTCCGGCAATTTCAAAATAAAGCGTTTCGTCATCTGAAATAATTTGCACCTTTCCTTTTGCCAGTGCAGCTACTAAAGGCGCATGGTTTTCTAAAATGGCAAATGAACCGTCAATACCCGGAAGTTTTATAGATGAGGCGTTTCCGGAAAATATTGTTTTATTGGGAGTGAGAATTTCTACAATCATAATTTATCGATTTGCAGTTTCTATCTCTTTTTTCCCTTTTTCAATGGCATCTTCCACGGTCCCTACAAAACTAAATGCCGATTCGGGCAAGTAATCGAGTTCGCCATCCATAATCATATTAAAGCCTTTTATGGTTTCTTCGATAGGAACGAAAACCCCTTTCATTCCTGTAAATTGTTCTGCCACATGGAACGGTTGCGACAAAAATCGTTGCACACGGCGTGCACGGTGCACCACTTTCCGGTCTTCTTCCGAAAGCTCCTCCATTCCCAAAATGACAATAATATCCTGCAGCTCTTTATAACGTTGCAAAATTTCTATCACACGTTGCGCTGTGTTATAATGTAGCTCTCCTACGATTTCCGGCGTTAAAATTCTTGAAGTAGAATCTAACGGATCTACGGCAGGGTAAATACCTAATTCTGAGATTTTACGACTTAACACAGTGGTGGCATCCAAGTGCGAGAATGTGGTGGCGGGCGCAGGGTCAGTTAAGTCATCCGCAGGAACATAAATAGCTTGCACAGAAGTAATAGACCCTTTTTTTGTAGAAGTAATCCGTTCTTGCAACATTCCCATTTCGGTAGCTAAAGTAGGTTGGTAGCCCACCGCCGATGGCATTCTTCCTAATAATGCTGAAACCTCCGAACCGGCTTGTGTAAAACGGAAAATGTTATCTACGAAAAACAAAATGTCACGACCTCCGGAGGTCTCATCGCCGTCGCGATAATATTCGGCAATGGTAAGTCCGGAAAGCGCCACGCGGGCACGTGCGCCCGGCGGCTCATTCATTTGCCCGAAAACCATAGTGCATTGCGATTTAGCTAACTCCTCTTTATCCACACACTCCAAATCCCATCCTCCTTTTTTCATACTTTCCTTAAACTTTTCGCCATAACGGATTACACCCGACTCGATCATCTCTCGCAGCAAGTCGTTGCCTTCGCGGGTACGTTCGCCCACTCCGGCAAATACAGACATTCCGGAATATTTCTTCGCAATATTGTTAATCATCTCCATAATTAAAACGGTTTTCCCTACTCCGGCGCCGCCAAACAGTCCAATTTTTCCTCCTTTTGCGTAAGGCTCAATCAGGTCAATGACTTTAATGCCGGTGTACAGCACTTCTTGTGAAGTAGATAAGTTCTCAAAAGTGGGCGGGGCGCGATGAATATCTTTACGCACTTTAGATTCAATTTCCCCGATTCCGTCAATGGCGTCCCCAATCACATTGAGTAGGCGCCCGTTAATATTTCCTGTGGGCATGGAGATCATGTGCCCTAATGCCGTTACGTCCATACCGCGGCGCAATCCATCGGTGGATTCCATCGCAATACAACGCATGGTATTTTCTCCGATATCTTGTTCGCATTCCAAAATAACTTTTTCTCCGTTATCCTTAACGATTTCCAATGCTTCGTAAATGTTTGGCAGTGCATTTTCGTCAAAGTGAACATCAATTACCGCTCCAATAATTTGAGAAATTTTCCCTTTAATTTGAGTTGCCATACTAAAGTTTTTTTAATTACATTGTTGCAAACTATCCACTACTTGTCGTAATCTTGTAAAAAATTCAATACGTGTTTTTTCATCCACTTCTGAAACTTGGATGGATGTTCTTTTCTTTTTCTGCATCCATTCTTTGCAATTTTTTATCATTTCCGGATTATTATTAATCAGATCATACATATTAAATGCGTGAATACGAAACATTTCTGTTTTTCCGGTATAGAGATAGCTATAATTTGTATTTATATTAAGCATGGAAACATAAATCTGTACTTTATTTTTTGTTTCCGGAAAGCAACCTGTATTTGCAATTTCCAACAGATAATCCAGCAATTTATGTAACTCTTTTCTTATAAGTTCTTTTTCTTCGTCGGTAATTAAAAGGATAGAATGAAAGAACTGAATTTCACGTATCAAATTTTCAAAAAGCATGTTATCCAAAATGTAACTTGTATTCGTCACATACTTCATGTTTCGATGATATTTATCCACTTCTTTGCGCAGTACTTCAGGAATACGAATGTTGGCAAATGTTTCATTACAACTATTGCAGTATTCATACGACCATTTGAATACAACGAATTTGTATAAAATTTCAAAGCCTGCAGATAAAGATCGAGACAGGTTATTGCAGGCTACCATGTATTCTGAATCGAAAGAATCTCTGAGCAGTTCGAGCGCTTGAACTCTTTTACGTACAAAATCGACATCTTCTTTCGAAGGTTCGAGGTAGCTCATGGGTTGCATTTGGAAGCATACTTTTTGAGATCTAACACCAATAATTTCATCTATAGAAATATTCCAGGCAGCCGCAATTTTCACAATTTCATACATAGGGAACATAACTTCTTTACGCAATCTTCTGTACGTTGCCTCTCGCTCAATATTCAACAAATCCATTAAATTTTCCACTAATTCTGCTTTCTTAGGATACTTTTCTAAAAGAATATCCATAAAATAATCATACCATGCTTCGTTTATCATACAATAAATATATTGACAATTAGATAGTTAAATTCAAAATAGCGCTCAGTTACCGAGCGGACTATTTGAATTTTCAAAAATATGAAAATATATTAGTAAAAACACTTTTTAAGTGCAGGGGGCATATTTTTATTCATTTTTAGAGTATCTTTTACGAAATACATCCTAAAAAGTGTTAATTTATAAGATTTGTTTGATTTTGATGCAAAAAATGCCACAAGTTTCCTTCGATATTGACGCAAAACGTCACATATCAGATTGATATTTGACGCATTTTTGCCGAAAAATAGGACTTTAGCTTTGATTTCAAGAAGGCAGAAATAGTAAGTAGGTAATGGCATAGCTTAAGATACTATCAAAAAATATCACTAATAATAAGATTCCAAACCTGTAATTCGGAATGATACCTGTCTTTAAAAAAACGAACATGAAAAAACAGAAGTAGTGTAGAGCTTCTGACTTCATCTTTTTTTACACGGTAGAGTACTATTCTGAATGCAGTAAGGAATCTTTTTTCTGTTTTGTGTACATTCCTATTTTCCGCTTATCATAATATTTCTATATTTGCATCCGTTTTTCTTTGCTAATCATCAAACTAAATGAAAAAAATCATTTTCTCTTTTTTTGCAGTAATGACCGTCATTTCATTTTCATTATATGCACAAGTAAACCATACAATCAATGAAAACACCTATCAAAAAATAAGCATCTCTTTTACCTTTGGGGCGTTAAAATCTATGGATATTGAGACAGATGCAGGGTATTTTTCACACATTTATATGGATGGGTGCGGCAAAAGCAACAATCCGGGAGAGCCGGAGCTGCCGGTTTCCGTAAATATGCTTGAAATTCCAATTTTCGGAGATTATGTGTTGAATATTTATGGAAAAGATTATGTGATTTATGATGCTAAAGAGCTGGGAATTAACCATCCTGTTTATCCAGCACAACCCTCTGTATCGAAATCTTATGAAGGTCCGGTTGCGTTTATTCAAAACAAAAACACATATCAAACCGATGCGTTTTACGCAGCGCCGTTGTTAGCGCAATTTGAAGAAGTAGGCATCATGCGTAATGTAAATTTAGGAACACTTTATGTAAACCCTGTGCAATACAATCCGGTAACCAACGAAATTAAGCTCTATAAAGCGATGGATGTAGAAATTCTCTTTAGGGAAACGGAATTTGTTAAAACGCAAATCATGAGAGACTTGCATAAAAATCCATTGTTCCGCCCTTCCAACGTTATTAACCCGACGAAAAGCAGCAAATCAGAGTTTTCAAACATTCCTATTAAATATCTAATTGTTGCTCATGCCATGTTCAGAGGCGAATTAGATGAATTTATGGCATGGAAAAAGAGAAAGGGTTTTTTAGTGGAAATTGGTTATACGGATGATGCAAATGTGGGTACCACCACTACTTCTATCGGGAATTTCATTAAAACACATTATAATGATGCGACTCCGGAAAATCCGGCGCCTACTTTTGTGTTGTTAGTGGGTGATGTGCAGCAAATTCCGACATTTATAAGATCCATGAACGGGAAATTACACCCTACTGATTTATATTATTTTACAGAAGCAAACGGCAATATTCCCTGGTGCTATTACGGACGTTTTTCTGCTCAAAACTTAAGGCAGTTAACTCCGCAAATTGAAAAAACACTACAATATGAGCAATTTACCATGCCCGATCCTAACTATTTAAATAATATTGCTTTAATTGCGGGATATGATGCTTTTTATGCTTCCAGATATGGCAATGGATTTGTAAGCTATATAACACAATATTACGCAACTACAGAGTATGGGTACACAAATGTTTACGCACATTATCATCCATGTACTAATCGAGAGGCTCAAATTCGTGCAGAAATCGGCGCCGGAGTAGGAATTGCCAACTATACCGCACATTGTAGTCCAAATGGCTGGGAGAGTCCTACTTTCACAAAAAACCATATTTCTGCCATGAATAATTTGGATAAATATGGCTTGATAATCGGAAGTTGCTGTGAATCAAATAAATTTGACGAGAATGAATGTTTTGGTGAGAGCTTGCTCCGTGCAGCAGGAAAAGGCGCCGTAGGGTATATCGGCGGCTCAAATTATACCTATTGGGACGAAGACTACTATTGGTCAATCGGTGTGAGAAGTCCAATTACGGCAACTCCAACGTATAACCCCACACGTTTGGGCGCGTACGACAGATTATTTCATACACATGGAGAGACTTACGATAAATGGATGACTACTTTCGGCTCCATGTTTGTGGCAGGAAACGAAGCCGTGCAATCTTCCACCGCATCCGCAATTATGAAAAGATATTACTGGGAAATTTACCATCTCATGGGCGATCCTTCCGTAATGACTTATTTAACAAAGCCTTCGCAAATGGAAACGATATTACCCAATAGGTTACTTTTAGGAGAAAGTACCCTAAATGCGAAGGTCGCTCCCTACTCTTACTGTGCTTTAACCGATAACGCAGGCGAACTTGTAAGCGCAGGTTTTGCCGACGCAAACGGAAGAATTATCCTACATTTTGAACCACTTGAAGAATCCGGTGAGTACGAATTTGCTGCATGGGCGCAAAAATACATTCAGTATTTTAGAACCATCTGCGTAGGTGCTCAAGATAGCTGCGATCACGACCCAACAATGCCTTGCCTCATCTATCCCAATCCTGCGAACACTACTCTGATGATTGAAACTGAAAACCAAATATCTTCTTACGAAATTACAGACATGCACGGAAAAATGATTTTTTCTGAACAAAATGTGAACAGCAGTAATGCAATGGTAAATGTTGCTTCGTTGGCGGCGGGAGTTTATTTTGTGAAAGTAGTGGATATTAAACAAAAACGTGCAGTTCAGAAGTTTGTAAAACAATGATTTTCACAATATTTGAGAAAAATTTATTTTTATTTTTCGTATTTAAAATATTTTAATATTTCATATATATTTGCGCCTGATTTTAAATCCTAAATCCGTCAGTTAAAACTGATGACAATAAAAAAGGCATTGTATGCAATGTCCCTACCTTAAACATCATACCGTATTATGAACACCTCCACTCAATTCGACCAAATAGAAAAAACCTGCTTCGACCTTTTTTCAAAAAAAGCTGTGGACTATGGAACAGCTTGGCGTATTTTGCGCACTTCCTCCTTAACCGACCAAATCTATATTAAAGCGCAGAGAATCAGAAGTATTCAAGAAAAAGGCGTATCGAAAGTAGATGAGGGCATTGTTCCGGAATTTATCGGCATCATCAATTATTCCGTAATGGCATTGATACAATTAGAGATGGGTGCAACCGATGCTGTAGAAGGCATGATTTCCGCCGAAGAGGCATCAAAGTTGTATCTGAAATACATTCATAATGCTAAAGCGCTAATGCTCAATAAAAACCACGACTATGGCGAAGCGTGGCGCAACATGCGCGTGGAATCGCTAACCGACATTATTTTAATGAAATTGCTGCGTATTAAACAAATTGAAGATAATAAAGGCAACACTATCGTTTCCGAAGGATTGGATGCCAATTATTATGATATTATTAATTATGCGATATTTGCGATGATAAAATTAACATTATGAATTTAAAAATTTAATGATTTAAAAATTTAAAATTACATCATAACAATACAAGCCAACACATTAATAATCTATTAAACTTTAAATCTTTAAATTTTTAAACCTTAAACCCTTAAATCTGTCTGTGCCATGTATAATTCATCAAAATCAAAAAGAATGAAAAAACAAAAAGAACCCATGTGGCTTATGATCATACGCATTGTGTTGGCGTGCGTGTTTATTTTTTCCGGTTTAACAAAAATGGTTGATCCCGTAGCTTCCGGAATAAAAATGTACGAATATTTTATTTCTTTCGGGATGGAATTTATGCACCCGTTCTCGCTAACGTTGGGCATTTTAATGAACATCGCGGAGTTTACACTGGGCTTTATGCTCCTTTTCAAAATCAGAGTAAACCTCACAGCTTTGGGATACCTCCTGTTTATGGGATTTTTCTTCTTTTTAACAGCGTGGTTAGCTGTAGCAGAGCATCTTGAAGTACATTACGGATACCAATTTAACGTAGTAAGAGATTGTGGTTGCTTTGGGCAAGCCGTTGCCATGAGCAATTTGGAAACTTTTTTGAAAAATGTCGTGCTAATGATTCTTACGTTAATTGTTTTTGCTAAACGAAAAACAATTCCGGATATCAAACTAACCCTCTTAGGGCAGTGGCTGCTTGCTGTTGTGGGCGCTGTTATTGCTTTATTGATACAAATGTACTGCTTGCGCAATTTGCCTGTTATTGATTTTAGCAACTGGAAAAAAGGGAAAGATGTAACAGAACTTTTTATAGAAAAACCAGCAGAAATAAACGTGCTGTTTTTGTATAAAAATGACAAAGGGGAAGAAAAATTATTATCCATGGAGGATATGGATAACATCACGGAAACCCATCCTAATTTTTATAACGATTTTTTTTATGTAGACCGCATTGACTCTGTGATTTCGGAAGCGGTTCATGCTGAAATTCAAGGATTTTCCATGTTAGACGAACAGGGAAGAGATTGGGCAAGCATCTATCTCAACAAAAACAGAGAGCATGTTTATATACTTTTTATGCACGATTTGGATGAAGTGAATGACAAAGCCATGAAATCGGAAGCGCTGCAAAACCTTATTGTCTATAGCGAGGAAAATAATATTGATTTTGTGGGAATTACAAACTCTTCTCCCGATGAAATCGCCGCTTTTATTGAAAAATACAACATCATTTTCCCCATTTATTACAATCCGATTGATCCGATAAAAGGGCCATTCATGGTACGCGACGCTGTTCGTTCTAATCCGGGGTTGGTGATTTTGAAAAATGGAGTGGTGGTTGATAAAAAAGCTTGGAGGAAATTTTAATTGCTATTTAAAGATTTAATTATTTAAATATTTAAAACAACGAATTTCAAATTGTAATCCATTAAATTTTTAAATCTTTAAATTATTGAACTATTGAACACCATACATCTGCTTCCCGACATTGTTGCCAACCAAATCGCCGCCGGTGAGGTGATACAGCGCCCTGCTTCAGCGGTTAAAGAATTGTTGGAGAATACCATTGATGCCGGCGCTACCAAAGTTCAACTCATTATAAAAGATGCCGGTAGAACGCTCATTCAAGTAGTGGATAACGGCAAAGGGATGGCTTTTACCGATGCACGAATGTGTTTTGAAAGACACGCAACTTCAAAAATCGCTACTGCCGATGACCTTTTTCATTTGACGACCAAAGGATTTCGAGGAGAAGCATTGGCTTCTATTGCCGCTATCGCTCAAATAGAATTAAATACGAAACGCGCCGAAGAAGAAACCGGAACACGAATATTGGTGGAAGGTTCACAAATTAAAGAGCATGCACCTACGGCAACGCAAGACGGCACTTCTATTGCGGTGAAAAACCTATTTTTTAATGTTCCGGCGCGAAGAAATTTCCTCAAATCGGATGCAGTGGAATTAGGACATATCGAAGAAGAATTAAATCGCTTGTCACTAATTCATTATGATATTGAATTTTCGTTTTATCATAATGGGAAATTGATGCAACAACTGCAACCTTCTAATCAAAAACAACGTATCATCAATGTCTTTGGTACACATTTTAAAGACAAACTGTTTCCGGTGGAATTAAATACGGAAGCAGTAAAAATTACAGGTTTTATTGCAAAACCGGAAAATGCCAAGAAGAAAAAAAATGAACAATATCTATTTGTAAATAACAGATTTGTAAAACATTATTTGTTGACACATGCCATTGAAACTGCCTACAAAGAGCTCATTCCCGAAGGGCACAAACCTGCCTTTTTTATAGAAATTACCGTTCCGCCTGCCACCATTGACGTCAACATTAGCCCAACAAAAATTGATGTTAAGTTTCAAGATGACAGAATGATATACGCATTTTTAAATGCAGCGGTAAAAAAAACACTGGGCGCACTTTCGTTGGTACCGCAAATTGATTTTAATTATAATCCGGATTACGACTTTTCGGCAATAAAATCAAGAGAGCACATCAAACCACCCACATTAACCTTAAATCCGAATTACACTCCATACACTTCTAAGCCGGAGAAAAAAAACACCGTTTCCGATTCATGGCAACAATTTTTGTCAGGGTTAAAAAATGAAACAGTAAAAAGTCATTGCGAGGAACCTGAAAAACTTGCTTTTACAGATGAACCTAAAGAAAAAGAGGAAATTATTGATGAAACGCAATTAAAATGTTTGCTTTTTTCTGATGCTTATTTGGTATTTCTTTGGAATGATGCTTTACATGTTATAGACGTCAAAGCGGCGCGGGAGCGTATTTTATTTGAACATTTTTTGCATGCTTTGGAGAATGCACCCATCGTAATTCAGCAATCTATGTTTCCGGAAACCATCACGTTGTCGGCGAGCGCTACCGAAATAGTAAACGATCTTTTGTCTGAACTGCGCGCTTTGGGATACGATTTAGAGCAAATGGACCGAACTTCATTTGCCGTAAACGGAACTCCCGGAGAGGATGAAAGCTGTAATGTACAACAAATTATCGAACAATTTGTAGAGATGTATAAAACGCACCAATTTTTGCACAAAACGGATAAAAATTGCGCCATTGCCAAAAGTTTGGCGAGACAAAAATGTGGTTCTAAATTGCAAATAGCATCGGAGCTTGAGCAGCAAGCGTTTGTTAAGCAGTGGCTTCAATGTCAAGTTCCGCACATTTCACCATCAGGGAAAAAAGTGGTAAAAAGTTTTATGAGTATGGAGATTCAGAAGCTTTTTGAATAGCATTTTTCATAACTTCTTAATTTTCATGGCATTTTGGAGTGAATATATAGCCGCCTTCGGAATCTGCTTTTAATTTTCCCATTCCGGGAGATACAATATGCATTCCGCCTATCAAAATATTATTTTTCGAAACATAATCCAACACTTTCATACGGGAAGCAATAGCGCGTGCAGTATCTACATCAAAAATAACCGATAGTTGAGGATAACGCATTTGTACCGGCATGACGTGTACCAAATCGCCCTAAATGAGTATTTGTTGCTCGTTGTTGCCCATTAAAATATTGGCATTCCCCTCTCGCTCTCCATTTTCTTTTTTTCTTATCTTCGTGCCCCAATTTTAAAATATATTTTATGAGATCATTTTTCGCATTTCTTTTTGTTGCTTTTTTGAGTTTACAAACGTTTTCGCAAACCAACCCATTCTTTGAAGAATGGAATACGCCATACGGCGTTCCTCCTTTTGATAAAATTAAAGTTGAACATTTTATGCCTGCTTATCAAGCGGGAATGGCGGAAGAGACGGCGCAGATTTGGGCAATCATCCGAAATCCGGAAACGCCTACGTTTGAAAATACGATTGTGGCTATGGATAGATCGGGCACATTGTTGCGCAAAGTAGTCCCCGTATTTAGCGGACTTACAAGCGTGAACAACAACCCTGAGTTGCAAGCATTGGCACGTCAATTTTCGCCCATGTTAAGTAAACACTACGATGATATTAGCCTGAACCCTGAGTTATTTAGGCGCGTAAAAATTGTTTATGAGCAAAAAGACCAACTGAATTTGAATGTTGAGCAAAAGAGATTATTAGAAAATACCTACCGGAACTTTGTTCGTAGTGGCGCAGATTTGCCGCCGCAGGAACAAGCGAGAATGCGCGAAATTAACAGTGAACTCTCTGATTTACAATTAAAATTCCGCCAGAATTTGCTTGCCGAAACAGCTGCTTTTACTTTAAAGGTAAACGATAAATCGCGACTTTCCGGTTTGTCGGATGCACAAATGGCTGAGGCTAAATCTCGTGCGCAAAAAGTAGATGACGCTGACGCTTTTCATTTTGGATTAGACAATCCGAGCATCATGCCGTTTTTGCAAAATGCCGATGACCGCGAGCTTCGTACCGAAATATTGACCGCTTACCTTAATCGCGCCAACAATAATAATGATAAAGATAACAAAGAGATTATTGAAAGAATTGTAACTCTGCGTTTGGAACGTGCTAAGTTGATGGGTTATGAAAATTTCGCTGAGTTAGCTATCGAAGACCGCATGTCTAAAAATCCAGAAACAGTGATGGCATTTTTGGATAAAATATGGGCGCCTTCATTGAAAATGGCAAAAAACGAACGGAATGATATTGAAAAAATAATGAAAAAAGAAAAAGTTACATTGCCTTCTACTCCGGCTGATTGGCGTTATTTCTTCAATAAATCGAAACAACAAAAGTACAATATTGATCAAGAAGTGATTCGTCAATATTTTAAAATGGAAAATGTGCGTGATGGCATTTTTTACGTGTGTAACCGCCTTTGGGGTATCACTTTTGAGGAATTGCACGATATACCTGTTCCTCATCCGGAAGCTACCGCTTGGAGGTGTAACGATAAAGACGGCAGCATTTTGGGCATCGTGTACTTGGACATGCACCCGCGTCCGGGCATGAAAAACGGCGGCGCATGGTGCGGGCACTACCGTTCGCATACTTATGACGAAAACGGAAACCGCATTTTTCCGATTATTACTATTGCTTGTAATTTTACACGTCCTTCCGGCGATCAACCGGCTTTGTTGACTACCAGCGAAGCCAACACATTCTTTCATGAATTCGGACATGCCTTAGATGGTTTGTTCAGAGAAACAAAATATTACGGAACAAGCAGAAACCAAAGAGATTTCGGCGAATTTGCAGCACAAATTATGGAGCACTGGGCGTTTGAACCGGAGGTCTTGAAAGTATACGCCAAACATTATAAAACAGGCGCAGCAATTCCTTCATCTTTAGTAAAAAAAATTGAACAAAATGAAATGTATGGTCAAGGTTTTATCACCACTGAATTTTTAGCCTCCGCTTATTTAGACATGGAATATCATTTATTAACGGAGATTCCACAAAATTTTGACGCTGAAGAATTTGAAAAAACAACACTTGAAAAATACGGTTTGATTCCGCAAATTCCGGCGCGTCACAGGAGCACTTATTTTGCCCACACATTTTCAGGTGGATACACAGCCGGTTATTACATGTATCTTTGGGCAGAACAACTTGATAGCGATGCGTTTGAAGCATTCTTAGAGAGAAGAAATATCTTTGATCCTGATTTAGCGCATAAACTACGTTTCGAAATTTTTGCCCGCGGCGGAACTGAGGATGCAATGGTTTTGTATAAGAATTTCCGCGGCAAAGAGCCGGATGTGAATGCGTTGTTAAGAAATAGAGGATTAAATTAATCATTATTACGCCGTAGAGGCGTTGTGCGCAACGCCCACCCAATGGCAGCAGCGGCAAAGAGCAGGATCACAATCCAAGATGAGATCCCGGCTATTCTATTGCCGATAATTCTCCATTTTGGAATATATTTGAACACAATGTGGTGCTCGCCTGCGGGTACTATCATAGCGCGCAAAATGTAGTTGGCTCTAAAATGAGGCACTTCTTCTCCGTTTAAATAAGCTACCCAACCGCCTTTGTCATAAAATATTTCCGAAAATACCACCAACTGGTCATAATTCGATTTAAACTGATATTCCATTCTATTGGGCAACGCAACGGTGTTTACGATTTCCGCAGTTGAATCGATGGCAAAGCGCTGTTTTTCAATCAAATGTGCAAAGCGCCTGTCTACAACGATAGTGTCGCGCAAATCAATATCTGCCAACATTAAAATCTCATCATCCGGTGTATCAACAAAAATAACTTGTTGGGCAAACCACGCATTACCAAATGCGTCGCGGTTAGGATACACCTGCCCATTTTGCATGATAATATACTTTGCATTAAGCATATTCAATACATTTATATCTAAAGGATGAAATAGATAAAAATCAATCATATCCTGATATCTTCTTAGCTTAGCAGGGCTATATCCGCCAATAGATTTATGAAAATAAGAAGTAATTGATTCGTTATACGTGTTGCTTTGTAAATTAAAAACACGATAATTAATATCCGTATCCTGTAAAATTAACAGGTCTGCATCGGACGGTTTGTATGTATTTTGCATTTTTTTCTTCGGTTGAAAATTATCATTGTTCAAATAGCGTTTGCCTACTCCCCAAAGATCAATCAGTATTAACATGGCAAGCATGCCGATAATCAGTTTTTGATTTTTAATTTTTGATTTGAGGAATAACCATAATACGGTAAATGCCAAAGTAATAAAGATCATGGAGCGTAGCACGTCATGATATAACATTGATTTTCTATGGTCTATCATAAGATCCATAATATTATCTACACTGGCTTGAGGGAAGCCTCCACCGAGCAAGCGATCAGCAAATCCGGCATCGCCTCGTCCGACAAATGAAAATGAAAATGCGCCGAGAAATGCGATGAAGGCACATAATCCAAGCGAAACGTAGAGTGAAATTTTAGTGTACTTCCACGCTTTCTCTCTGTTAATTTCATTATTAAAAATAGTTTTCAGAGCAAGCGCTCCCAACATAGGCATGGCAACCCCGGCAATAATCAGCGCCATGGATGGAGTTCTGAACTTGTTATAGAGTGGTAAATTATAAAATAGGAAGTTATTAACCACTTCAAAATGTCTTCCCCAAGCCAGCACAAATGAAATAATGCAGACGATAATTACCCACCAACGCACAGGCCCTCGCACAATAAAGAGTCCTAAAATGAATAAGAAACAAACAATGGCGCCCACGTACACCGGACCTGATGTAAAAGGTTGGTCTCCCCAGTAAGTAGGAAGGTAGAGTCCCCCATAGCCTATTTTACGAAGCTCTTTAGCCGTTTCCGAATTTTTATCCAATATAACATGCCCGCCTCCATACATTTCGGGAACGAGCTGGGTAAACGTTTCCATTTTTCCGTAGCTCCATGCAAAAGCGTAATCAATTTCCAACCCGTCTTTATGCGGCGTAACATCATCTCCTCTATTTTTCGATTCGGGCGTAATAGTAAGTTCCGAGCCACCACGCATAGTGTCTTTACTATAATGATATGCCGTAATGTTATTTGCTAAATTAGGCAGCGCCGCCAAAATAGCAGCAGCAACTAAAATGACTGAAGCAATGAAAAATGATTTCAACTGTTTCTGCATAATAGCATATATAAAGTAAACACCAACCATTCCTGCCACCATAATAGCCGCATAATAGGTAATTTGTTGGTGATTACAAGCTATTTCAATGCCCAAAAATAAAAGTGTAACCAAGCCGCCCAAAATATATTTCCTTTTATAAGTTAAAATAACTCCGCCAATCAAAGGCGCAATGTAAGCCATGGCATATCCTTTGGTAACGTGCCCTGCTTCAATAATAATAAGATTATAGGAGGCAAAACTATAAGCAATGGCGCCCAATATAGACAGCCACGGCGAAGCGCCTATGCAAATCATAAATATATAAAACCCTATTAAATAAGCAAGTAACATCCCTGCAGAGAGTTCGGGCAATCCCAAACGTAAGAAATGTCTAATTTTATTAAAGATATTAAACGATGGCTCAGCATACAACGTAGTTGAAGGCATTCCACTGAACATTGCCGGATTCCATTCGCTATACTCACCGGTTTCTTTTTGATAATCCTTCATTTGTTTCATCATGGCTTCCACACTTACCATATCGCCTTGCGGGAGCTCTTTCCCTTCAAAGAATATCGGACTAAAATAGGCTAATGTGAGTACGTAAAATAAAGCGATGGCAATAACATGAGGCAATGCCTTTTTAAGTAGTTGTAAAAAGTTAATCTGTTTCATAAATAATAGGAATTGTTTTTATTTAACGTGAGGTCTAATCATCTGTGTAATAGGTTGTGCATAAATAAAGTCATTAAGACTTTCATTGTCGGAAACAAGCACTTGGTCTTTGGTTCCGTGCCATTCTAAAGTACCATCTTTTATAAAAGCGATTGTTTCACCGATGGTAATTACAGAGTTCAAGTCGTGCGTATTCACCACGGTAGTCATATTGTATTCATGTGTAATACCGGTAATCAGCTCATCAATAATGAGTGAGGTCTTGGGGTCTAGTCCCGAGTTTGGTTCATCGCAAAAAAGATATTTGGGATTTATAGCAATGGCACGCGCGATAGCGGCACGCTTTTTCATTCCGCCACTCAATTCCGATGGATAAAGTTGGTTGGTATTTATCAAATCCACACGCTGCAAGCAGTGATTCACACGATCTAATTTTTCTTGTTGCGACTGGTTAGTGAGCATATTAAGCGGGAACATCACATTTTCTTCTATAGTCAGAGAATCGAATAGTGCAGAGCCTTGAAAAACAACGCCCATATCCATACGCAGCTTTTTTTGGTCTCCAAACGACATGTGATGAAAATCTTTATTATCGTAATAAATAGCTCCTGAGGTAGGCGACAACAATCCAATTAAACATTTCATTAATACGGTTTTACCGGAACCGGATCGTCCAATTACCAAATTTACTTTTCCTTTTTCAAACGTAATATTGATATTGTGCAATACCTCTTTTGTTCCGAAAGATTTTTTTACATTTTCTACAACAATCATCTCAATTTAACATAATATTAGTAATCAGCAAATTAAGTATCAAGACAAAAAAGCTGGCAACAACAACACCTTGCGTGTTCGCTTTTCCGAGCTCTAATGCACCGCCTTCAATTTTATATCCATAAAATGCTGCAACAGACGTGATTATAAATCCAAAAATCACAGTTTTTGTCAAAGCATACCAAACATCATACATTCTAAAAAACGAGGTTAGCCCATCTACATAATCGTAAACAGAAATATATCCCGTAGCCAAAACCGTAAGATAACCTCCAAACAGTGCGAAAAAAATACTAATAAGAATTAATGCGGGATTCACAATAAAAGAGGCTAAAATTTTGGGAAGTACTAAGTAAGATGCAGGATTAATTCCCATAACTTCTAAAGCATCAATTTGTTCGGTTACGCGCATGCTTCCAATTTCTGCCGTAATTCTCGAACCGAGATTACCTACTAATAGCAAACTAATAATGGTGGGGCACAATTCCATAATTACAGAAGTTCGCACCGTAAAACCAATGGTCCAGGATGGTATCCAACTACTTTCTACTTGTAATGAGGTTTGTAATGTAATAACGCTTCCCATGGCAGTGGAAACAATCATTACAATAATTAATGACCCTACACCCATCGCATACATTTCGTCAATCATTTTCTTGAAAAACTCGCTCCACTTTTCCGGACGCGAAAAAACGCGACGCAAAAAAATAAAGTAGTTGCCGAGATGTTCTAAAAAGCTATATATCAAGATTTAAAAATTAAAGATTTAAAAATTTAAAGACCTAAAATTCATTTTTAAAATACATTTATTTAGACGGACAAAAATATATAATAACATTTACGAATCAGATAAAAAAACATGTTTCTTTGCCAAAAAGTTTTAAAACCATGACCAAACGCACAAAAATTATTGCTACCATTTCGCCCCAAACGGGTGCTCCGGAATTTCTGTCTCAACTTTTTGAAGCCGGCGTGAATGTGATACGCATTAATACGGCGCATCAAGATATAGACGGCGCTAAAACACTCATTAACAATATTAGAAATGCTAATAACGCTGCGGCAATTTTGGTGGATACCAAAGGACCGGAAGTGCGCACCTCCTCTTTCGGAGTTCCTGTTAAAGTTAATAAAGGAGATAGAATTTTTATAAAAGGTGATAAAAACGGAACATGCGAATGCAACACTGTTTTTGTAAATTATGATGATTTTGTGAATGAAATTCCAATAGGAAATAGAGTTTTAATTGACGACGGCGATATTGAATTGATGGTTATAGATAAAAATGACGATGCTTTAATTTGTGAAGTAAAAAACAGCGGTGAAATTAAACTTCGAAAAGGGGTGAATGTGCCCGGAGTTGAGTTAAAATTACCCGCTATTTCAGATAAAGACCGCGCATTTATAGAGTTTGCTATTGAGAGTGAGCTGGATTTTATTGCACACAGTTTTGTACAACACGCTTCGGATATTTTAGAAATAAAAGCATTACTAAATGAAAAACAATCTTTGATTAAAGTAATTGCTAAAATTGAAAACCAAACCGGTGTGGATAATATTGACGCCATTATTGAAGTATCTGACGGCATTATGGTGGCGCGCGGCGACCTGGGTATTGAAATTCCCATTGAACGTATCCCGGTTATACAACGCGAAATCGTGCGCAAGTGCGTGCGCATGAACAAACCCGTGATTATCGCAACGCAGATGTTGCACACGATGATTACCAATCCGCGACCTACGCGTGCGGAGGTAACCGATGTTGCCACAGCAGTACATGAAAAAGCCGATGCCTTAATGCTTTCCGGAGAAACGGCGATGGGCGCATATCCTATTGAAGCCGTAAATGTTATGACTCGTGTGATTTGCGAATCGGAAAAACTATTGGATACCTATATATTGAGACCAAGAATTGCAAGCAACTCCGTACTTTCGGTACTTGCTCAAGCTGCTGTTTCGGCGTGCGAGACTTTGCCTATCAAAGCCATTATTGTGGACACGCTTACCGGCAGAACTGCCAATTATATTGCCGCCTACAGGGGTAAAACTCCGGTATATGCTTTTTGCTATTCCGAGATGGTACGCCGCCAAATGGCGCTTACTTTTGGAGTAGAAGCATACACTATAAATAAGAAAGATTCGCGCGATAGGTTTCTCACAGAAATATTAGAAAGATTGATTGCTGAGAATAAAGTAGCATTATCTGATACTGTAACTGTTATCGGTGGTTCGTTTGGTCCCACCAACGGCGCAAGTTTTATTACTATTGCTTCGGTAGAGAATTTGGCGTATTATAATAAATCGTGACAAATGGCACGCGTTACGACTGTCACGAATTCTACTATTTTTGCCAAAACTTTAATCCCATGAAAAAACTTATCCTTTTATTTTTCAGCTTTTTATACCTAGCCTTGCCTGCGCAACAATTAATCAACAACAAAGGCAATCGCAATCAATCCTATCCTGTTGTAACAGAAACAAATCCGGAGATTGTAAATCTCATCAATCAGGTTTCGCAAGATAGCATTGAGAGTCATATTCGATACATGCAGGGATTTATTAGAAATGGAGAATCACCGGCTGCGTTAATCGTACAAAATTGGCTGGTGGATCATTTTGAATCTTATGGATATGAAGATATTTCTATACATTACTTTAACTATAATTCGCAACAATTAGATGCCGGCAATGTGGTGGTAGTTAAAAAAGGCACGGAATTTCCGGATGAATACATTATTATTAGCTCTCATTATGATTCGTGGGGAGATCCCGGTGCAGATGATAATGCCTCCGGAACTGCGGGCGTTTTAGAATGTGCACGTTTGCTCAAAGATTTTCCCACCAAGCGCTCCATAATTTTTGTGCCTTTTGGTGCTCACGAGCTGTGTGTTTGTAATGGCAGTATATCTTTTGCTCAAAAATGCGCTACCGAAAATATGAACATTATTGCCCTTTTTCTTATGGATATGATTGGATGGTTTCCACCCGAAAATCCTAACACCATAATGGCTTCCGGGTATTCCTCTATCTCTAAAGCGCTTTTTGAATACTATCAACAAACGGCAAATACCTACATCCCTTCTATTCCCACTATCCGTTTCAGTTTTGGCGATATGCAATCAGACAATTTTCCATTTAATAAGTATGAATATCCTGCTTTATATATTGGTGACATTGAATATCTTGATTTGCATCCTTGCTATCACAGGGACTGCGATACGCTTGGAGACGGCGTAAACCGCTTAGATTTGGCAGAAGCGTTTGTGCAAGCTGTTTTAGCTGCCACTGCCGAGTTGGCAAATGCGTGGCTACCTCCGCAAAATTTGAGCGCTTGTTCAGGAATAGGTAAAATCACTGTATCTTGGGACAGCTCCGGCGAATCTAATTCATACAAAGTATATAGAAACAACACATTTTTGGAAGAAGTTATTGAAAATTTTTATGTGGATTATAATGTAAAACTTGGTGAAAAGTATGAATATTATGTAGTTGACCTTAGTAGCGCTCCTTCCAATAAAGATGAGATAACGTTTGTTGCACCTTTACAATTGCCTTATTCAAACGATTTTAGTGTCAGTAAGTATGGATTTGAGCAAAGTGATTGGGTGCTCAGATATGCAGGCCGAAGTACACTTTGTAATACCGGAGGTAGCGCATATTTTTCTGATAACTATTTGTCTATTGCAGAATTAGACTGGTTTCCAATTCCTAATAATGCGGAAAACATTTCTATCCGTTTTAGATGGCGAGGTGTTATTAACGGATATCTTAACACGGTATATTATTATTGTCCTATACCGATACATAATGCCGGCATGTGGTTTGAAGTTACTACTGACAGAAAAACGTGGCATAAATTGGCTTATATTTCAGGCAAAGATTCAGGTTGGGAAGCTTATAACTTTTCACTAAATGATTATAAGGGCAGCGATTTTTTCCAGGCGCGTTTTCGGTTGGAAAGCAATGGCTCCCAAGATCGAACCTTTACAAAGATCATTTATATTACAGATGTTGAAGTTGGCTATGATTTAGGAGTTGAGGATACAAAAGAAAAACTTTCCTATATCTCATCATTTTACTTTACACCCAATCCGGCAAGCTCTCATATTAACATTGTAACCAACCAGCCTGAACCTTATCATATTTCTATATATGATATGACCGGTCGGGTTATTTTTGCGCAAGATGGGTTTATTGATGGAGTTCTTTATATGTCGCATTTGCGATCGGGTCATTATTTACTTGTAGCTTCTACGAAACAACATCGCGTGGCTCGAAAGCTTGTGATCCACTAAAGCTTTTCTCTGTGTTCATCTGTGCCATCCGCGTCATCTGTGTTCAAAAAAGGCTATTTTCTCTGCAAATTTTGTCAGTATTTTCCATAAAATTTGCCATGGTTAAAAAAATATCACTCTGGATATAACTGTTTTACATTAAAAATCGCATAAAATTGTTTTGGTCTATTTTTTGTATTAAAAAAGTTATATTTTTGCCGTCCCATTTGATCGAGGGTTCGCGTTTGCGATATTCGATCGCTGTGTGCTGCAAAGCACGAGAGTTCTTTGACATTTTGGAAGAGAAAAGCTGAAAAGTTACGAGTTACGAGTTACGAGTTACGGATTTCCGTTTCTTGTCATTTGTTCTGCGTAACTATTAAAAATGAAGAAGTTGCAAGCTGCAAGCTACATATTACGGGTTCATCCTGTAACTTGTAACCCGTAACTTGTAACTAAAAAAGAATTATAACGAGTAAAAAAACAATCGAGTAAGTTACTAAGAGCGTACAGGGGATGCCTTGGCTCTCAGAGGCGAAGAAGGACGTGATAAGCTGCGATAAGCTACGGGGAGGTGCAAATAACCTTTGATCCGTAGATTTCCGAATGGGTCAACCCACCCTATAGGAATATAGGGTACCCTAAATAGGGGGCAAACCCGGGGAACTGAAACATCTAAGTACCCGGAGGAAAAGAAAATAATAATGATTTCCCAAGTAGTGGCGAGCGAACGGGAAAGAGCCTAAAC
>Ga0209737_10000154_pt1 | contig 61475 bp, 46 predicted proteins | sample TergutCu122P3_FD_187284 | JGI IMG/M metagenome (GOLD analysis project Ga0209737, IMG submission 187284) | Cubitermes ugandensis P3 segment gut microbial communities from Kakamega Forest, Kenya - Cu122 P3 (SPAdes) (version 2) | ecosystem: Host-associated > Arthropoda: Insects > Digestive system... | reverse complement strand
CGATTGGCACATTTTAAAATGTGCCAATCGAATTTCACACCCGTTCCGCCGTGCTTTAAGTCCCCCTGTGGGGGATTTAGGGGGCTTGTCTTTGTATCAAACAAAAAGAAATCAACAACCCCCTCATACACTTTTGTTTGCTCAAAATCCTGTTCGTTTTCCACATTAAACGCCTTGATTGTCAAAAATCCTTTTTCTTGGATTTGTTTGCAATCTTCGGGCGTTTCTTTTCCGTGTAATTGTATGCCGTCTAAATTGTATTTTTTGGCTATTTCTAATATTTTTTCTACTGTTTCGTTTACAAAAACGCCGATTTTTTTCGTTGTTTCCGGTAGAGACGCAATGCATTGCGTCTCTACAAAACGCAATGATTTTGCATAAAAAATAAATCCCACAAAATCGGGATTGTGTTCAATTAATTCTTGTATGTTATGCGGGTGTTTCATTCCGCAGACTTTTATTTTCATTGTTTTATAAGTTTATATTTCAATTCGCCAGATGTTATACTATCGCAACAGCCCAATTTGTCTAAAATTTCAACACATTTAAAATCATACAAAAACAATGTATCGGTATTGAATGCAAAAGCATAACCTTGTACATTTTCTGTGCTTTTTCCTAAATACACTATATCAATGTCCATTCCTCCATCAAAATAATCAATAAGAGGTGCATAATATTGAAAATCAGAAAGTCCGGTAATTTTTCCGTCAGCATCAAAAGTAATAGTTTTGTTGTTTTCAGTTGTATATGTGCCTTTGAATAAAATTCCACCAATCAATTTTTGTACGCTTTCGTTAGAAAATTCGGTATTGTTCGACAATTTTACGAAAGAAATATTGCCAATTTTCAATTTGTTTTCGGAAATAATGTGAATGTCGTGGTATTTTTTATTTTCGGTAGCACTCCAAAATTCATAATTATTTCCTGTTTTTCGAATTATCATCTCTGCACCACCGTCGTGTACGTTGTAAATCATAGTGATAGGCTGTGTTGATTTAGGAGTAATTACAATAAAACTTTCATTACTTTTTTCTTGTGCAATTCGTGTCGAACGAGTTTTTAATAATTCATTGTAATAGTTCTCGTTAATCCAAAATCCTGAAAATGGCACTGTAAAATCGGTTGCAAAAACAATATTTGAACTATTGTTTGAAACATTTTGAGTGTCATTTTCAACCGATTTTCCATTGTTGCATGAAAATAAAAACAATGCTGTTGCAATAATTAAAAAATGTTTTTTCATAATTTTCCGTTTTTATTGTAAATTAACCACAATTTAAGCATTTCAAACACATTAATGAGTAAAGTTGATAACCCCAAAATGTTAAAGTTGCAGCAAAAGCCAAAAGTATAAAAAAGTTTTTTATTTCTTTTTTCCGAATTTTCAAAATTCCCAATAACACTAAAAATCCCGAAATGACATATAAAATTGTTCCGAAACCCCGTCCCTCATAGAAGTGGCTATTTGCAGATTTTTGCGCATACGGTAAAAGCAAAAAATAAATCAACAGATTGACCGCAATAAATGTTATAATAATTACAATGCTTTTTTTCATAATTTGGGAATTTCTTGATTGCTTCGCTATCGCTCGCAATGACGTTTATTCGAGCGTCATTGCGAGGAACGAAGCAATCTATAATTATATTTCTGCAATAAATTTTTTCAACGCCTTCGCAGGATTTTCCTCTTTCATAAAATTCTCGCCCATCAAAAAACCTTTGTAGCCGATTTGTTGTAATTCCCTTACAGTTTGTACGTTAGAAATTCCGCTTTCGCTGATTTTTACAAATTCATCGGGAATAAGTTGTGCCAATTCAACGGAAATTTCGGTAGAAACTTCAAAAGTTTTCAAGTTGCGGTTGTTTACGCCCACGAGTGTAATGTGTTCGTTAATATGGCTGAGTTCTTCGGCGTTGTGAACTTCTAAAAGCGTTTCCAAACCAAGTGCTTGTGCTTTTTGTGCAAGATTTTTGCATTCTTCAATTGTGAGAGCCGCCGCAATAAGCAAAATCACATCTGCCCCATAACTTTTAGCCTCGAAAAGCTGATATTCATCTATCATAAAATCTTTTCGCAAAACCGGACAAGCAATGTTCGCACGAGCTGAAATCAAATCTTCGGGCGTTCCGCCAAAATACGGAAAATCCGTCAAAATCGAAATTCCCGATGCTCCGTTTTGCGAGTAACCCGAAGTGATTTTTTGAACATCGGCATCGGCGTGTATCCAATCTTTTGATGGCGATTTGCGTTTAAATTCGGCGATTATTCCGCTTTTCGATTGTAATAAACTTTGCCGTAACGAAAGGCATTTTCTGTCAAATGCTGTTGTTTTTTCTAATTTGGAAATGCTTACAAGTTGTTTTCTTTGGGCAACTTCGATTTTTTTGTCTGCTATTATTTTGTCTAATATTGTCATAGTTTTAATTTTTTGAACGCTGATGACACGGATAACACGGATTTCCGCTGATTTTAATTTGATTTATCTGTGTAAATCTGTGTCATCTGTATTCTCTTGTCTTTATTTGTAAATTTCAATAAACCTTTCAAAAGCCTTTTTAGCCCGCCCACTTTTCAAAGCCTCATCAGCTTCGGCAACACATTCCGCCAAAGGTTTATCAAAATCGTAGGTCTGAATAGCTGCCGCAGAATTTACGAGCACCGCATTTCGTTGCGCATCGGTGGCTTTGTTTTCCAAAATATTCATAAATATTTTTGCTGCATCGGCAATTGTTTCGCCGCCAAAAAGTTCGCTTTGGGCAATTGGCTGAAAGCCTAATTGTTGCGGAGTGGCAAGATATTCCCCACGATTGTTTACAATTTTCGATGTGTCGGTAAGCGAAATTTCGTCGTAGCCGTCGAGCGAGTGAACGAGTGTGTATTGCGTGCCGATTTTCTGATTTATAAGCGTATAAAGCCGCAACATTTTCAAATTGTACACGCCCAAACATTGATATTTCGGTTTCACAGGGCTAATTAAGGGACCCAAAACATTGAAAAAAGTGCGCACGCCAATATTTTTGCGCACAGGGGCAACGTTTTTCATTGCCGGATTAAAAAACGGCGCGTGCAAATAGGTAAATCCGCTTTTGTCCAACGAAGTTTTCAGTATATCTAAATCAGTGGTAAATTTTGCCCCAAAATGCTCCAACACGTTCGACGAGCCGCTTACCGAAGTTGCGCCGTAGTTACCGTGCTTTGCCACTTTGTAACCCGCTCCGGCAAGTGCAAAACAACTGCACGTTGAAATGTTAAACGTGTTTTTACCGTCGCCGCCCGTACCCACAATGTCGATAGGGTTAAATTCCTGCAAATCAACTTGATGCGCCATAGCGAGCAACGCCTCGCGGAAACCGATAAGTTCCTCTAATTCAATGCTCCGCATCAAAAAAACTGATATAAATGCGGTGATTTCCACATCGTTGTATTTGCCTGCGCCAATGTTTGTCAAGACCTCTGCCGCTTCTTGTCGTGACAGGGTTTGATGTTCAAATAATTTATTTAAAATATTTTTCATTTTCTATGTTTTTTATATTTCGGTGCTACGCACCTTGTGTTGTTATTGGTTGTCTTTGGACTACAAATATTTTGCGGCTCTGCCGCTTTTTAAGATGCAGAGCATCGAAAATATTTGTAGTATAAAGGTTAATTATTGAATTTGTAAGGTGCATAGCACCGTAATATAAAATTAATGTTCTAAAAAATTTCGTACTATCTCAACGCCTTTAGGCGTTAAAACCGATTCCGGATGAAATTGCACCCCATGAACATCAAATTCCCGATGTTTCAAAGCCATAATCATACCATCTTCATCAATAGCAGTAACCTGCAAACAATCAGGAAAATTCTCTTGCGAAACTGCCCACGAATGGTAACGCCCAACTTCTAAATCCGCCGGCGCGGACTTGCAGTCCGTGCCTAATCCATTGAAAATGTAATCATCGGCAACGATTTGAATTTCAGTACTTATGCCGTGATACACCTCCGGCAAATTAATTAACTGCGCACCAAAAGCCTCGCCAATTGCCTGTTCGCCCAAGCAAACGCCAAAAATTGGTTTCGTTGCTGCGTAAGTTCGTATCACATCGAGCAAAATGCCCGATTCGCTCGGCACTCCCGGACCGGGCGAAAGAATTATTTTGTCGAAACGTGCAATGTCTGCCAACGCAATTTTGTCGTTGCGGTGCACTTCTATGTCCTCATAACCTAACTCTTTGATAACGTGTACCAAATTGTAGGTAAAGGAATCGTAATTGTCGAATACTAATATTTTCATTTTTTTATGTTTGTTTGATTATTTATATTTTTTTTCTAATTCTTTTCTTTCTAATTCTTTTCTTTCTTCAGTTTGTTCAGAGTCAAATTCATAAATAACTTTTGGATAATATTTTTTTATATCTATTACAGATATTAGTTCAGGTGGAATATTTTTTATCAGATTATATTTAGTTATTAACATATCATTTTCTTTTTCTTGTGAAAATTCCCAATTTTTCCCCAATTCAGAAAGACTATTAAAGAAAATGATGGCTTGCTCAAATGTAGAAAATTGTGCTCTATACAATTTTATATATTCATACTTTTTAGAATAGTTAAAATCTTGTTTATCTACATATTTAACAGTTTGATATAGGTGTCTGAAATAGTGCCCTAACCTAACTTGTTGCCCAGCAAAATAACCACGTTCTCGTTGTTTTTTTGATATTTCCTCCTTAAAATAATCCATTAACAATGTAACAAACTCATCGTTATACTTCTTTTTTAGTATCTTTTGAGTATAATTTGTACTATTTTCCCCTATGCCTATGCCAAAAAAAAGTATCAAATATGCGATTTCTATTCTGATAATCTCTTCTGTATTAAATTTTCGCTGTTTGAATTTCTCTTCTAGCTTCTCATAATAATTTATTCCTTGAGCATTTAAAATATCGGGTAAACAATAATCTTTATCTTTCATAAAAGAATCATACACCTTAATAGATTCCATTATTTGCCAAAAAAGTTCATTAAAAATATGTTGCCTTTCTCTATAAATTTCTTCTTTTTTAAATCGTTTATCTTTTTGGGGTATGTATTTTTGATAAGGAGGCAATTCTTCAACATTTGCTCTGTGAAATCTGACTAATTCAAAAAATCTATTTTCAAATAAAGTTTTATCATAAACTTCAGATTGTTTTCTTAACGTCAAATAAATTAACCAAACACTCAAAAAAGAAAACACTCCACCTAATAAAGCACCATATTTGCTGGCAATATCAAAGTCAATATTTTTGTCAAATCCTGTTTGATATAAAATATTAATCGAAAACCACATAAATAAAATAACAGCAAATCCTATTATTATAATTTCTTTCTTTTTCATATTATACATACTAAATCTTGTTAATCATAAAAATCTTGAAAAAATCATGGTTCAGACAATCAATGTTCAGTCGAAGCCCTATCAATAGCACTTTTCAAAGCCCCCAATTTATTATTCACTTCTTGCAATTCGCTCTGTTCGTTCGATTTTGCCACCACGCCTGCACCGGCTTGATAATAGAGCGTATTGTTTTTGCTCACAAACGAACGAATGGTAATTGCCTGATTGAACGAGCCGTCGAAACCGATAAAACCAATGCAACCGCCATACGGACCACGGTCGTGCGGTTCGAGCGTGTCGATAATCTGCATTGCCTTGATTTTGGGTGCACCCGTGAGCGTACCGGCAGGAAATGTGTCGGCAAAAATCTTAATCGCATTGCTGCCCTCGCGCAAACGTCCGCTTACAGACGACACAAGATGTATCACGTGCGAATAATACTGCACTTCCTTGTAGGTTTCTACTTTCACTTTGTCGGTGTTGCGGCTCAAATCGTTGCGTGCCAAATCCACCAACATCACGTGTTCGGCATTTTCCTTTGGGTCTTTCAAAAGTTTTTCGGCAAGTTCGTAATCCTTTTCGTCGTCGCCCGTTCGGCGGAACGTTCCGGCAATGGGGTTTATATACGCCTTTTTCTGCTTCGTGTTGATAACCAAGTGAGCCTCAGGCGATGAGCCGAAAATGCGGAAATCGGTAAAATCAAAATAATACAGATACGGCGAAGGATTTACGCTGCGCAAAGTGCGGTAAAGCGCAAAATCGTCGCCTTTATATTGTTGGTAAAATCGGCGAGAAAGCACAATTTGAAACACATTTCCTTTGTAGCAATTTTTCTTACCCGCTCGCACCATTTCCATATATTGCTCATCGGTAATATCGCTTTTTTCGTTGCCCACAGCCTCAAAATCGTAAACAGCTACATTGTTGTTATTCAAAATATTAACTATTTCGTCAATATTACTTTCTTCGCCTTCCGGCAAATTTTCGGTAATAATCAACTCATTGCGAAAATGATTGATGGCAATAATATATTTGAACAAAATATAATGTATACCCGGCATATCGCCCGGTGGTGTGGCTTTTGCCGAGAACACCACGTCTTCGAAATATTGCACCGCTTCGTAGGAAGTGTAGCCGAAAAGTCCAGAAGCCCCCCCGCCCCCCTCAGGGGGGGGTGCCTGCCGGTCGCCTTTCTCCCCCCCTGAGGGGGGGCAGGGGGGGGCTATTTTTTTTAGGTACTTATCAAACTCATCAGGCAAAGTATTTTTGTCCGTAATTTTGACTTGTTTTTCCGTTCCATCGGGAAATTTCTCGGTAATCGTGAATTTATTTACCGAAAAACTACCAATCGGACAAAAACCGATGTACGAAAAACTATTGTTTCCACCGTGATAGTCGGAACTTTCCAAAAGTACGGATTGCGTACCTAAATCTCTTATTTTTAAGTATATGCCGACAGGGGTTTGCAGGTCGGCGAGCATTTTTTTTGAGGTGGTTTTTATTTTCATAATAATGTGTTTTTGTTCGTTTTGTTTGATTTATATTGCGGTGCTACGCACCTTTGATTATTGTATTTGTCGTTTTTTACTACAAAGATTACGGTGCTATGCACCTTTCGCTCTGTTTATTTTGGATTGCTACAAATATTATAGCACTCTGTGCCTTTGTTTTTGTTAACAGGTGCGTTAGCACCGCAAATATTTGTAGCAATTAGTTGTATTTATTCAGTTGAGGTGCGTAGCACCGTAATCTTTGTAGTTTAAATTATTCATATTTCATTTTAGGTGCATCGCACCGTAATATTAAAATTGCTATTCATCAAAAAATTCAAACAAATAATGGTCATCAAATGCAATGTCATTTTTTCGCAACATTTCCAAATATTCTTCTCTGAAGGGTCTTTTCTTATGATGTTCTTCTTGATTTAAAATGTATTTTACTACATCATCAATTTGCGACCGTGAATGTGTAAATGCACCATAACCTTTTTGCCAATCAAATTTAAATGGCGAAAATTTATGTTCTTTAATCCATTGATTGGTTGATGTTTTTATTTCACTGACCAAATCGGGAATTAATTCGCTCACATTATAACCAATTAAAATATGAACGTGGTCTTTCATTGCTGAAATTGCCAACATTTTGTGTTTTCGTGCTTGAACAATGCCTGTGATATATTTTTCCAATTCGTCCTTCCACGTTTTGCCAATCAAGGCATCACGATTTTTTGGCGAAAAAACCAAATGAAAATAACATTGTGTGTATGTGTTTGCCATAATTTTACTATTGCGGTGCTATGCACCTTTTGTTTGTGGTTAATTTATTTATGTTACAAATATTACGGCACTCTGTGCCTTTGTTTGTGTTTTATTGTTTATTCTACAAATATTGCGGCACTCTGTGCCTTTGTTGATATTTCTTTGTCTATTTTACAAATATTTTCGGTGCTAATGCACCTTTTTTCAATTCGGCAGACACTGTCTGCCGAATTTGTTTTAATTTACCAGACACTGTCCGGTGAATTCTTATTGATTGATTTTTAGCTTGTTAGAATTTGGTGGTCACTGACCGCCAAATTGGTTTTTTTGTTTAGGTTTCATATATTTTTATGTTAATTGTTTGGTAAAAGGTGCGTTAGCACCGCAATCTTTGTAGTATAATAATTTGCCGTTTAGGTTAGGTGCGTAGCACCGTAATATTTTATCTGTCATATTTTGAAATTTCTGTTATAAACGCATACGGTTTTAATTTTTGCTTGATAACTTCAATATCGTTAGAAGTATCAACTATTTGTACCGAATAAGTATAAGTATTGGCGTTTCTATTGTAATATTCTGATTTTCCGTTTAAAAAGAACACCATTAAACCACTATGTTTCAACATCTCTTTTGCTTCATCGGGTTTTATGGTTACAGGAATTTTTACATCATAAATATAATGTGTTGGATTTGTTTCAAGTTGATTGCCGTAATAATCCAAAAGCTTTTGCGTTTTTACCGGTTTGTAATCAAAAACTTCACATTTTTTATTAAATGATGTCCAAGTATATATACTGTCTGTATCATACAAAAAAGATATTTTGTAATGATAGCCACACATATGTGCAGTTGTTTGTTTTGCCAAAAATAATTCTTGGGCTTCTTTCATTTCTTTTGTATCTGTGATTAACAACGCCATATTTGTAGGCTGAATAGTATCAAAAAGTACCCAACCGGTCTTTTTAATTAGCATATATTTAATATCTTCTGTCTTTGGATTATGATACTTTATTCTATTATAAATGAAAAGAACAGTAAGTGTCAACACAATCAATGCAATGATTGATAAAATTGAAATACCTATTATTTTTAATATTTTCTTTCTCATAATCCTATCTATTAAAATACCTCAAATAAGTATCCATATCCTTATCGCCTCTACCCGAAAGAGTTAGCACCACCACATCGCTCGCTTTAAATTTCATTTTCGGTAAAGCCCCCAAAGCGTGTGAACTTTCCAATGCCGGAATAATTCCTTCCAATTGCGTCAATTCAAAAGCGGCACGAATTGCCTCATCGTCGTCCACAGCGAGAATTTGCGCCCGTCCGCTGCGTGCCAAATGTGCGTGCAAAGGACCAATTCCCGGGTAATCCAAACCTGCCGAAATAGAGTAGGGCTCTACAATTTGCCCGTCGGGCGTTTGCATAAGCAGCGTGCGTGAACCGTGAATAATTCCCTCTGTTCCCAAATGAATGGTGGCTGCACTTTCGCCACTGTCAACGCCTTTGCCGGCGGCTTCGGCGAGGGTTATTTTTACGCGATTGTCGTCTAAATAATGATACACCGTGCCGGCTGCGTTACTTCCGCCGCCAACGCATGCCATTAAATAATCGGGGTGTGAGCGCCCTTCTTTTTCCTGCAATTGTTCTTTAACTTCGGCACTGATAACCGATTGCAAACGCGCAACCATATCGGGGTAGGGGTGCGGACCAACCGTTGAGCCAATAATATAAAACGTGTCGCTTGGGTGCGAACACCAATCGCGAATTGCCTCGTTGGTGGCATCTTTGAGCGTCATATTGCCGCTTGTAACCGGCACAACCGTTGCGCCCAACATTTCCATTTTTTTTACGTTTGGCTGTTGGCGTTCCACATCGAGTTTGCCCATATACACCACGCAGGGTAAATTCATAAGCGCGCACACCGTAGCGGTGGCAACGCCGTGTTGTCCTGCGCCGGTCTCGGCAATTATGCGGGTTTTGCCCATGTGTTTGGCAAGCAAAATTTGCCCGATTGTGTTGTTTATTTTGTGTGCGCCGGTGTGGTTCAAATCTTCACGTTTGAGGTAAATTTTCGCACCATAGCGTTCGCTTAATCGTTTGGCGTGGTACAGCGGCGAAGGGCGACCAACATAATCACGCAAAAGTTCGTGATATTCTGTTTGAAATTCCTTGCTTTCAATTACTTGTAAATAGGTCTGTTGCAATTCCAGCACACAGCTGTATAAAATTTCGGGGATATATGCTCCGCCAAATTCGCCGTAAAATCCTTGTTCGTTTGCTTGATACATAGTTTTGAGTTAAAAGCCCCCTCCCGACCTCCCCCTCAGGGGGGAGGAGAAAGAAAGCGGTGGTTTAATTATTTAGTTTGTTTCATTTTTTATTCATTTTTATTTTTCTTTCCTTAGCCCCCTGAGGGGGTTGGGGGCTTTCTTCAAGTCCCCCTTGAGGGGGATTTAGGGGGCTGGTCTTTTTAATAAAAAAGGTCTACCGTAAGACGATAGACCTTTTTTGTTTTATTATATATACAAATAGGTAGTGTGCTTACGACTATGAGAGTTGTAAGTTGCGCCACCAATATTTGTTTGAAATTGTCATTTTTGCTTTTTTATTTTTTGCAAATATAAAGTTATTTTTAATTGAGCAAAATAAATTTGAAATTTTTTGATAATTTTGCTCAAATAATTTTTTTTGTATGACACAAACAAAACACAAATCAGGATTTGTAAATATTGTAGGAAATCCCAATGTTGGAAAATCAACGCTGATGAACGAATTGGTGGGCGAACGCCTATCGATAGTTACCAATAAATCGCAAACCACACGCCACAGAATTTTGGGTATTCTCAATGCCGACGACTATCAAATAGTGTTTTCCGATACGCCGGGTGTGTTGAAACCTGCCTATAAATTGCAGGAAAGCATGCTCAAATTTTCGGAATCGGCGCTTGTTGATGCCGATGTGATTGTGTATATAACCGATGTACAGGAAACTGCCGATAAAAACGAAGAGTTTTTGGCGAAAATTCAGAAAAAGAAAACTCCTACGTTATTGATTTTAAATAAAATAGACCTTACAACGCAAGAACAATTGGTAAAATTGGTTGAACAATGGGAAGAACGTTTGCCACAAGCGGAAATTATTCCCTGTTCGGCATTGAACACGTTTAATACGGAATATATTTTGAAGCGCATTATTGAACTTTTACCCGAAGGTGAGCCGTATTACGATAAAGATGTATTGACCGATAAGCCAACCCGTTTTTTTGTGTCGGAAATTATACGCGAAAAAATATTGCTGTTGTATCAAAAAGAAATTCCCTATTCTGTTGAGGTTGTGGTTGATAGCTACGAAGAAGGTGAAAATCGTGATATAATACGAGGAGTAATTTTGGTTGCTCGCGATTCGCAAAAAGGTATTATTATTGGCAGCAAAGGAGCAGGCATAAAAAAACTTGGAATAGAGGCTCGCAAAGATATTGAGGCGTTTTTACAAAAATCGGTGCATTTAGACCTTTTTGTAAAAGTAAGCAAGGATTGGCGTGATAATGAAAAATTGCTGAAGCAATTTGGCTACAATAATTAAGAAGCTAAAAGAACGCGGATAACGCAGATGACACGGATTTACGCAGACAATTATAAAAATCCGCGTAAATCCGTGTCATCTGCGTCATCTGTGTTCTAAATTACTGTAACTTGAATCTCTTCTCAATATCTTGAATACAGCGTTTAAATCGTTTGTCGGTTTCCATTAAATTATTAACCGTTTTGCAGGCGTGAAGCACTGTTGCGTGGTCTTTTCCGCCAATTTGTGAGCCAATTGATGCAAGGGAATTTTTGGTATATGTTTTGGCAAAATACATAGCCACTTGGCGTGATTGCACAATTTCACGTTTGCGGGTTTTTGATTTCAATTGGTCGGGGGCAATGTTGAAATAATCGCACACGGCAGATTTTATGAAATCAATTGAAATATCTTGTTGCGAATTTTTTACAAGTTTTTTTACAATGTTTTTTGCTAAATCAATTGTAATTTCCTTATTGTTAATTGTTTGCGCTAAAATTGAAATTAACACACCTTCTAATTCACGAATGTTGGTGTTTATGTGGCTTGCAATGTATTCAATTATTTCGTCTTGAATTTCAATGCCATCGTTGTAAATTTTGCGTTTGAGAATTTCCAAACGAGTTTCAAAATCGGGCACGGTCAATTCGGCAGATAAGCCCCATTTAAAACGGGAGAGGAGGCGTTCGTCCAAACCTTGTAATTCTACCGGCGGACAATCCGATGTTAAAATGATTTGTTTGCCTTTTTGGTGCAAATAATTGAAAATTTGGAAAAATTCTTTTTGTGTTTTCTCTTTTCCTGCCAAGTATTGCACATCGTCGATTATCAACACGTCCATCATTTGATAGAAGTGGGTAAAATCGTTGCGCATATTTTTTATGGTAGCCTCGGCAAACTGACGTTGAAAGGTGTCGGCATCAACGTAGAGAACGGTTTTTTTAGGGTATTTTTCTTTTATTTCAATACCAATTGCCTGCACCAAATGTGATTTTCCCAAACCGGGTTTGCTGTAAATAAACAATGGGTTGAAGGCGGTTTTTCCAATATTTTGTGCAACTTCCATACCGGCAGTTCGTGCAAGGCGATTGCAGTTTCCTTCTATAAAGTTGGCAAACGAATAATTGGGATTGAGTTGCGAATCGATATTCAAATTTTTAACACCCGGCATTATAAACGGATTTTTTATAATGTTGGCGGCATCGCCGTAAGTAGGTTGGTGGTACAATTTATTGCTCAAATTGGCAGTGTTTTTGCTCGGTTGGTGCATAGTGCGCACTTGGTCGGCTTGGGTAGGTTGCCCCATTACCACACGATATTCCAATTTTGCCTCCGGTCCCAAAATACGGCGCAACGCTTTGCTCAATAAATCTATAAAATGAGCCTCTATATACTCATAGTAAAACGGACTTGGAACTTGCACGGTAAGTACATTGTTTTCAACGCTAATAGGTTTTATTGGTTCAAACCATGTGTTAAATGTGAGCTCCGACTGCAAATTGTCTTTTATGATTTGTGTACATTCAGCCCAAAGTTGTTCGTGTAAAAGTGGTTCCATATTGCTACAACATCTATTTAAAAGTAACTGTTTTTTTTGTTTTTTTTCTTTTTTAAGGTTCTACAAATATGGGTAAAAGTTTTTGAAAAAAATATGTTTTTTTACTTGTTTTTTTCGATTTTAGTATATGATTGTCTGTTTCAATCAATTAGAAATGCAACTATTTTAAAATATTTTTAATTTGTTGATTTTCAGCAAATTAACATAAGTTGTTAATAATCAATATGCTTGAGTACGTTACTTATTTTTCTTCATTTTTCGCCTTTCTTCCGAATATAGGGAATGATACGTATCTCTTCGGATTTTTTTGAACATCAATCAACAATTTATTTAATTGTGCCGATGTGTTTTCCAAGTTATTGTATAATTTGTCATTGTTCATGAGTGCGCCCAATGTTCCTTCGCCGTTGTTAATCCTTTGAGTTATTTGCTGCAATTCGGCAGCCGTAGCTTCGGCATTGTTTATGAGCGAATGCACATTTGCCTGACTGAGCGAATCGGCAAAAACGTCTAAATTGTCGATAACCCTGCTGATTTTTGCACTTTTATTGCTCAATGTTTGTGAAAAATCGCTTACGTTGGTTAATATATTGCCCAAATTTTCGCTATTGTCCGAAAGTATGTTATCGGCACTCCGTGCAGCACGTTGCACTGCTATTATTGCATCTTGCAAATTCGCCAAACTTTCGTGAATTGAAGTTACGGTGTTTTTATTCATCAGCGCTTTCAATTGTTCAATGGTTGAAAGCGTGGCTTCCATAATATTATCTATGTGCACTTTGTAAGGTGCAATTTCCATGCGCACTTGGTCTATAATACCGCCTTCCATAGCGGCAACCAAAGTGTCGTTTGCTTGAAAATAGAATCCGGTGCGTTCTTCCGGAAAAATTAAATCAACCGATTTGGTACCCATAATGTCGGAACTGAAAATACGTGCCGTTGTGTTTTTTGGCAACAAAACATCATTGGCAATTGCCAATTCTACAAGAATCCTATCGTAAGCCGACGACATGAAACGAATATTGCGTACTTGTCCCACTTTGAACCCTCGCAAATAAACGCCGGTGTTTTTTTCAAGACCGTTAATTTGTTCATATACTACGTAATACGTTTTTTCTTTGGCAAATACATTTCTGCCTTTCAAAAAATTCAATCCCCAAAAGAGAACTGCCATTAATAATACAACTAATAATCCTACGTTTATTGCTTTTTCTTTTTTCATAATTAATAAGCCCCCTAAATCCCCCTCAAGGGGGACTTAAAGCCCCCAACAGTTGTGGTTATTTTCGAGAAACTGTAATTTAATGGTTAATAATATGTTGTTTTAATTTATCGTACTTACTTGTTTTCTACTAACTTATTTTATTGCTTCAGCAAGTCCCCCTTGAGGGGGATTTAGGGGGCTATCTTTCTCGCATCGCTCACCGAAATCCGCTCATTGCCTTTGCGGGCTACAATAAACGATTCGGGGAATTTTTCTTTTATTTGTTGGTGAATTTTTGCGATTTCGGCGTATGTTGCCGTTTTACCTATATTATATTTGTACCAGCCGTCGTCGGAAATTTCGTACACGCCGCTTTCGCCTTTGAATTTGTCGGACGTAAGTGCAATTTGTGTTTTCGATGCTACAATTTGTACACCATAATATATGGTATTGTTTGTCGCAGCAGGAGTGGAGCTTGGTTGTTGAAACGATTGAGCAGGAGTAGGTTTTGTTTGTGGTTGAGCAGTTGGTTGAGTAGCCGGTTTTTGAGTTTGTGTTGCAGGAGTTGCCGGTTGTGCCGGTTTTGGTTGCGTTTGTGTAGCAGGTTGTGTTGGTTGCGGAGTTATTTCACGAGGCACAAATACATCGTTTGCTTTTGCTTGTCCACCCGGTTGGCGTGCGGGGGGAGGAGCGGGGGCAACCGGTTCGGGAATAATTTCTAACTCCACTTCTTTTTTCGGTTCTTCTTTTTTCGGCTCCGGTTTTATTTTTTCTTGGGGGCGCATGGTTGAAGTAGCTTGTTGCGCCACTTTTACGTTCGATTTGTTTTCTATGGCAGATTTGTAATTTGCAAATGCGCGGTAAATTGCCTCTGATAGAGCTGTTTGCCCTTCATTGGTCATTAAATATTCTTCTTCTTCTGCGTTGCTAATAAAGCCGGTTTCAATCAAAACGCTGGGCATGGTGGTTTGCCATAAAACTAAGAACGGCGCGGTGTGCACGCCCCGGTCTTTTCTTCCTACGTTATCACGAAATTCCGTTTGACACAACGATGCTAAATTTCCGCTATGTTCCAAATTGGCACTTTGCATCATGGTAAAAATAATGATTGATTCGGTGTCGTCCATCGAAAGTCCTTGATATTGAGCTGCATTGTTGCTTTCTGCCGCAATTACTTTATTTTCACGCTTGGCAACTTCCAAATTTGCATTACTTTTCGATAAACCCATTATCCACGAATCGGTGCCGGTGGCTACTATGTTGGTGCTGGCATTTACGTGAATTGAAATAAATAAATCGGCATTGGCGCGGTTGGCAATTTCGGCTCGGCGGTAGAGTTCCACAAATTCGTCGGTTTTACGGGTGTAAATTACGTTTACCGAAGGGAAATTATCTTCAATAAGTTTGCCGGTTTTGAGTGCAATTGCCAAAGCTATATCTTTTTCTTTTGATTTTTTACCCACTGCGCCCGGGTCTTTGCCGCCGTGTCCGGCATCAATTACCACGGTGCGTAAACTATAAGAACTCTGAGCCGAAACAAAAGAGGGAGCTATACACAACAACGCGCACACAATATATATAAGAGTGCTTTTTTTTACTATTTGTGTATAATTTCTTGATAATAGTGTAATTGTCATAGCAATTTTATAGTGTGTATTTAATTTTTCTCATTACTTTTGCCACGAAAACGCAAAGACAAAAATTTGACTACAAAAGTAACATATAAACTCTTGAATAACTACATTTATTGTAAATATTTTTTTGTGTTTTTTGTGTTTTTTTGTGTGCAATCACGTGTTTTAGCGCAAAACGATACTGCGCTGTTCGTTTCTGCAAGTACTGCCGATACGCTTTTTCAAGATACCACAAGCCCTGCACGACCGGCATCAAAAGCAATTGATTCGCGGGTAGATTATTCGGCAGCCGACTCTATAATTTTTGATATAGCTTCCAAACGGGTAACAACTTTTGGGGCGAGCAATGTAAAATACCAAGCAATAGATTTAACGGCAGAAGTTATTGAAATGGGATTGAGTAACAATGAATTGCGAGCGTTTGGCATTTTCGACAGCACTACTAATCAATACGTAGGTTTGCCGGTTTTCAAAGATGGAAGCGATGTGTTTGATTCCGATTCCATGCGCTATAATTTTCGCACAAAGCAAGGTTTGGCATTTGGTATTTTTACGCAGCAAAATGAAGGCTTTTTGCATGGCGGACGTGTAAAAATTCACGCCAATAGAGAAATTCACATTCACAGAGGGAAATACACTACGTGCGACGAACGTTGCCCACATTTTTACGTGGAAATATCGAAAGGAAAAGTTATTCCTGACGATAAAATTTTATTCGGTCCGGCGTGGATTGTGATTGACGAAATTACACTACCCATAGTTATTCCGTTTGGTTATTTTCCTATCACTCAGGGGCGTATGAATGGTATTATTGTGCCTTCATTTGGCGATGACAGGGACAAAGGATTTTTCTTTCGTGAAGGCGGTTATTATTTGGGTATTGGCGATTTTTTCGACATTCGCCTTACCGGCGATGTTTTCACTTTTGGCAGTTGGCGTGCCGCTATTCGTAGCAATTATGTTGCCCGTTATAAATTTACCGGTAGTTTTGACTTTGAATATGCAAGTTTGGTGCTCGATGAAGAGCGGCAAGACCCCACATTCCAACTTCGTTGGAATCATCAGCAAGACCCAAAGTCGATGAATCACGGAACGTTTAGTGCCAATGTGAATTTTGCCGCAGCCTCGCATTCGAAACAAAATTCCTACGATACCTACGAATATCTGAACACCAACATTACTTCGGGTATTGCCTATTCTAAGGAATTTGTGGGTACGCCGTTTCGATTTAATGCAACGATGGAACATTCGCAAAATAATAGGGATAGCACCATTTCGCTCACGCTGCCTCGTATGCGTTTTAGCATGGGGTCGCAGCAACCATTTAAAGTGCGAAGCGGAAGCACTCGAAAAGAACGGTTTTACAATCGTACCAGTATTTCATATTCCGCCGATTTTCAAAACCGTTTGCTGAATGCAAAAATGGATGATACATTTTTTACTTCGGCTGTTTGGTGGGACGCTTTTCGCAATGGTCTTCAACACCAAATTCCAATAAGTACGAATTTTCGGGTGTTAAAACATATAACGATTACGCCGTCGTTTAACTATACTGAGCGTTGGTACACCAGTCGCAAAGAACGTGAGTGGGACAAAAACACGATAACCGAAACGCCTTTTCGCGATGTGCCAATTGACACTGTTTCAGGATTTTATCGTGTATGGGATTTTTCTACGGGAGTTTCGGCTACTACAAAAATATTTGGAATGTATCAGTTTAAAAACCAATATGTGCAAGCTGTGCGCCATGTGGTTACGCCAACGCTTTCGTACAATTTTACACCCGATTTTTCTGACAGGTGGTTTGGGTATTATGACGAGTATCGGTGGTATGATGAGAAAGGTAAACTGCAAACGCATCAATATTCGTATTATAGCTACGAAATTTTTGGCGTGCCAAATGCCGGACGGAAAAGTGCCATAAGCCTTAGTATAAACAATAACATAGAAGCAAAAATTAAAAGCAAAACCGATACCATAACCGGTTACAAAAAAGTGAAAATCATTGAAAGTTTGAGTATTGGCGGTTCCTATAATTTTGCTGCCGATACAAGTAGAGGGGAAAGGAAAATGAGCCTTATTTCGGTTTCGGGTTATACTACGCTTGTGCAGCGAATTTCAATTCGGTATTCCGCTAATTTTGACCCTTATGTGAATGGAAACGAACCTGCCAATCCTCCCACCAATAAATTTATACTTGATAGATTTGGCACACTTTGGCGTACAGACGATAATTGGAATTTTGGTGCTTCATATTCCTTCAATCCTATAAAAAATGATGAAGTGCCCAAGCGTACCGGCACGTATTCTTATTTTGATATGCCTTGGAATTTGTCGCTGAGCTACAATTTAAGTATTCCTCGCCAATTTCGTTACAACGAATTTGGCGAATTTGATACAGTTACTAATCGTGTGGTGCAAACCTTGGGTGTGAGCGGTAATTTTAGCCTTACCAAACAATGGAGGATTAATTTTTCAACCGGTTGGGATTTTCAACAAAAGGGAATTTCATTTACTACACTCAATCTTAACAGAAATTTGCACTGCTGGGAAATGCTTTTCACATGGGTTCCTATGGGTACGCAAAAACGTTGGGAATTTACCCTGCGTGTGAAAGCCGATATGCTCAAAGATGTGAAATATAATATGAGAAGTCAGAATACGTATTTTTAAGTTTTTTAGGAGACGAGGAGACAAGGAGACGAGGCATTCGAGGGTTGAAAGAACTACACAAAACATCATTAACAAAAAAAAACCAACGTGTAAACCGTTGATTTTCAAAAGAAGTGGAGCGTATGGGAGTCGAACCCATGACCTTTAGACTGCCAGTCTAACACTCTAGCCAACTGAGCTAACGCCCCAAATCGGTGCAAATGTAATTCTTTTTTTGAAATGTGCGCTACTGCTCGTAAAAATATTTTATAGATTGCTTCGTCGTACCTCCTCGCAATGACGCTCTTTTGAGAATTAGCACAAATCGACAAAAAAACGTCATTGCGGGGTGGTTGCTGAGCGAAGTCGAAGTAAACGAAGTAATCTATAAACCAAAAACTTTTTCCGCAGTTCGTTGTACAGTTTCGCGCAAAGTTTCTACCGAAATACACAACTTTTGCGCTGCAAACGCATATACTTCGTCAATAGAAACATCGGCATCGTCGTTTTCAAAAAGAAGTTTTTCGAGCGGTAACGTTTGCACCATTTTCACACTTTGCACACGTGTAAACATCTCTGCGCCAAACGAATAGTAACAATCAAAATCTTTAAAACTATCGTAAATTTGTTGATTGCCCGTAAATTTATGAAATACTATTGGCTGACGGCAATCCGTTTGTTCCAACATTTTCAAAATATCGTTATACGCTCGTACTGAATGAATTATCAATGGTTTATTGTGATGTCGCGCTAATTTTATGTGCTGAACAAACAAATCTTCCTGTAATTCTACTTCTATGTCAATACTGCGGTCTATGCCACATTCGCCGATTGCTACAACTTGCGGTAAGATTACAGAATTTTGCAACCAATGCTGCAACATTTCTGTATTTTCGCAGTATTTCATATAATCCCATGGGTGTATACCAATGGAATAATGCAGATTTTCTTCAAAATCAATGCTGCCTAATGGGGTGTTGATTATGGCGTTTGGGGAATTTTTGTGGGTGTGGGCGTTGAAAGCCCCCCCACCCCCCTTAGGGGGGCTTTGCTGCCCGATATTGTTATTGTATTCTGCCATTTTTGTACGATTTTTCGTGATTTGCACGGCACCAAGTCCCCCTTGAGGGGGGATTTAGGGGGGCTTTATTTCATCGTTAATTGCAACCGTTTTTTTTCTTTGTCAACCTCCAACACTTTCACCTGCACATGCTGATTAAGCGAAAGCACATCAGCCGGATTGCTAATAAATTCCTTGCAAATTTGCGAAATATGCACTAAACCGCTTTGCTTAATGCCAATATCTACGAATGCGCCGAAGTTGGTAATATTGTTCACAATGCCCGGGTACACTGCGCCAACTTGCACATCGTCGAGGGTTTTCAAACCTTCGGCAAATGAAAATTGTTGCAACTCGGCACGTGGGTCGCGTCCGGGTTTTTCTAATTCTTGTAAAATGTCGTGCAAAGTTTCTGCGCCGATTTCGTCGGTTTCGTATTTTTCTATTGGAATGGATTTTCGTAGTTCGGCATTGCTCAACAAATCGGCAATTGTTACTTTTAAATCACGAGCCATTGTTTGCACCAAAGCGTAACGTTCAGGGTGTATGGCGGAATTGTCCAAAGGATTTTTCGCACCGCGAATACGCAAAAATCCGGCACATTGTTCAAATGTTTTCTTTCCCAATTTGGGAATTTTCAGTAAATCGGCACGGGACGAAAATGCGCCGTTTTCCTTGCGGTAATTTACGATATTTTCCGCCAACGAACTGCCAATTCCGGCAACGTAGGCAAGCAAATGTTTACTCGCCGTGTTGAGTTCCACGCCCACTTTATTCACGCAACTTTCCACTGTAAAATCAAGGCTGCGCTGCAATTCCGTTTGGTTCACATCGTGCTGATATTGCCCTACGCCAATGGCTTTTGGCTCAATTTTTACCAACTCCGCCAAGGGGTCAATCAATCGCCTGCCAATGGAAATCGCGCCGCGCACCGTTACATCGTAACTCGGAAATTCCTCGCGTGCAACTTTCGATGCCGAATACACCGATGCGCCCGCCTCGCTTACCACAAACACCTGCACGTCGGTCGTGAATTTCGTGTATTTTATAAAATTTTCGGTTTCGCGGCTTGCTGTGCCGTTGCCTATTGCAATTGCTTGAATTTTATAGCTTTGCACTAATTGCAAAATCTTTGCACGGGCTTTTGCCGTTTCATTCTGCGGAGCGTGCGGGTAAATAGTTTCGTTGTGCAACAAATCGCCCTGTTCGCTCAAACACACCACTTTGCAACCGGTACGAAATCCCGGGTCGAGTGCTAAAATCCGTTTTTGCCCAAGCGGTGGCAAAAGCAAGAGTTGCCGTAAATTTTCGGCAAATACTCGAATTGCCTCGGTGTCGGCTCGCTGTTTGAGTTCGTTGTAAAATTCCGTTTCCAATTGTGCGCTCAGCAGGCGTTTGTAGGCATCTTCTATGGCAATTTTTACAAAATTCGCACAATCGTTGTAGCCTTTCAACACCAAACGATTGATAATTTTTACGGCAATTGCCTCGTCAATCGCAATCGACAAACGCAAAAATCCTTCGTTGTGCCCACGCATCATTGCCAAAATCCGGTGCGACGGCGATTTGCGAATAAGCTCCGAAAATTCAAAATACTGCTCGTAATTCGTAGCCTCGTCTTTTTTGGTTTTTATAACTTTTGTAGCAATCTGTGCATTTTGTGCAAATTCTTTGCGTAGCGCATTTTTTACATCAATCCGTTCGCTAATCAATTCAGCAATAATATCTTGCGCTCCTTGCACACATTCTTCCGTTGGCAAATTCAAACGCTTTACCGTAGCGGTAATTTCCTGTTGAATGTTGTCATTTTTTTGACTGTAAATCAACAACGCCAACGGCTCTAAACCTTTTTCGCGGGCAACGGTGGCACGAGTTTTCCGTTTGGGTTTGTAGGGCGCATACAAATCTTCGAGTGCAGTAGCATCGTAGGTTTCGTTGATTGCACGCTCCAATTCGGGCGTTAATTTTTCCTGTTCGGCAATGCTTGCAAGAATTGTTGTTTTGCGTTTTTGCAAGGTGTCGAAATACTCCAATTTTTGCTGAATTTCAAGCAATTGCACTTCATCTAAATTTCCTGTGCGCTCCTTTCTGTACCGAGCCACAAAGGGAATTGTAGCTCCTTCGAAAAATAATTGCGCCGTTTGTTCTACTTGGCGTTCGCGAATGCCTAAACTATCGGCTATTTTTTTGTTTATCATAATTTTTTGATTTTAGTAAAGACCTCTCAATCCCCACGGATAAATTAATTCTGCTGAAATAAATTTCCATTCGCCGTTTTCATTTTTCAAAAATGCTATGCCGCCTATTCTCCTATCATAGCCTTCACAATACATATGAAAATCAATTACCGCATACTGCATATTTTTGTCAAATGTAATCGCCGGTGCTATTGGGCTTGAATATCGCAATAGCCAATTGCCAAAATTGCCCGGATACATTTTTACATAGTTTTCTAAAAAATCTTTTCTTTTTTCAATACATTGTTGCGAACGGATAGGTACAGGAAAGTCGTACCAACCACTAAATTCCGGAAGTAGCCCAAGAAAATAGTTTATGATTTTCTCATACTCATACGAATAAAAAAGTAGTGTTTTGTTATCGAAACGAATAGCAGGTTGAAATTCTATTCCGCTTTTGTCAATATATATTGTACGAAAAATACCCCATTTTTCATCTTCTACTACTTCTATTGTATCAGAAAGATGCCACTCACGATTAGTTTCTTTGGTAAGATATTCCTTTATTTCTTGTTCGGAAAGAGTAGTATCGGGAAGCGTTGCCAATAATGGAGTAATATAAGCATCTAATATTAGAAACTCATTATTATTTCTCCAACAGTTCAAAATATTAATAATCGTATCATTTTCTCCATATTTCGAGCCGTCAATTTTAGCTAAATTCTGTGGCTGGTAAAATGCAATAAATGCTTTATGCGCCGGTAAAATAGTACGCATTATAAATTTCTTAAAAAGAGTATCATTCCATTCCAAAAGTTCAGCATCGGTAAAAGGTGGCACTTCTTGATGCCACGTACAAAAAAACTCTTTCAACAGTTCTGTTGAATTTTCCTTGTATGCTTTTTCGAGTAATTCGGCTTGCGATTGCGAGTAGGTGTAATGTATTGAGAGTAATAGAATTATGAGGGTGGTTAGGGGTTTTAGGTTTGGCATAATTATTTGTTTTTATAAAACCTGATTTCACACCTGATTTTTTTACAAAACAACATTTCGACTATGCTCAATGACCACCTAAGTAACAAAGGAATTTCCTTCAAAAGTAACCTGATTACCTGATTTTAAATTAGGTAATCAGGTTTTGTGGGTCGCATATTTGGTTACTTAGGTGGTCATTGAGCATAGTCGAAATGTTGTTTTGTTTGTGAAATTAGGTAAAAAATTAGGTTTATTATCGTTTTTGTATCAATATTTTTGTATCAACATTTTCGTAAAATCTGCAAGATACAAAGGCAAATTGAGCAAATCATCGTTTTTCTCCACATTTTTTAGTGAAAACCGGATTGACAATTTGGGCACATATTTTTTTCTGTATTCCGACAAACTTTTTGCTTTTGTGCTTAATGCCGATTTTGCCTCGACAGGAATGATTTTTTCCGAGAGTTGAAACACAAATTCTATTTCGGCTTGATTGCCCGAAGTCCAATAAAAAATGTCGTTACCAAACTGACGAACAAGCGATTGCAATACATAATTTTCGGTTAAAATCCCCTTAAATTCTGTAAATAATTTGTCGCCCTGCAATATGGTAGTTGGCGCAAGGCGGAATTTTGTGCGCAAAAGTCCCGCATCGGAAAGATACAGTTTGAAAGCGTTAGTGTTTTTGCAGGAAGAAAGAGGCAAGCGCAATGTGCCAATTTCAAAAACCCGATTTACTAATCCGCTCAAAACCAACCATTCAACCGAATTTTCATAATCTCTTCCTCGTGCATTTTTTTCTATCAGTGAATAACGAAATTTTCTGTCCTCTTTCGCCAAATTATCCTGAATATTTTGCCAAAGCCGCTGCAAACGGGGAATATCTTTGCTATCTATATGTTTGGCAAAATCAAGCGTATAGGCAGTAAGAATTTGATTATTAACGGTATCGGTTTCCTCCCAATTTCTGTTTTCAAGGTAGCGAACAATGGTTTCGGGCATTCCTCCGCAACAGATATACACTTTGTAGGCATCAATTAGTTGAGTATGAAATATTTCGGGTACTTTTTCCAAAGTTTCCGCAGCAACATAATTTTCCAAAAATTGGAATAATTTTTCGTTGTAAAGTGCGAGAAATTCTTTAAAAGAAACAGGGTACAGTGTTAGAAAATCAACATTCCCAACAGGAAACGACGCACCCTCGCGCTTCAACGCCACGCCGAGCAACGAGCCTGCACACACAACCGCTTGCGCGGGCATCAATTCACGAAAATATTTCAGACTATTCAACGCATCGTTACACTCTTGGATTTCATCGAAAATAATCAATGTTTTTTCGGGTTTAATATCAATTCCTTTTACCGCTGTCAGATAAGAAACAAGGCGCGCAGGGTCTTTGGTCAGGGCAAATTCCGCTCTGTGTTCCTTTTCAAAATCGAAATTCACATAGCAACAATTTTCAAAATAGTGCTCGCCAAATTGTTTAAGAATAAACGATTTGCCAACCTGTCTTGCACCCTGCAAAATAAGCGGCTTGCGGTAACGACTCTCTTTCCACTGATTTAAGTCGTTCAATATATCTCTTTGTATGCTCATATCTATATGTTTTTGGCAAAAATACACATTTTTCATATATAAAATGTGGAAAGTTGTACGAAATTTATGTTTTCCGTATTCTTTTTGATTTGAACTTCGGAAAATAATTGCGCCGTTTGTTCTACTTGGCGTTCGTGGAAATGAACTTGTAAGAAATCCTTACAAGTTGAAAATTCTTCTAAATTGTAATTTTAGCCATCATTGGCAGTTGTAAAGAAAAATTTTACAACTCTCAACTTTCCACTCCCAATTTTCAACTATTTTTTATCGTCTCCTCAATCAACCCCGTAAACACATCACTCTCTTTCATACCCGCAGCACGTATTTGTTGCGGAATAATACTCGCTTTGCTCATTCCCGGCACGGTGTTGATTTCCAAGAAATACGGTTTTCCGTCGGCAATAATATAATCTACTCGGCACACGCCTTTGCAATCCAAGGCTTTGTAAATTTTTGCCGTCAAGGCTTTACATTCCGTCGTCAATTCGTCTGAAATTTGCGCCGGAGTAATTTCACGGCTTTTGCCTTCGTATTTTGCGTTGTAATCAAAAAACTCGTTATCGGTTTGAATTTCGGTAATTGGCAGAACCGTAACAGTATTGTTCACTTCGTACACGCCGTTGGAAATTTCAATGCCTTTTACAAAACTTTCGATTATCACTTCGGCGTCTTCACCTAAGGCTAATGCAATTGCCGGAAGAAGTTCGTTTTCGTGTTTTACTTTGCTTACGCCAAAACTCGAACCGCCATTGTTTGGTTTGACAAAACAAGGCAAATCTAACTGTGCAATTATTTTGCACGTATCAATTTCGTCATTTTTGCGCACTAAAATTGCTTTTGCTGTTTGAATTTCAAACGCTTCCAAGAATTTTTTTGTGGCAAATTTATTGAACGTCAAAGCGCCGGTAAACACGCCGCAACTTGTGTAGGGCATTCCGATTAATTCAAAATACGCAGGCAAACGACCATCTTCGCCCGGCGTGCCGTGAATGGAATTGTACACACAATCGAACGTGATTTTTGTACCGTTCATTTCAAAACTAAAATCTTCTTTTTGAATTGGGTATTGATTTTCGCCCACTTGCGCAAACCACGCCTCTTTTGTAATACACACCGGAAATAAATCGTATTTCGCACTGTCCATCATTTCCATTAATTGATAGGTGCTTTTCATTGAAATTCCTGCTTCCGACGAGTAGCCGCCGCCTATTATTGCTATTTTCTTTTTCATGTTTTAAGAAGCCCCCTAAATCCCCCTCAAGGGGGACTTTTGAGCTGTGGTTTAATTATTTATACTGTTTTATTTTTATGCTTTGTTTTTAAGCCCCCTGAGGGGGTTGGGGGCTTCTTATTTTTTTGTAAAAATACAGAAAAAGACATTGTACCATAGAATTACACACGGTATATTATGAGCTATTTTTTAACAAAACCGAAAAAAATCAACAAATTGTTTTGACATACAAATAATTATAGTATTTTTGCTCAAAATAATTAACTTATATTTATGAATATTTACGTAGGAAATCTTGATTACAAGATTAAATCAAATCAATTAGAAGAAGCTTTCGGAGCTTTTGGTGAAGTATCGGCAGCACGCATTATCACAGACCGTGATACTCGTCGCAGTAAAGGTTTTGGCTTTGTAGAAATGCCAAACGATGCGGAAGGAGCAGCAGCAGTTGCAGCACTCGACGGCTCAACGTTGGGCATGCGTCCAATCAAAGTTACAGAATCGTTACCAAAACAATAATAGTTTTACTTCCTCGTTCAGAGGATTTTTACCGATTTTCCAAATTTTACGACTTAAAGAAAATCCTTGCCGAGTGGTAAGGATTTTTTTTAGCCCCCTAAATCCCCCTCAAGGGGGACTTTCTGAAGCAATTGATAAAATTTGAGTAAACTAATTTAAACCACAATTCTACAAAAGAGCTTTCCTTCTCCTCCCCTTGAGGGGGAGGTCGGGAGGGGGCTTTGTTACCAATTCAAAATATACGCCTTAGCGTCAGGTTTTACACGCATCGTAGGCATTGGCAAACGATAGAAATTTGCATATTTACGCACATAGTACTCAAATTTAGAATCGGTAAATCGAATTTTTGAAAGATTAAGGTCGAAACCTATAAAGTATTCTCTATACCCTTCGCGCCAACCCATTTTTTCGTTTCTTTCGTGGCTATTGGCTCCCGATAAATCGCGGGCGCTCATTCCTATTGCGAGGTCTATAAAATAAGGGAATTTTCTGTGGTCTTTGTGAGGAAAAAACATACGGGCTATGTCAATAGTAAGCCAAAAATTTTGCCGTTCGTAATCGTCAAGAAAAATACTGCCTGCATTTTCGGGCAACGACATATAATACGATGGCTTGGTAAAACTATAACTCCATTTGAAATTAAAATTCCTAAAAAACGGTACTTTGTATTGCAATACCGGGTACATTGCGCCTAAAATATTTGCCAACTCATCGAACCTCGAAAATCCCCAATAGGGAGCAAATCCATCGCGTACTTCTACAATCGTGGAACACACAATAGCCGTTCCCGCCCCCAACCACACGGCATTTTTGCGTTTAATTCCGGCAAGCACATACAAATCGGTAAATACCGTGGACACCAAAATTCCGGACAAAAAATGTCCGGCTTTGTCTAAATTTAAGGCGTACAATAAATCGTCTTCAAAATGAAACGGTACTCGTTGGTCTGCCCACCACGCATTTTGCAAATAAATGTACAAGCCGCCGACTGTAATTGGAACTGCTGAGGCTATGATTGCTACTCGCCACGGGTTTACGTTGTTGTTAGCGGCAAATTGGGGGTATGAAAATTCATCATGTACGAGTACCGGTTTTCTTGTAAGAAGCGTGCTATCAACTTGTGGCAAAGTGTCTTGCGCAAACGTTGTGTGCAAAGTTAATGCACACAACAATACAACAAGAATAGATTGCTTCGTTCCTCGCAATGACGCTCGTGGTTTCGTCATTGCGAGGAACGAAGCAATCCAATTTTTTGTATATATGTAATTATTTTTCATCTGCGAAAATCCGTGTTATCCGCGTCATCTGCGTTCTAAATATTTTTTTGTTCCAACCATTCCTTAGCAACTTTTTCTAATTCTTTATACCACGCTGCGCCGTATTTTCGTATCAACGGCTCTTTTAAAAATTCATATACACGCAAGTTTTCCTGTTTTCCTTTGCACACAGCATCGCTGCAAATTGTCCACGTTTCGTAGTTGATTGCCTCAAAATCACGGTATTGCCGGCAACGAATAGGGTAGAGGTGGCAGGAAACCGGTTTTTGAACCGGTATTTCGCCATTTCTAAACGCTCGTTCAATTGCGCACGAAAATACGCCATTTTCAACGATTGTAAATGCGCACTCGGCATTATTTACAAGCGTTGTAACTTTTTCGCCGTCGTGGTCGTAGTAAAACACATCGTTTTCTCGCACTATGCTTTGATTTTTATTTGAAAGGTAAGGCAATATTTTCGGTAAATATTTTTGATATGCAAGCACTTCGGCATCAGTGAGCGGTGCACCCGAATCGCCTTCTATGCAGCAAATTCCTTTGCACGCGGCAAGGTCACAACAGAAATATTTTTCTATTACGTCGAGGCTTATTAGGGTGTTTTCTATTTGTATCATAGCAATATGTATATTTCAAATTCTGTTATTCCCACTTTATTTCCATATATTGCCTATGAATTTCTGTTCGTTCCTTTTTATCATTATACTTGCAAGAAACAAAAACCAAATAAAGAGGTTTTTTAACATCGGAAATAGGAATAGTTTCTTTTTTAATCACATCATATAAATTTTCAATCTCTCTCTCTGCTGTTATTCCATTTTCATCAATATGTATGCTATTAAACCTATGGTCGTCTATACTATCATAATACCAATTGCTTGGCGAATCGTCCGAAAGTAAAATTTCCTTATCTTTATTAAACATCGTTTCTGCCATAGCTCCTGGATTTATAAAAGCAGGTAATTCGTCAAGTGGTTTTTGTTTTGTTGCAGGTTTATAGGTTTTGTCGTTTAGTGCTGCACTTACCAAAAGTGTCATAGGTTGTGAAAAATGTACAACAATAGCAAATTCTTTTTTTTGAAGTGTTACCGTATTGTTTACAATATTTTTTTCTTCGCCATTTTGCGATATACTAACATTAAAATTGTCCAATTGTTGAGCATTCACAGTTGTACAAGCATTTTGAATAAATAGCAACGTTGCTACGACTAATGTTCTGATTACTATTTTTTTCATTGTATTTTTTTTAATTATTTATGACAACAAGTCAAATTATGCCCCATCTTCTCTTTTTTCGTTTGCATATAAAACTCATTATATTTATTCACAGGAAATTCAATTGGCACATTTTCAACCACTCGCAAACCGTAACCTTCAAGTCCAATGCGCTTTTGAGGGTTGTTGGTCAGCAAACGCATATTGTGAACGCCGAGGCTGTGCAAAATAGATGCACCCACGCCATAATCACGTTCGTCGTCTTTAAAACCAAGTTTTATATTTGCCTCAACCGTATCAAGCCCTTGCTCTTGCAGTTTGTAGGCTTTTATTTTATTGAAAAGTCCAATGCCGCGCCCTTCTTGGTTCAGATATACAATTACGCCTTTTCCTTCTTTTTCAACCATACGCATGGCTTCGTGCAATTGATTTCCACAGTCGCAGCGTTTGCTCATAAAAATATCGCCTGTAATGCAAGACGAATGCACTCGCACCAAAATATCTTCATCGGGCTGCCATTCGCCTTTAACCAACGCTACGTGTTCCAATCTGTTGGAAAGTTGTATAAAAGGAACAAGGTCGAAATCGCCATAATCGGTTGGCAATTTTACACGGTCGCCCATTTCTATAATACTTTCTTTTTTAAGCAAATGCGCAATTAAATCTTTGATAGAAATAATTTTCATATCGTATTTTTCGGCAATTTCAAGCAATTGCGGCAAGCGAGCCATTGTGCCGTCTTCGTTGATAATTTCAATCAACGCACCGGCAGGGTACAAACCTGCCAAACGAGCCAAATCAATGGCAGCTTCGGTATGTCCGGCACGGCGCAACACGCCGCGATTGCGGGCACGCAAAGGACTGATATGCCCGGGACGTCCCAAATCTTCGGGTTTTGTGTTGGGATTGGCAAGCGCACGGATTGTCATTGCACGGTCGTACATCGAAACTCCGGTGGTACAGCCGTGTCCGAGCAAATCAACCGTTGCGGTAAACGGTGTTTCGTAAATCGACGTATTGGCGCTCACTTGCATAGGAATTTCGAGTTCGGCGCAACGGTCTTCGGTAATGGGCGCGCACAAAAGTCCGCGTCCGTTTGTTACCATAAAATTAATCATTTCGGGCGTAACCTTTTCGGCAGCGCATATAAAATCGCCCTCATTTTCACGGTCTTCGTCATCGACCACTATGATTATTTTTCCTTCCCGAATATCGGCAACTGCCTCATCTATTGTATGTAATTTAATTTTGGTTTCGTTTTGTTGGTTGCCACACATTTGATTGTACTCCTTTTATATATTTAAAAAATCCTAATAATAATGCAAAATTCATTTGGTAAAAATGCGAAATAAATCGCAATAATCGGGAATGAATACCTAATTTTTTCAAAGCAAAATCGACCAACAAGGCTACTCGTGATAAAAATAAGGTTATAAAAATTGCTAAAAACACCTTGCTTTGAAATGCCATAATACCTGCGAAAATAAAAATTCCTGTTAGGAAAAATGGCGTAATCCAACGTAATATTTTATGTGAGAAAAAATAAAATCCCACTGTATTGAAACGAATCAATGACCGGAATTCCCGTAAATTCTGATAATTTCCTGTTGAAATGCGCACTTTCCGGCGAAATTCCTCTGCCGGCACATTTGCCACATCTTCATACACCACTGCCGAAGGCTCTAAAATACATTGCTTGTCTTGTTTGAGAACTTGCATTGTTATATAAAAATCATCGACAATAAAATTTGGCGGCACAGTTTTGTATAATTCGTTTCGCAACGAAAACGCCCCGCCAAAAGCGCCAATCATAGCTCCGCCCAATACTCCTTCGGCATATTTTACTTTATTTTCGAGCGACAAATAGGTTTTTTCTTGGTAAGAAATCCCCGTTTTTTTTATGTTGGTATTTACAATCAACGCACCTACAAGTCCAATATGTGGATTTTTATAATGTTTGGTTAATTCAAAAATTGTTTCGGGTTCAAAGTACACGTTTGCATCGGTCAAAATCAATACATCGGCATTGGTTTGTGTAACCAAATCGTTGATAATTGCCGGTTTTCCTTGCCGTTGCGAATATATTTTTAAGTGAATGTTTTTTACCCCTAAATTAGCTGCGCTGAGCTCGCAAGCTCGGTTCCCTAAAGGGGACTTTTGCTCAGTGGAAGTACTGTTGTTCAGGTCTATTTCGCTGCTCCGAAAGCCCCCTTTAGGGGGTTGGGGGTGTATATATTTCTCAATAATACTATGCGTAGCATCAGTGGAATTATCAGAGCCAATAAAAACTTGTATTTTTTCGAGTGGGTAAGTCGTTGCAAAAATGCTTTGTAACTTTTGTTCAATTACTTCTTCTTCGTTGTACACCGCCATTACAACGGCAACTTCGGGTAAATCGTCAGAAAGTACAAACTGCTCTTGATTATTCTGTTTGCCACGTGAGCGCACAGTCATAAACAGCGGAAACAGCACATAACAATATGCTACGAGCAAAATCAATACAAAAAATAATATGTTACACGCAAGCCACATTGTCAGAATAAAATTGTAAAAGTTTTTGAATCAAAACGGTATTTTCAAAATGATTGCGCACAAAATATATTGCATTCGCTTCCAGTTCTTTACGTTTATTGTCATTTTGTAAAAGATTTCGTAAAGCGGCGGTAAATTCTTCGGCGGAATTTGCAATACAAATTGCGTTATATTTCTCTGCATCAATCCCTTCTGCGCCGATTGAAGTTGAAACAATCGCTTTTGAGTATGCCAAACCTTCCACAATTTTTATGCGCATACCGCCACCCGAAAGCAGAGGAACAATCATAATAGTATTTTCAGCCATAAATTGCTGAGCATCGGGCACTTCGCCGCAAAATTCCACTCCCGATTGGTTTTGCACGGCATCAATAAAATGTTGCGGAGCATTTCGTCCGGCAATACGCAATGTAATGTGCGGAAATTCTTGGTACAAATCGTCCCAACAATGCTGCAAAAACCACAACAAACCTTGCTGATTGGGCAACCATTCAAGACTGCCAATGTGAAACAACGAAATTGCTTGTTCGTGTGATGGCAAGGCTTTAATTTTTTCTTCGTCAAATCCGGTTGGCGTAACGCACACTGGTTTTACGTTTCCTATTTCGTTATATTTTTGCGCATCTCGCTCGGTAATTGGCACAATAAAATCATAACAATTGAGTTGCGATTTTTCATAGTTTTCTACTCGTTGTGCAAGGTTTTTCAAATACCAGCGTTTAAGCGGATTGCCACATTCTTTATACAAACGTTCCCAAATTTCATATTCCACATTGTGGGCGCGATAGGAGAGTGTAGGGATTAGAGTGTAGAGTTTAGAGTTTAGAATTGTAGCTTGCGAAGATTGATTTTTTCTTAAAACATCAATATATTCGCACATATACACGCCTTCTAACTGTATTACATCAAATTGTGTTTTTGCTGTCAAATCTTTCAGTAAATCAGCGAATTGCGGAACGAAAAAACGAGTTGCCGTGTATGGTTGTTTCGAGAACAATAAATTTTTAAGCGTTCCGCTTATTGTAATTGTTGTATCAACATTTACGGCGTGAAAATCGGCTAATTTTCGCACATCATCGGGCAAAGTTTCAACATTACAATAATGTTTTTTTGTATTAATTGCTGCCACCGTAACCGAATGACCGGTTTGCGCAAAACCTTTAATCATAGCAAAGGTTGCTATTGCGCCGCCGTCTTTTAGGGGGTAGGGGAATTTGTTGCAAACGATTAAAATATTCATTTTTTTTAGTAAACGAGATTTTCAGCAAAGATATAAAAAGAACAATAATTGCCCACACTACTGATTTAAACTTTTTTTAACTAAAAAAAATGTTTAAATCGGTTTATTTATAATTAAATTGTATTTTTGAGCGATAATTTATAAATCATTTATTTACCCACTTATGACCTTTGACGAACTCAACATACACGAACAGCTGCTTGAAGCCATTTCGTACATGAATTTTGAAAAAGCCTCGCCCATTCAAGAGCAGGCAATTCCCGCAGCTATTGCCGGACACGATATTTTAGCTTGCGCACAAACCGGTACCGGAAAAACCGCAGCCTTTGTAATTCCTATTTTGCACGATATTGTGGTAAATGGGCAACAAGGCACCACAACCGTAATTCTAACGCCTACGCGCGAATTGGCAATTCAAATACACCAGGAAATTCAAGGATTTTCGTATTTTACCGACACGTCGTGCAAAGCAATTTTTGGTGGCGACAAAGGCAAAGATTGGGATATGCAAAAACGTTCGCTGACGGAAGGCACTACCATTATTATTGCCACGCCCGGGCGATTGATTGCGCACCTGATATTGGGCTATGTAAACTTCAAAAACGTGCGCCACTTAATTCTCGACGAAGCCGACCGTATGCTCGATATGGGGTTTTACGACGATATTCAACGAATTTTGGCATATTTGCCCGAAGACAGACAAACACTGCTTTTCAGCGCAACCATGCCACCACTTATTCAAACATTGGCAAATAAAATTTTGCGCAATCCGAAGAAAATCAGCATTGCCATTGCAAAACCTGTTGAGGGCGTTACGCAAAAAGCATATTTAACGCACAACAATCAAAAAATTCCGGCAATTGTTCACATTTTGGAAGAAAATCCCGATTATGATAGTGTTATAATTTTTACATCGAAGAAAAATAACATTATGCCGTTGGTGCGCGCGTTGAAATACAGTGAACAAAAATTTGCCGTTGCCGGTATTTCGTCGGATTTGGAACAAATTCAGCGTGAAGAGGTGTTGTTGCAATTTAAAGCAAAAAAACTCAAAATACTTGTTGCCACCGATGTTTTGAGCCGGGGAATTGACATAAAAGGTGTGAATGTTGTAATCAATTACGATGTGCCGGGCGACGCTGCTGATTATGTGCATCGCATAGGTCGCACCGCTCGCGCCGATGCCAAAGGAGAGGCAATAACGCTTATCAACGAAGCTGATATGTATAAATTTTCACGCATTGAGGCGCTGATTGAACGTGAAGTGCCCAAGTTGGCACTGCCCGAAAGTATTGGTAAACAGCCGGTGTGGAGAGTGGTAGTGCCGTCGAGTTCATACCGTGATAAACGTTCAACGGTTTTTCGCAAAAACAGCGGAAATAATCGTAAATCAAAACATCATAGCAAAAATGATTCTGATAATTCGGAAAAACCGGTGGAAAATGTGGGGGAAAAATCAGCAGAAAAACCTAAGAATAATAAACGGAGGTTTTGGGGGAAGAAGAGAACTAATTCGCCGAAACAGGAGAAACCGAAAAATGAATAAACAATGAAGAAGTATAACACAATATTTTTTTTTCTTTTATTAATCGTTTTTAATAGTTGCGGGCAAACAAATGAAAAAAAGTTTGATATTAAAAAAGTAACTGTTGACCCGAACTTTGATTATTCGCAAGTGAAAGATTCAACCAAAAATAGAGAACTTGCAATTGTTTGTATTTTGAACAAAGAATATGATAAAGCAATTACATTGTTAGAAAACGAATTAGCAGTTAATCCAAAAAATGTGTCTGCAATACATTTAATAGGTTATTGCTTTAATGAAATTGCGCCTAAAAAATCTCTTATTTATTTTGAAAAAGCTACTAAAATGTTACCAAACGAAACAGCACATCATTATAATTACGGACTTGCATATTATCGTCTTGAAAAACATCAAAAAGCAATAGAAGAATATTCTAAAGTCATAGAAATAAGTCCGACTGATTCGTTAGTTTTCTATAATCGTGCATTAGCTTATGAGGGGATTAAAGATTTTAAATCTGCAATAAAAGATTATGACACAGACTTAACGATTAATGGAGAGACGGCAAGAACCTATAATAATAGAGGACGTTGTTATATGGTAATGAATGAATATGAGCAAGCATTAAATGATTATAACAAAGCATTGGAAATTGAACCAACAAAGGCAAACACATTTTCTAATATAGGAATACTCTACCTAAGATTAAAACAATTCGACAAGGCTTGCCCTTATTTGTATAAAGCAACGGAATTAGGATACGATGAAACAGAGTTAATTAATAGATTTTGCAAATAACTATTAAATGTTTAAATGAAAGAAATTGAAAAATAAAGTACAAAATTTGATAATCAACAAAATAATGAAGTGGTAACAAATTGTTACCATTTGAAAAAAACGAGTTGGTAACAATTTGTTACCAACTGAATTAACAAAAAAAATATCGCCAAAGGCATTTATCTATATTTATCACGAAATATAAAATGAACCTCGAAAATTACCATATAACCCACAACAACGAAGCGTTGCAAACTGGAAAAGTGCTGATTGCAACGCCGTTTTCAAACAGCGACGTGTTTGCTCAATCGGTGGTGCTTTTAATCGACCATTCCGAAAATCAAAGCATTGGATTGTTTTTGAACAAAATGTTGCCGCCAAAAGTTAGCAGGGAAATAAATATGATGCTCCCTCGACAACTTCCTTTGCAATTTGGCGGTCCGGTTGGTGGCGATGAATTATTTTATGTGCATACATTGGGCACAAAAATTCCGAGAAGTGTACAAATTCTGCCCAATGTGTACGTTGGCGGCGAGTTTGAGGCAATGCAAGAATATGTTGAAGAAGAAAAATCGCTCAGCGAAATTCGTTTTTTTGTAGGCTACTGCGGTTGGGGCGCAAATCAATTGCAGTCTGAATTTAACAACAATGAATGGGTGGCAACAACGCTTACACGCAGTACAATTTTTAACAGCGATACCAAAAATTTATGGAAAAACTGCCTTGAAACTATGGGTGGAAAATATAAAATGTGGGCGGAATTTCCGAAAAATCCGATGTTTAATTAATTAGGTACAAGGTTTTTAGGTACAAGATACGAGGGTTTAGATACAAGGTACAAGACAATGAATATCAATTAATATCACGAAGTGAATATCTTAATATCAAAAAAATATGAAAAACACAACAACAATCCTAATCGTAGCACTTGTGAGTTTATTCGCAAGTTGCTCAAATGAAAAACATGAAAAAGGTTTTCAAGTTAGTTTAACTTCTGAAAATAATGACACGGAGCGAGAGAATGGTTTAAGTAAAGATACGTTAAAATTTGAAACTAAGCCAAGTAGCGTTTTATTGACTGGTGTTCAAAATGTGCGAATTACAACAATTTTCAAAGTAAATTACAATAAAAAAGAAAAAACGACATTCGTCGGGTCGAATAGTTATCATTACAATTATTACGGCAAAGATTCGGAAACGGGAAATAATTGGAACGGCAATTTGATGCCCGGATTTGAGGCTGTGTATGGCTACAATATGGTTAATGTTTCGCACTACGACATTGAAAAAAACAAGCAAAAATACTTCTTTGAAAAACCGGTTTTGATTAGAACAGTGTATTTCCCCTCGTTTTCTAACGATACATTGAATTTCAAACCTGTCAGCAGAAATTATTTTATTGTTACTGTTTACAATGAAGATACGAATGGCGACGGGTTTATCAATTTCAAAGACCTTCGCAGAATGTATTTGTTTGATATACAGGGAGAAAAGCAAAAAGCTCTTGTTCCCGAAAATTATTCGGTGTTTAAATCGGAATACGATTCGGGCAACGATTTTATGTACGTATTTGCGCAATTAGACGCCAACAAAAACGGCAAACGAGACGAAAACGAACCAATACATATTTTCTGGATTGACCTTAAAAATCCACAGAGGACGGGGCGATTGTATTAAAAGCCCCCTAAATCCCCCTCAAGGGGGACTTTCTGAAGAAAAAATGAAACAACGATAAAAAAATGAAATAACAATAATAATTTAATACCGCTTTCTTTCTCCTCCCCCTTGAGGGGGAGGTCGGGAGGGGGCTCTTACACTATGACCTCATTCCTCTCTCTCGCGCAATCCCGCCGCAGCACACGAAAATTTACCGGCGAAAAAGTAACCGCCGAACAGTTAGAAACCTTATTGCAAACCGTTTTAATGTCGCCGGCAAGCAAAAGCAGCAACCCATGGGAATTTGTGGTGGTGCAAAATACCGAAACCATACAGCAACTTGCAGACTGTAAAGAACATGGCTCTGCCTTACTCAAAACAGCCACGTTGGCAATTGTAGTCTGCGCTGACCCGCAAAAAAGCGATGTGTGGGTTGAAGATTGTTCGATAGCATCAATTTATTTGCAACTTGCCGCCGAAGATTTGGGTCTTGGCTCGTGCTGGGTGCAAGTGCGCAAACGCTTTCATAAAAGCGGTATATTGGCTGCTGATTATATAAAACAAGTGTTAGGTATTCCCGAAAACATTGAAATAGAATCAATTATAGCAATTGGTAATATGGTAGAACGTCGTAAAGAATTTGATGTGTCGAGGGCTTTGGTGGAGCGTATTCATCGGGAGAAATATTAAAAAAACCTGTTAGTTTTTGAAACTTAACAGGTTTACAGAGGAATATTATTTCTTCACAACCCTTACAACGTCGCCGTTTATGTGCAATTGATACACCCCTTGCGGGTAAGTCGATAAATCGACTTGTGTACCAAAAGTTTCGTACAACAATGCGCCTTGCAACGAATAAACTTTTAGTTCGCTTGCTTTACTTACATTCACAATTCCTGTTGTGGGATTTGGAAAAATTTGAATACCCGATGAACGAAGATTTTGCGTATCGGTTGTGCCGCAATTGTCGAGTTGTGTTTGTAAGTTTTCTACTTGAATTATCAACGTTGCATTTTCGGTTTCACAATCGCTCAAATCAGTTTCTAAATTCGCAATTGAATTTCGCAATTGTGTGGTGTCGCTTTCTAAATTGGCAATTTTTGAGCTCAAACTTGCTATTTGCGCAAGTAAATCCGTAGGGTCGCCTGCGCAATTTTTGAGCAATAGTTCGAGATTTGCGATTTCATCATTCAGATTTGCGATTTCCGCATTTTTATTTCCGATAATTCCGTCTTTTTGCGTAATTGTACCGTTGGCTGTTGTTAGTTGATTTTGCAAACTTTCAACCAAGGCATCGGTATTGTTGGAAATGCAAGCGTCTAAACTTTCTTGTAAGTCTGTTTTTTCGTTTGTTAAGACTGAAATTTGACCTTTTAAATTTGTAGTATCGGATTTGAGATTTGCAATTTCCGTATTCTGATTTGCAATTTTCGTATTTTGATTTCCGATTATTCCGTCTTTTGCTGTAACAATTCCGTTGCAATTGCTCAAATCATTTTCTAAACCGGTAATTTTCGTATTCAAATTGCCGATTATTCCGTCTTTTTGCGAAATCGTACCGTTGGCTGTTGTTAGTTGATTTTGCAGACTTTCAACCAACGCATCGGTATCGTTGGAAATGCAAGCATCTAAACTTTCTTGTAAGTCTGCTTTTTCGTTTGTTAAAACTGAAATTTGACCTTTTAAATTTGTAGTATCGGATTTGAGATTTGCGATTTCCGTATTCTGATTTGCAATTTTCGTATTTTGATTTCCGATTATTCCATCTTTTGCCGTAACAATTCCGTTGCAATCGTTCAAACCATTTTCTAAATCAGTAATTTTCGTATTTTGATTTCCGATTATTCCGTCTTTTGCTGTAACAATTCCGCTGCAATCGTTCAAACCATTTTCTAAATCAGTAATTTGTGTATTCAAATTGCCGATAATTCCGTCTTTTTGCGAAATTGAGCCATTTGCAGTGTTCAATTGCGTTTGCACTGTTTCTAATTGTTTTTGTAATTCACGAATTTGAGCATGTAAGGCAACGGTATCGGTTTTCAATGATTGCACTTGCTCTAAAACAGCGCTACAATCGGTAAACGTGCACGAGCCGTCGTCGTTGGTGGCTGCCGGGTTGTAATTGGTGGCGGTTTCGTCGGTGCAGCCGGGAATACAAACTTTCACAACCAATTCCAACCTAACAATACTATCGCAATTTTGCGCAGTTTTCAACATCAGCAAATCATTTACTTTGCCTGCTGTGGTTTGTACGGGTAGCGAAAATCCGTTTTTGTTGTATGATTCGTTTAGGCAGATTGTGTCGCGTAATTGGGTTGTAACATTTATACAGGCACCATAATCACCGCAGATTTGTATATTTGAAATTGTAATGTTTGTATTTGCCGGATTTCCGCCAAAATCGAATAAAACCCTGTTAAAACCGGTGGCGCTACTTGTAGAAATATATTTAACAGTTGTTGTTCCGACAGGAATGTTCAACGGGGGAACATCAACAAAATTGTCATTTTGCCCGTCGCGTTGCGCTTTCATATATACGCGAGGCAATGCCTTGTCGGTTTGAATAGTAAATGACAGCAGATACGCTTTTCCATTAGTCAATGCTGTTTCGGCAGCTACCAACGGAATTTGAGCATGCCATTCGCCAACAGTGGCATTACCCAACCGAATGGTCAATTCATTGTTTGCCCATGCAGCATTATAATTTGTTGACGGAGCCCAATTTTCAACACCATCTTGTGTAAAAAAGACATTTCCAAGCGTTAATGGTATAGTAGCTAAAATATTTGTTTTGCAAACGTTTTCTTGGACAGTTACTACACAAGCGGCAGTCTTGCCGCCGTCTGCTGTGGTAGCGGTAATCGTAGCAGTACCGGCAGTTTTAGCAGTTACCAAACCGGTATTGCTTACGGTGGCAACGTTTGTATTGCTGCTGCTCCAAGTTACTCTTTTATCGGTAGCGCTGCTTGGACTTACAGTTGCCGTAAGTTGCTCTGTTCCGGTATCAAGTAGAGTTGTAGAGTTTTTTAACGATACGCCGGTAACGGGAACTGTGGGACCTGCCACACAATCTGTAGTCTGTCCGGCAGGTCCGAAATAGCTTTGCCCTGCATCGTTTTTCTGATAGACTTTTACATAATCTATATACATTTTTGCATCTCCTGCATTTAACGCCGTAACATTGTTTATGTTAAAAATGCCCGGAAAGTTTCCGCCGACAGCTAAATTAAATACTATAAAAAACGGATGTCTAAAATAATTATATCCGGCATATTGACCTCCTCTATCGTCGTTAGTACCGGTAATATTCATTTGATAATAAGGCGCCACGCTGGGATATTTGTCTTTATCCAAATACATTTTTATGCTGTTCGCATCCCACTCCAATGTATAAAGATGAAAATCGTCCTGTAAACTGTAAGCGTTTGTTACGTGATTGCCATAATTAGGATAATTCCCGCTGGTATAATATCCCCAATGGAGGGCTCCGTTAAAATATCTCTCCTGTGTGCCGGCTGAAATTCCCGCAGCATTTCCCATTTCCAAAATATCTATTTCGCCACAAGTAGGCCACCCAAATCCTGAGTCGTTGATATTACTCCCCAGCATCCAGAAAGCGGGCCAAAGTCCGTTAGCTGTTTTCGGAAGTTTGATACGGGCTTCTATCTTGCCGTATTGGACGTACATTTTATTCAGCGTATTTACCCTTCCGGAAGTAGCTGTTCTTTGGTTGCCTCCGGTTCCGTAGGTTTCCTTTTTGGCGGTAAGTATCAAACAGCTTTTGCCGGAAACAGGCTCTATGCCAATCGACACATTATCCGTGCGGTCGGTATAATATTGTAATTCATTATTACCGCCGCCGTCATACCTCACTTCAATATTCCATACAGATGCATCTAACGATGGTCCGCAAAAATCATCTTGCCAGACCAATGTGTATGTCTGCGACATAACGCTGTTTACACAAATAACCGCGAACAAAAATGATAACGAAAGTTTAAAAAAAGTTGTTTTCATGATTGAATTATTTAGTTGATATATTTTAGGCTCAGTAGTAAAACCCTGTGGATTTTTATTTTTTTTTGCAATAGCCCGATTTATTTTCTCGTACAATTATACAAATGTAATGTTTTTTTGAAAACCGAGTAAGCAATTGTTTAAATTTTTGAAGATATTTTTGTTTAACTCGCTCATGATTAGCAAGAATAATAGTACTTTTGTCATTAAATTTCTAATAACTAAAAAAATGGTACTAACAAAACAAATAGCCACCGACCTAATGTCGGCAATGAAAAACAAAGAAACGCACAAATTAGAAGCATTGCGTGCCGTAAAAACCGCTTTCATAGTAGCCAAAGCCGCCATTGGCGCAAATGCCGAATTGAGCGACGACGAAGAGTTGAAAATAATTCAAAAATTGGTAAAACAACGTAAAGATTCGGCTGCCGAATTTACAGCGCAAAACCGCAATGACTTAGCCGACAAAGAATTACAGGAAGCCGATGTGATTGCGGCATATTTGCCTGCGCAAATGAGTGTTGAAGAAATTAGCGCGGCAGTAGCTGCCAGCATAGCGCAAACCGGCGCACAAGGCATGAAAGATATGGGCAAAGTAATGGGAATTGTAAGCAAACAACTTGCCGGAAAAGCTGATGGAAAAGTAATTTCCGAGGTTGTGAAAAAATTGCTTGCGTAATTTTAAGAACACGGATAACGCAGATGACGCGGATTTTCGCAGATTTATCGGTAAGAAATCTGCGAAAATCCGTGTTATCCGTGTTATCTGCGTTCCAAAACGTTCTAAATGGAAAAATCTCTCTATATATACAAAGCCTCGGCGGGAGCAGGAAAAACCTTTAGTTTGGTGGTGGAGTACATTAGTATTCTTGTGGAAAATCCGGCGAATTATGCGCATATTTTGGCGGTAACGTTTACCAACAAAGCCACTGCCGAAATGAAAAGCCGCATCATGTCGGTGTTGTATGGGTTGAGCAAAGGGCTGGAGCCTGATTATTGCAGCAAAATAGCCGAAAAAACGAACATTCCGGCGGCAGTGATTGCTAAGCGGTGCGAAGAGGCGCTGCAAAAGATTTTACATAACTATTCGCACTTTTCCATAGAGACCATAGACTCGTTTTTTCAGCGCGTGCTGCGCAATATGACCCGTGAATTGGGCATTGGCGCATCGTTCAACCTGTTGCTCGACGATGAGGAAATTGTTGCCGAGGCAATAGAAGAAACTATCAATCACATGGCTACCGATGCCGATTTAAAAGAATGGTATTGGAATTTTATACAGGAGCAAATAGAGGAAGGCAAGCAGTGGAATGTGGAGCATTATTTGCAGGATTTTGCCAAAAATCTGAATAAAGAAAGTTTCAAAACCAAAGAATTGGATTTGGAAAATGTGCTTAATCGGGAATTTTTGGAAAACGTGAAAGCGAATTGCAAAAAGTTTTGCAAAGAAATAGAACAGCAACTTGCCTCATATTCAGCAACTTTTGAACAATCGCTTGCGCAAAACGGCTATGTGATAGACGATTTTAGTAATGGAAAAAAAGGTGCGTTGGGCTTGTTTTCTAAAATAAAAACTTTTGAGGAATTTACGCCAACAATTGTAAAAGCCTACGCAAATCCGCATGAATATGCGTGGCAGCCGAAAAATTTAAAAGGAAAAACTTTGGTTTCCGAAAATTTTATTCAAGAACGATTATGTCCGTTGTTTATAGAAACTTACGAGTTTTATTTGAAGTGTTTTAGAGCCTATAACACCGCTCAATTGACAATAAAAAATATTCATCTTTTGGGTTTGTTGAGCGAAATTGATACATTCAAAAAACAGATTTTAACACGGCAAAATTCGTTTTTATTGTCGGAAACTGCCAATCTTTTGGCTCGCATTATTCAATCGGACGATGGACTTGATATTTCATTTGTGTACGAAAAAATGGGTGCTCATTATCAATACATTATGATTGATGAATTTCAAGATACATCGCACTTGAATTGGGAGAATTTCAAACTGCTGCTTGCCGAATCGCTTGATAATCAGAATAAATCAATCATAGTGGGCGATGCCAAGCAATCAATTTACCGTTGGAATAATGGCGATTGGCATATTTTTACCGGTATTCAGCAAGAATTTACTACACGTTACAAGTCGTATCGCTCACAAACAGAGCTTATTACGCTTGCTAATAATTTTAGGACAGGAAAAACGATTGTTGATTTCAACAATGAATTATTTACTTCGGGTTTAACCGGAAATAATGTCGTTTCGACTCCGCTCAACGACCGCACTTCGACTTCGCTCAGTGCCGAGACGGTGGCTGAGCGGAGTCGAAGCCATATTTTTTCCGATGAACAATTGCAGGAAATAACCAAAATTTACACAGATGATACCAAACAAATAGCGCAAAAAAATGGTGGAAGTATTGTGTGTCAATTGTATGACAATCAAAAAGATAACACGCCCGAAAATTATGAATTTGAATTTATAAAAAACGAAATTTTGCGTTTGCATGGCTGCGGTTTTGCCAATGGCGATATAACTATTTTGTGCATCGACAACAAAAAAGCAAAATCTATAGTTGCATATTTTTCCGAAAATCCGCTACTGTTGCCGTCCGGCGAGGTAGTTTCGTTTGTGTCGAACGAGGCGTTTATGTATCGCTCGGCATTGAGTGTGCGATTGATAATTAATGCGCTTTCGTATATTGCTAATCCGCTTAATACTACGGCTTTGGAGTTTGTTAAGTTAGTCGCTTCTCGTCATTGCGAGCGGTCACTGAGCGAAGTCGAAGTGCTTGCCGACAGAGCAGAATTACTCAATAAATCCTTATTCGATTTGGTGCTTCATCTTATGCGTCAATTCAATGTGTTTAGCTACGAAAGCGAGTTTGCCTTTATTTTTTCCTTTCTCGATAGTGTGTATGAATTTTCCACAAATTATACATCGAATATTACGGCATTTTTGCAGTATTGGGACGAAACATTGAGCGAAAAAACTATTGCAATAACGCAGCAACAAAGTGCAGTTCAGTTACTTACCATTCACAAAGCGAAAGGTTTGGAGTTTCCGGCAGTTATTATTCCTTTTTGTGATTGGAATTTTGTGAAAGGCAACTCTGCGTTTCTGAAAAATTATTTATGGATAGACTGTACACAAATCGAAAAAACTGCCGAAGAAAGCGAAGTCCCCGTTGATTTTGACGAAATAAAAGTGCTGCCGGTGTTTAAAGAAAATTTAAAAAATACGTACTTCGAGCCACAAAAACAACATGAAGAAATACTTGAAATAATCGATGCTTTGAACGTTCTATACGTGGCACTTACACGCCCCGAACGTTCGCTTGCGATATGTGGAAAAACGAGCAAAGAGAAAAACAAAAATGTAGCCGATGTATTGTGGCGTTTTTTGGAAAACAATGAGCAAACCGTACACGAAAACGGATTTATACAACATAATGCAGGTACGAACGAAAAGTTTACTCTCGAAAAAAATCAAAAAACAAACATATTTGCACCCGATGAAACGGCAATTGAACCGAAATTTAGCCTGAAAGCCGCCGAAATCACTTATTCACAGACGAAAAAAGCCGAAGAGTTTGTAGGAAATCTTGCTGCTGCCACTGGCGAAACTGTCGAGCTTTCGCCACGAATGTTGGGAATAGCGTTACACGGAATTTTAGCACAAATAGAACAAGCCGACGATTGTGAACAGGCAATTCAAAATGCGCTTTTGCGAGGCGAAATTCGTACCGAACACGTGAACGAAATCCGTGCAATTTTACAAACAATGCTTACGCACCCAACAGCTCAACGGTGGTTTGGCGGCGAATACCGCATACTCAACGAAGCCGAAATAATTTGCGGAAGCGAAAAAAACAATGAAATTCTATCATATCGTCCCGATAGGGTTATGATTGCGCCCGATGAAGTAATTATTGTTGATTATAAATTCAGCGAAAGTAAAAAACAATTGGCTCGCCACAAAAAACAAGTGCAGCACTATGCGCAGTTGTTGCGTGAAATAGGGTATAGCAAAGTTTCAACCTTTGTGTGGTTTGCCTTGCATGACAATGAGATAATTGCGGTGGAGTAATGCAAATGGTATCAATCTAATAATGCCGCAATCAATTCCCCATCAACCGCCCCATTTTCATACGTTTCACGATTCCACGCCTGAATACCAAAATCTCCTTTGAAATCCCACGCAGCAAAGGCAATGTTGAATTGTTTAAAAACAGAACTTAAATCTTTATAATACTGCAAGCGTTCTGCACGATTAACCGACGGCAAACAGCCAAATTCATTACAATACAATGAAAAACCTCGTTGCCGGGCAAATTCCAATGCCGGTTGAATTTCGGCAATCATGGTTTCTTTGGTAAATTCACGGTTTTCCCGCACAATTGCGGCAAATACGCCGTCGCCGTTTGCTTCTTCAAATTTGTCGTACTCCGCATCGGGAATGGTTTTACCCGGGTAGTGTACCGCACCTTCGTATTTGCCAAGCGGCAACCAGCCCGCTTTATAATGCGTAAATGGGAGAGGGCTGTATGTGTGATAACTCAAAATCACACGGGTAGCACTTTTTGGCAAAGCAAATGATTTGTAAAATTGCGGCATTTGCCACATATTTGGTCCAAAAATAATGTAGCGTTTAGGTTCTAACGAACGAATAACTTCGTAACCGCGAGCAACCAAATCATTCCACATGCTTGGTTTTGGCGCAACCGGCTCGTTCATAAATTCGTAGGCAAGTTCGCAGGTTGAATATTGTTTTAATTCTGCCGAAAGTTCCCGCCACACGTCCATCATGTGTTCCTGTTCGGCGGCATCAGACCACAGAGTCATAGCACCTTCGTTGTTGGCATTATTAAAATGGTGCGAACGCAAAATGTGCAAATCAATCACAATTTTGAGTTTTTCGTGCAAACACCAATTAATGCACTTGTGCAAATATTCGAATGCCTCAACGTTTTTGTTAAAATTTTCGTCCCACAATTGGTCTTCGTCTATGGGCAGGCGCACGTGGTCGAAACCCCATTGTTTGATGTTGGTAATATCTTGTTGTGTAATAAACGTAGCACGAGGCGACCAACCGAAAACTTGTGAAAGCCAATGGCTTAGGTTAATTCCTTTTTGAATTGTAAACATGATGATTTGATTATTTGTTGATTTGATGATTTGATTATTTGTTGATATTCGATAGATATTCATTGATATTCAATTGTCTTGTGTCTAAAAGTCTTGTAACTCGTATCTTCTTTTCTAAGTGTTTTATAATGAGCAATATGAATACTTACGGCAATTGCAATTGCAATTAACAAAATTTTTACAGGCAACAAAGATACGAAAAAAATTGCAGATGTGAGTATCGTAATCCAAAGCATAGAAATTGTAACAATTTTCACACGCAAGGGAATGGCTTTATTTATTTGAAAATTAATGATATACGTTCCTAAATATTTGTGATTGATAAGCCACGAATAGAATTTTTCGGACGAACGCATAAAGCAATATGCCGAAAGCAGTAAAAATGGCGTGGTGGGCAGCAGTGGCAACACGCTTCCCGCAATTCCCAAACCGAGCGAAAGAAATCCTGCCAAAAGTAAAAGAGGTTTTATAAATCGTTTCATAATGTCAACTTAAAGGAACGCAAATGACGCAAAATGCGCAAATTTTCGCAAAAAATACGATGCTATTTTTATGAATTTGTGTTGATTTGCGTTTTTTTGTGTCATTTGCGTTCTAAATTTTAGCGTCAGCAAGTCCCCCTTGAGGGGGATTTAGGGGGCTTTCTTACCCCAACTTATTCCGTTTAATCAAATAATTCAATAAAACCTGCTCAAAACCTTTGGTAATATCGGCTTTTACGTAATCAATATGATATTGAGTGCAGGTATTTTGCAATTCTTGTAATATAGCGTGAACTTTCCGTGAATACTCTTCTCGAATAGTATTTGGCAGAATTTTTATAACCTCGCCCGTTTCCATATCGGTAATTTTAAGCGGACGATTGCTGAACTCAAACAATTCTTCGTGTTGCGGCTCGCTCACGTGAAATACAATGACCTCGTGTTTGTTGTATTTTAAATGTTGCAATGCCGAAAACAATTCATTGTAATCGCCTTCTTGAAAAAAATCGCTGAAAATAATCACAAGCGAACGTTTGTGCACAATTTCGGCAATGTTGTTGAGATTTGCGGCAAGCGATGTTTTTTTGTTAAACGAAGTTTGACTTTGCGTTTGCAACAAACAACTGCGCAATTGATTATATAGCGAACGAATGTGAGTAGGGTGCAAGCGAGCCAAAGTGTGAAACTGCAAATCATCGCTAAACAACGATAAACCAACGGCATCACGCTGCTTGCGGAGCAAATAAACAAGCGCAGCGGCAGAATACAACGAAAACGCTAATTTATTTTGCAATCCATTTGCACCAAATGGAAACAGCATTGATGACGAAGTATCTATCACAATTTGACAGCGAAGATTGGTTTCTTCTTCAAATTTTTTTACAAATAATTTGTCGGTTTTGGCAAACAATTTCCAGTCGATGTGTTTGGTTGATTCGCCGCTGTTGTACAGCCTGTGTTCGGCAAACTCTACCGAAAACCCGTGAAAGGGGCTGCGATGAAGTCCGGTAATAAAGCCCTCGACAATTTGTTGAGCTATAAACTCAAAATTGTCGAATTGGGTGTGGTGTTCTATGTCTGATAGTTGCATTTTTTAGTTGACGAGTTAACAAGTTAGTAAGTTGATAAGTTTGTTTTTTGTGTTTTCAATGCGTGACAATTCGTCACGGTTTGGTTTTAATAAGACATTTTCAGTTGGTTACAATTTGTAACCAACTGATTATTACTCGTTATCATTACATATTACTTATTACGGCGTCTATTGCAAAAGCCGCTAATTTTTTCACGCCTTTCACACTTTGCTTAACTAATTCCCTTTTTGCTTCGGAAGTAAAATTAATAATAAATTCCGTACCAAGTTTTGTTAATTTTCCCCATATATTAGCAAAACCTCTAGCAATAACTGATTTTGATTTTGTAGTTAGATTTTTCCGAAGAGAAGAAATATCTTGTTTAATACTTTCTATAGCTTGTCCATTTTCCTCGGTTTTATGAGTATCTATATTGTTATCAAGATATTCCAAATACTCGTCAAGGAACAATATTTGTTTTGTTGTAAGTGGCGTTACATCTTCTTCTATAATTTCAAAATCAGCAAAATACTCATCGCTAAATGCTTTTACAATAGGGTCATCATAAAAAGAATGTGTTGCTTTATATTGTGCAACTAAATTCAACCAAGTGTCTATTTGAGTTTCTAATTGAGTTACACTAATCAAAGCTCTATGCTCTCCTTGTTGTGTTTCACTTTTAGGTTTGGTGCTTATTACCACGCCATTTTTCGGCTCATATTTTTCTATGTTGAAGTAAAAAGTAGGCTCATCATCTTTTTCTATTATTTTGAGTAGAAAGTTTTCTGAATCTATCACTTCGAATTGTTTTCCATTTAAAGCTACAAACTTTTCTAATGATTTTAATATTATTAGCGGTACGTCTTTTTTCTTTTTATCCATTTACTTGTTTCAATTTTAAATATGTGACTTTAAATTTTTCAATTTATGCTTTGACCTTGCAGGTAAGAGAAAATTTCTACAAATTCTTCTCAATAGCCTCCGCAATCTTACCCTTCGGCAAAGCACCCACCAATCTATCAACAACTTTACCGTCTTTAATAAATAAGAGTGTAGGAATGTTGCGAATACCGAAATTTACTGCAATTTCGTTGTTGTCGTCCACATCGCATTTGCCTATGAGGGCTTTGCCTTCGTATTCCTTGGCTAATTCTTCAACACTTGGTGCAATCATTTTGCAAGGTCCGCACCATTCTGCCCAAAAGTCAATTACGATTAATTCTTTGGTGTTTTTTAATAAGTCTGCATAATTTGCATCTGTGAAATTTGTTTTCATTGTATTAGTTTTTAGATATTAATTGATATTCAGTTGATATTGAGATATTCATTGTTTAAATATTACGATGCTACGCATCTTTTGTCGGTTTATGTGTGTTTTCTACAAAGATTAACGGTGCTCTGCACCTTTGAATGTAATTGAGCGAGTTGCATAGCAACGTAATATTTGTAGCATAAGTATTTGTTATTAGTAAGGTGCAGAGCACCGTAATATTCATAAGTTTTTTTAATTCTTAATTTTTAAAATTCTTAAATCGTCAACCCTCATTAATTCAATTTAAAATCAACATTATTCCCCGTCATATACTCCACACAATCGGTAGTTAAATCAATATACAAATTTTTCGATTTCATTTTTACCTGCACGTTTTTGTGGCGGTCGTGTATTTCTACATTGAGCGGAAAACCTACATTTTCAGCATTGCACAAATCGTAAATTTCGGTTACGAGTGTGTCGTTCAATGTATTAATGTCGAGCAAAATTGTGATGAATTTTACCCGTTTATTGAGGTCTTCGAGCGGTTCAATTTTTTTTATTTTGTATTCATAATCAGCATTTTCACGCCATTTGTTTTTTTCAACTTTGAGCGTGAGTGCTATTTTTTCGTTCAAGATAATATTGGGCGAATATTCTTCAAAATCCTTTCCAAACATCGTAAATTCGTGGCTTCCGTTGAAATCGTCGAGAGTGAAACGCATATATTCTCTGCCGGTTTTTGTCGGCAGGATTTGCGATTTGGTAATCATTCCGGCAACGGTTAGTTCTGTGTCGTAAAAGTTTGAAATTTCCGCCAATTCCGCCAAACTTGTTTTGCAAAAATGATTAATCAACATTTTAAATTCGTCGAGTGGGTGCGCCGAAAGGTAAATTCCGATTAATTCTTTTTCGTTTTGCAACAATTTCATACTGCTCCACGCCGGAGGAGTAGGGATTGGCGGTTTTTCAATTGCAATTTCTTCATCGCCAAAAAGCGACATCATATTGGTTTCGGGTTTGGTTTGCAGCGCAGTGCCGTATTTTATAAGGGTTTCAATGAATGATGTATCGTTTTCCAAAGCCGGAAAAAATCTATGCCGTTCTATTTTAAAACTGTCGAATGCACCGGCAAGTACCAGATTTTCAATATTTTTCTTATTAACCGTGCGCAAATTCACCCGTGATGCAAAGTCGAACACATCTTTAAACACACCATTTTTTTGCTCCTGAATAATTGACTGCGATGCCGCCTCGCCAAAACCTTTGATTGCGCCCAATCCAAAGCGAATTTGCCCCCGTTTGTTTACCGAAAAATTATTTTTACTCTCGTTTACATCGGGCACCAGCACTTCGAGTTTCATTCGGGTACATTCTTCCATATATTTGGAAATTTCTTTTGCGTCCGAAAGGTTGGAACTTAGCGTGGCTGCCATAAATTCGGCAGGGTAATTTGCCTTTAAAAATGCCGTTTGATACGCCACTTGCGCATAACACACCGAGTGCGATTTGTTGAACGCATACGATGCAAAGGCTTCCCAATCTTTCCAAATTTTGTCAATCAGTTCTTCGGCGTTTTTATTTATTTGTGTGCAGCCGTTCATAAAAGTAGGATTGTTCAAACAGCCTTCTTTAAATTGCTTTTTCAGTTTGTCCATTACGTCTTTCATCTTCTTACCCATAGCCTTACGTAGCACATCGCTGTCGCCGCGGGTAAAACCGGCAAGTTCACGTGAAAGCAACATCACTTGCTCTTGAAAAACGGTAATTCCGTAAGTGTCGCCCAAATATTTTTCCATCAACGGGTGGTCGAATTCTACTTTTTTCTCGCCATTTTTTCGGGCAATATAATCGGGAATATATTCCATAGGACCCGGGCGATACAAGGCGTTCATTGCCACCAAATCCTCGAAACGGTTGGGGCGCAAGGCTCGCAGGTGTTTTTTCATTCCCGGCGACTCAAACTGAAACACGCCGCTTGTTTCGCCTTTGCCAAACAGTTCAAATGTTTTCGGGTCGGTCAGCGGAATAGCATCTATGTCAATAGCAATGTTTTGCGAAAGTTTTATATTTGCAAGCGTATCTTTTATAATAGTCAAGGTACGCAATCCCAAAAAGTCCATTTTGAGCAATCCGATTGGCTCTATATGATTGCCTTCGTATTGCGTGGAAAGCAAATTATCAACTTTATTTGTCGAAATTGGAATGTTTTCGCTTAGCGAATTTTTACCAATAAGAATACCGCAGGCGTGTACGCCGGTTTGCCGCACCGAACCTTCCAAAACGCAGGCATTTTCGAGCGTTTGCAGTTCTATATCATTGTGTTCTTTTCGTGCGATTGCTATTTCGTTGGCAAAAAACAGTTGTACTTCGCAGTTGGTAACTTCCTTAGATTTGTCTGCTTTTGCGGCTTCCTTTTTCAGAGCTTCAATGTGTGCAATAGCTTTGTCGAGCGAGCCACATTCCTTTTCAAAACCTAAAACTTTTGCGTAAGCGCCATTAAGTTTTCCGTTTTCGGGAAATTCTTTTGTTATTCTATTTGCCTCTTGCAGAGGTAGTTTCAGCACACGCGCCACGTCTTTTATTGCCGATTTTGCAGCCATTGTGCCAAACGTACAAATGTGTGCAACTTTATCGTGTCCGTATTTTTCAACCACCCAATCAATCACTCGTTGCCTGCCCTCGTCGTCGAAGTCAATATCAATATCGGGCATCGAAATACGGTCGGGATTGAGGAAACGTTCGAAAAGCAAATCGTAGGGAAGGGGGTCAATATTGGTAATTCCCAAACAGTAGGCAACTGCCGCACCTGCTGCCGAGCCGCGTCCGGGACCAACGAGAACACCCATATTGCGAGCCTCGGCTATAAAATCCTGCACAATAAGAAAATAACCCGGAAATCCCATTTGCTTAATGGTATCGAGTTCAAAATCAATACGTTCCCGAATTTCGGGAGTTATATCGTTGCCGTAGCGTTTTTGCGCGCCTATATTAGTAAGGTGCACCAAATAATCGGCTTCAAATTTTATGCGCAACACCTCCTCATAACTTCCGAGTTTATCGTAGCGTTTAAATTCTTTTTTAAGGTCGTCTTCCGAAAATTGTGCGCGATATTTTTCAATGGTGCTAAATTCTTCGGGAATAGGAAATTCGGGCATAATCGGCGCAGAATCCAATTCGTATTGCTCAATTTTACCAGCAACTTCAAGCGTATTTTTGAGTACTTCGGGGTGTTCGCTCCACAATTCGTACATTTCTTCGGTGGTTTTAAACCATTCCTCGCGAGTGAAACGCATTCGGTCGGGAGCTGTGTAATCTTCGGAAGTGCTTAGACAAAGCAAAATGTCCTGCGCCTCGGCATCGGAAGCGTTGGTAAAATGTACATCGTTTGTGGCAATTATTTTTATGCCAAGTTTTTTACCGATTTCCAACAAATGATTGTTTACAAAAACCTCGCTGTCGTACACCTCACGACGTTCTTTTGCGGCTTTTGCCGGATGCAACATCACTTCCAAATAATAATCATCGCCAAATACCGATTTATAATATTCTATAACTTTTTCGGCAGCCTCCACGCTGTATTCCTGCAACATTCGCGCTACTTCGCCACCCAAACACGCCGAAGTTGCAATCAAACCTTCTTTATATTTTTCTAAATCAGCTTTGTTAATTCTTGGTTTGTAATACATTCCGTCAACGTGCGCTATCGAAATCAATTTCATCAAATTTTGATAGCCCTTGTGATTTTTAGCAAGCAAAACCAAATGATGATTGGATTTATCTTTATTTCCATCGGCAAAAACATCATAACTATTAACCACGTACGCCTCGCAACCGAGAATTGGCTTGATACCTTCTTTTTTACACACGTCGTAAAATTCCTTCACTCCGTACATATTTCCGTGGTCGGTAATTGCAATGGCGGGCATTCCGTCTTTTATCGCTTTTTTTACAAGCGAAGAAATAGATGCGGCTCCGTCTAAAAGCGAATATTGGGTGTGAACGTGCAGGTGCACAAATTTTCGTTCTTCCGGTGGTAGGTCGTTGAGCGGAGTCGAAACGTCCGGTTGTGCCGCAAGGTCATTGAGCGGAGCCGAAACGACCGTGTTATCAAAAGCAATTACTTTTCCAAAATTCGATTGTATAACAATTTTCGCAGGAGCAATAGGCGAGGGGTGCGCTTTTTGAAAGGCTTGCACCCACGTTTTATCTTTCTGCAAATTATTTGCAGTGATAACATTCAAACGAATAAGTTCAAAAAAACAGCGAGCCGTAGCCTGCACATCGGCAGAGGCATTGTGCGCTTCGTCGAAACTTTCGTTGAATAATTTTGTGTGCAATTCGGCGAGTTTGGGAAATTTGAATTTTCCGCCGCGTCCGCCCGGAATTTCGCAAAAATCGGCACTTAATTTCATGGTATCGACTACAATTTTCCCCTCAAACGGCGATGCAATGTTTTTGCGGTAAAATTCTGCGCCCACAATATTAAGGTCAAATTCTATATTATGACCGGCAATGTGCGTGCATTTTTCAAGGTGTCCGCCAAAAAGTGCAAGGACTTCTTTAAGCGGTTTCCCGATTTCCAAGGCTTTTTGTGTAGAAATTCCGTGTACTTTTGCCGCTTGAAAAGGAATTTCAAACCCGAAAGGTTTCACAATTTCGTTGTATGCCTGTATAAATTCGCCGTTATCGTCGTGAATTTGCCACGCCAATTGCACCAAGCGGGGCCAGTTGTCGCTGTCGCTTATGGGTGCGTTGTAATTTTGGGGCAAACCGGTGGTTTCGGTGTCGAATATTATAAACATTTGGTTCTATTTTTAGGCAAAAAAATGAACCATAAAAGTACATAAAATGGAAATATGCGAATTGTGTTTTTTGTGAGGAGTTATTAATTACTTTTCAACAAGAAAAAAAGCATGCAGATTAAGTTTTTTTTATTTAACTTTTTCTATCAAATTTTCTTTTAACCACGACGAGTATAGTTTGCTTAAACGTTTCAAAGTTTTCCAATCTTGAATATGACCTTCTTTTGAAAGCGTTACATTTATGATAGTTAATTTTGTTTTGTTAGGTTTTATTTCTTCCAAGAAATATTTTACACTTGCGATAGTGTCAAATATCTGTTTATCGTAATATCGAACAATGTTATCTGTTTGATAATATGCAAAACGACCATCGTATGTATGAGATGGCATCTCATGGGAATCACAATTGTAACCAAGTTTTTGTATTGTTGCAATTATAGAATCTTTCGGACGCTTGATATTATAAGAATCTCCAATGTAAACCGTTCCTTGTGGCATTTCTACAAAAGGAAAAGATGTCGCACAAAAAGCAAAAAATGAAACTCCCAACAAAGAAAACCTTAAAAAAGATTTGATTTGTTCAATTTTTATGATTGGTCGAAATTCATGATAGTTTATTAAATAATGACTTAATGGTAAAATTAACAACGCTATATAGTCAGAATAATCAATTACTCTGTACATAGAAACAAAAGGTAATTGATTTATCAAGTCAACAACAGGCGTAAACAAAGGCAATTTCCAAATGATAAATCCAATTCCTGTTATGAGAGAAATTGATTTTCTCAATTTGGGAATAATTGAAGCTATAAACATTGGAAAAATTAATAAGCCTGCAAAATCAGAAAGTTTTCCTGTTAGGAAATTTCCGTATTCATATTTCAAATAGAAATCGTTCAAAATCAACACGGTTAATCCGATTACAAAATACAAATTTAAAATTAAGTCTTTTCTTTTCATATCTATTGTTTATAAATTAGAATATCTATTAAATATTTTTACGATATTCCATTTAACCATAAATTCTTCCCTCGTTAACCAAGTTCCAATAATGTTTACCAAGAACTGTCAATTGACAGGTTTTTGAATTCATTGCTGCATAATACATGTGGTCTTCATCAATAGGCACAACTAAATTAAGACGATTATACTTTTGAAGTAATGCAAATTTTTTACCATTTTCAGGAATATATGATTGTTCTGTGGGTTCAAAAGTCGGATTAAGTTGAAATGGCTCTTCTTTTTTGGGGAAAAGGTTCACAATTTCTTTTAAGTCTAAAAATGATATGGGCGCTGTGACCTTTCTTAGATTTATGAAACTTTGAACATTTGCCTTAAATATTGGTCTTTGCTCCCAAGGTCCTAAAGACTTATCAATATGTGCATAAACACTACCAAGTGTTATTTCTCCTAACAGATTTGATGCACCACCATTTAAAGCATCAACAAATAAACGAGTAAAGATACTTAATTCATTTTCTACTGTATCTGCTGGCTGAGTTCCTTTTGATGCTGCTAATATTGTTAAACCTTCACTAAGAATAGATTTATCGTCAGCCCCACTCAATTTACCTGCAAAACCTGCATAGCAACAGTCTAAAACAATAATTCTATTTTTTGCAGGAGAATTATTTGCTAATTGAAGTAATTCAGTAAGCGGGAAACCATCATCACCATCTTTACATTCACTAGTTATTAAATATCCTCCTGTGTCTTCTACATAGCCATGTCCCGAGAAATAGAATAAGGCGACATCGCTATCATCCTCAAATAATTTTATTACCGATTTTTTTAATTCTTTCCGAGTAATTTTTGCTTTGTAATCTGCTACCATCAACGTTGTATCAAAATTTGAAGTTCCATCACTATTTTTGCTCAAAACAGACTCTACAGACTTAGCATCACTCACGCATTCGAATAGTTCTAATGCCTTATTCTCGTGATAACCCACTCCAACAATAAGTGCTTTTTTCATAATTTTCTATTTTTTTAATTTATATATTTTTGTGCAAACAAAAATATATAATTCTTTTAATTTTTCACTAATTTGTCAAAAATTTCCTTTACTAATTAATTTTTAAATTCTTAAATTCTTAAATCTTTAAATGTAATAAAATGTGTACTTTTGCCCCACACTCTAAAAAATATCATGAACACCAAAAAGTTCCTCATACTAATTACATGCAGTCTTTTTTCGCTTACACTCACGGCGCAGCGCACGCTTACTGCAAAACTGATTGACCCTGCACTGAGCGAAGCAATTTCGTTTGCCAATGTGAGAGTGAAAAATACGAAAATTGCTTGCGTGTCGCAGCTCGACGGTAGTTTTTTAATTCGTGTTCCCAACCAAACCGATACGGTTGTGATTGAGAGTTTTGGCTACAAAGACATTTTGATTGCCGCTTCCAATATTCCTGCCGATACACTTATTTTATATATGACGCCGGCTGCTTACATGATTGATGCCATTGTGGTGCGTCCGGGAAAAAATCCGGCAATTCCTATTGTGAAACGTGCCATTGAAAACCGCCGGACAAACAAACCGCAAGCAATAAAAGATATTGAGTTTATGGAATACAACAAACTCAATCTTTCGGTAAGTAATTTAGATACAACGGTTTTCAGTAAATTGTATTTCAAAAAAAATCCCGAACTGTTGATTAAACTCAACGATTATGACGAATTTTGGAGTATGCCTTTGTATTTTTCGGAACGGCTTTCATATCAAAAAAATCGTCAGGGTGCTGCGCCAATTACCGAAGATATTGTTGCAAACCAGTACGGCAGCAGTTTTATCAATAGCGATATTGTGAACAAATACATTGCCTCGCTCAACGAAGATATGACTTTTTACGGCAATTTGCGTTTCCTGTATCGCGATTTTGTAAGCCCAATTATGCCGCAATCGCTCCTGTTTTACAAATATATACTCGAAGATTCGCTTACGTTTGAGGGGAAAATGTTTTATCAAATACGTTTTAAACCAAAAAATTCACGGGATTTGGCATTTTTTGGGCAAATGATAATTGAAAAAGAATCGGGAGCTTTGCTCGAAATTGATGCTACTTTGCAATCAACCGCCAACCTTAACTATGTGAAATTTATACGTTTGCAAGAAAAAATGCAACAGTTGCCCTCCGGCGAATGGTTTTTCAAACAACATACTATGCAAGTGGAGTTTACACCACAATTGTCGAACGATACCACAAACAATTTTTTGAATACCCCACTTGCGGCAACAAAAACTACAAGTTATATTATTGATACGGTGCAAATACATAATTATTTGATACATAAAGAAATACCGAAAAAGTTTAATCTCGTGAAACGGCAAACTACTGCCGATACTACTTTACTTGCCGAACTGCGTCCCGATTCGCTTTCGAGTTTGGATTTGGTAACAAAACATGCTATTGAAATTGCCAACGAAATACCGTCAATAAAGGCGAGTAACGCTTTGCTCGATATGTTTTTGTACGGTTATTTTAAATTGGGTTATATAGAATTGGGTCCCTATTTGTATTTTATACAAAACAATGAAATAGAAGGAACCCGCATAAATATTGCAGCCCGCACATCGGCAAAATTCAGCGAAGATATTATGCTTGCCGGTTATGTAGGCTATGGCACACGAGACCGTAAATTCAAATACGGCGGTAAATTTTCGGTGCGCATTCCGGTAGAAATGTATTCGGCACTGCATTTGAGTTTCGACCAAAATATGTATCGCATAGGCGATTACCGTCAAAATTTGGATTTTATACGCGAAAATGTACTTGTGCAGTCCGATGACAATTTAATGAACGCCATACTGACGCACGAACCGAATAGAGCCGTATATTTTGTGCACAAAGCAAAAGCCGAAGTGGAATATCAATTGTCGGAAAACCTGATTGTGAAGCCAATGTATGGATTTTCGCTTCACCATTCGCCGCCGTTTTACCCGTTCGATACGTTAGGTATAGTAAAAACATTTAATCTAAACGAAGTTGGTTGCGATTTCCGTGTTTCGTTTAACGAAAAAATTTCAACCAACCATTTCCGCCGTTTGTTTGTCGATACTCGTTATCCGGTGTTTCATTTTAATGTAATGGCAGCGAATTATCGTTTTACAGATGTGAGTTCATGGTATTCGCAATTACGTTTTGTTGCTCGCCAGAATTTTTTTCTTGGTGTTGGGCGGTTTAGCTACGTGCTCGAAAGTGGTATGACCACTGCACCTGTGCCATTTCCCTTACTCGAATTTCACAGAGGAAACCAAACAGGCGGGAGTGGGGAATATTATTTCAATTTGATGCGTTACATGGAATTTGTAAGCGATAGATTTGTGAATGTATTTGCCGAATATAATTTGCAAGGGTATTTTTTCAATAAAATATGGCTTATAAAACGCCTCAATTTACGTGAATTGCTCACTTTCAAAGCCTGTTGGGGCGAACTTGCTCTTAATCACAGTTCGGTGTTTCCGATGCCTGGACAATCATTTGACAAAATGCCTTATATGGAAGCCGGCGTGGGTATTACAAATGTACTAAAAGTGCTGCGGGTGGAATATATTTGGCGATTGAATTATCGTGATAATCCCGATATTTCTATGCGGGGATTTTTCTTTAGATTTCAGGTGGAGTTTTAAACAATTGAAGTCTTTACACTGTTTTTTATATGTGTATTTCAAAAATTACTATATTTGCGTAATTGAAATTAGAGCTGTAAATAATAAAACCTTAAATTCAGGCAGAAAATGAAAGAATTACAAACAATTCACGGCGAGACCTTTCTTGTTGATGACGAGGATTACGAAAAAGCAAAACAATACCGGTGGACACTACGTACCGACAGTGGGAGAGGTGACATAGTTACGAAAACAGAAGGATTTCGTCGTATTAGTTATAAACGGTTAATATTGGGGCTGGAATCGAAACTTACACTATATAAAAACAATAATCCCCTTGATGTAAGAAAAGAGAACCTTATGGTATTTGATAATCGAAGAGAATTTGCCAAGGCTATGACAACGATGTATGAAAGTAATATTTCTGCAGAATACAAACAAGGCAAGTCGCGTAATTTCAAATCTGGAAAAACATCTCAATACGTAGGTGTTGTTTTCGATAAGTCAAGAAAAAAATGGGCAGCACATATTCAGTATCATAAAAAATCATATCATTTAGGACGTTTTTTAACAGAAGAAGAAGCGGCGACTGCATACGACAAAAAAGCGTTGGAGCTATACGGGGAAAATGCAAAACTGAATTTACCTCATTTAAACCCGGTAGTACCGAAAGATGTGGCTAAAAAAGAACGCATGGAAATGATACAGGTATTGTTGGAAACTGTGGAAGAACAACAAACACTGATTGAAACTTTACGGAAAGAAGTGGAAACATTGCGAACGGCGAATAATTTGTTACAATCAGAAGATGCTTCGACAGGTTTGACAAACTCACTGACCGCAGGCACAGCTATTCAAGATATGTGTCTTTCTGATGCGGCAAATGTCGAAACAATGAAACTCTACCAAAATACACCAAACCCATTTTATGGACGCACTACGATAAAATGCTACGTACCACGGAACATTAAAAAAGTACAATTATGCGTGTATAATATGCAAGGTGTACAAATGCTGGATATTATTACGGAGCGTGGAAATGTTACAATTCAGATTGAAACGGGTGCGCTTCCGGCAGATGTTTATAATTACGTGTTGCTTGGCGATGGTGCGGCAAGTGAGACTAAACAAATGGTATTGACGAAATTGAAGATGTGTTTATGAAAACTAAACATATACAATTAACTCGTAATCTTCATCTGCACAATATTATTAGCATGTTCGCCAATAAATTTAAACATATTGATAATCTCAACGTATGTTTTTGAATTGTTCAATTCTATGCTTTCTTGTGCAAACAAGCGCTGATACACCTGTTTTTCGAGGAGTAATTTTTTGTTGCGCAATTGTTTTGCATTTTTCTTAATTCTCAGCGCATCGGCAGCCGTAAACTCATTGAACACCTGCATTGCCTGACTGAAAAGTTGCACCGTATTGGCGTGAAAATCGGTAATTGCCGCACGTTCTTCTTCCGAAAATTCATAATTGCGTTCAATCCATTTTTCGGCGCAGCGGCGCAGAGTGCGAGTGAGCGCATCGTTTATAAGCGAAAGTTCCATCAAGGTGTGTTCTATGGTAAACAGCATTTCGGCACTGCTGCGCGTTTGGTCGTTTAAGTTTATTTTCAATAAATAATTGTGAATTTCATCGCGCAATTCCTTTATTTTCATGCGCTGCGTTTCAAGCGTTTTTAGGTGGCGCGGACTGTTTTTTAGAAACGGTACGATTACCATTTCCAAATTTGTTTGAATTTTACGGCTCAATCGCAATGTTTCTTCTTTTGCCAAATGCAGGGCTATTGCCGGTTGATGTATAAGCGAATTGTCTAAATAGCGTGTCAAAACATCTTTTTGTACAACTGCCGGTTCGGGGAAAAGTCGTACAATAAATTTTTCAATTCGGTGTAAAAATGGAAACACCAAAATTGCAACTGCAACATTGAACACCGTGTGCGCATTAGCAATTGTTCTCGGTAAATTGGTGGGGTCTTTCCACGAAGTGTGAATAGAATCGGCAAAATGTGAAATAACAGGAATGAGCCACACAAAAAGCGCACACATTATGATTTTGAAAAAAAGCATAGTGTAAGCAACCCGTTTTGATTCTATCGAAGCGTTGAAACTTGCAATAATTGCCGTGGAAGGCGTACCCAAATTTGCGCCCAGCGTAAATGCCAAACAGCCCTCGAGTGAAAGCAAGCCTTGCGATGCCAAAATAATAATAATACCAATGCTTGCGCCGCTGCTTTGTATAATTACGGTAAAAAGCGCGCCTGCAAAAATTCCTACGAAAGGATTTTGCAAAGCGGTAAAAATTGTATGAAAAACAGGCAATTGCCTGATTGGTGCAATGGCATCGGACATCAATTCCATACCAAAAAACAGAATACCAAAGCCTAAAATTGCCTGCCCCACGTAGAGAATTTGTTTTTTGTTGGCAAACATGGTCATAAATCCGCCAATTATGATAAAAAGGAAAGAATAACTCGATAAATTGAAGGCTATCAGTTGCACCGTAATTGTAGAACCAATTGCCGCGCCGAGCAAAATACTAAGTGTTTGCGAATAACGCATCAGTTTTGAATTGACAAAACTTACCAGCATAACGCTTGTGGCGGTGCTACTTTGAATAATAGCCGTAACCACTGCACCCACCGCCAAACCTATATAATTGTTGCGGGTAAGCGAACTCACAATAGAACGCATTTTGTCGCCGGCGCTTTTTTGCAAACCTCTGCTCAAAATATTGATACCATATAAAAAGAGCGTCAAACCGCCCAGCAAGCCCAAGATGAACATAAAAAACCAATTGCCCTGTTCGTTGGGTGGAATTGATTGATTTTGAGCGAATAATTCAAAAGAAAGTAAAAATAATATACCTATACAAAATAACCGTTTCATGATTTTGGTTTGCGTTTTAAACGATTTTCAAAAATAGTCAAAAATTTAAACAATTGCTCATTCGGTTTTCAAAAAAATGGTTACATTTGTGGAATTATAAAATGTAAAAAACAAAACTGAGTGCTAACAAGCACTTTATGATACATAAAATTCTTACTCTGAAATCTAGACAGTTTCAAAGAACAATAGGAATAAGTGAATGTTCGCAGAAATGCGGATTTACTTATTTATTGTTCGGGTAGTCTAGAACCTCAGAGTGGATTTGTAAGTCCGCTTTTTTAATTTAGAAAAACCCAAATACAAATAATTATTCACTTTAAATTTTATTTATTATGACAACAAAAACAATTTCAAAATTTTGTTTGATTGCAGCCTTAGGCTTGGCAAGCGTAGCGTTCACTTCGGCTAAAGACGATGAATTGAAATCGGGCGGGAGCGACCCAAAAACTACCGATACCGGCGTAGTTATTAATGGCGTGAAATGGGCAACACGCAACGTTGATGCTTTTGGCACCTTTGCTGCTACACCCGAAAGCGCAGGAATGTTTTACCAATGGAATCGCCCACAAGCGTGGAACGCTACCGATACCATAGTAACCGGTTGGGACAACACACTTCCCACAGGCACAACATGGGAAAAGGCAAACGACCCTTGCCCCACAGGTTGGCGAGTGCCTACATTGGAAGAACAAGAAAGCCTGTTTAAAATGTTTGATACTGAAGAAGGTACTGAAAAAGTAACAGACGAATGGACTACCCAAAACGGCGTAATCGGACGTAGATTTACCGACAAAGCTACCGGAGCCTCTCTGTTCCTCCCTGCCGTAGGCTATCGCTTCTGGAGCCATGGCAAGCTTGTAAAGGCAGACATGCAAAGCAACTATTGGAGCAGTACCTGGCATCACTATAGAAACGCCTTATACGCCTGCAACATATACGTCGGTCCCGGTGACGCCTACATAAGCAGCTTCGGCGAGTACTCGCACGGCTATTCTGTCCGCTGTGTATCAGAATAATCAATTGTCTTGAATTCTATGGTTAATCCAAATTATTTCGGTACAAATTTACGCATATTTTAAAAATGAGCTCAAATAATTTTCGTCGTACAGAGTTTTGTGTTTCGTTACGGCGAAAATTATATGAATCAATTTGTTTCTTATGTTGTTAATTACAACCATTTT
>Ga0209737_10000153_pt1 | contig 61476 bp, 45 predicted proteins | sample TergutCu122P3_FD_187284 | JGI IMG/M metagenome (GOLD analysis project Ga0209737, IMG submission 187284) | Cubitermes ugandensis P3 segment gut microbial communities from Kakamega Forest, Kenya - Cu122 P3 (SPAdes) (version 2) | ecosystem: Host-associated > Arthropoda: Insects > Digestive system... | reverse complement strand
TCGGAATCTAACTGCAAAGTTGGAGTAAATGGATTACCACGGAATACTTCGGCTTTATTGCTGTCATACCAAATATACTCGGCATTGGTGATTTGACCGCTATAAGAAGCGGTTAGTTCGGCAACTGCGCCACCGCCGGCATCGCAATAAGGGGCATCGGCGCCATCAACTTGGATATTGTTGGAATCGGAGTATGGATTAACTTGGACGGTAAACTCTTTTTTGTCATTGTCTTCACAATGATCATCTCCAAAGACTGCTACATAGAAAGTGTATACCGTGGCAGTATCACCAACTACACTCAAAGTTGGAGTAAACGGATTACCTCTAAATTCTTCTTTACCGTCTGCATCATACCACACAAACGTTTCACCGACTATAGGTGCACCGCCGTATGATGCGGTCAATGTAGCTACGGTACCACCGCCGGCATCGCAATATGGAACATCGTTTCCGGACACTTCGATAAGGTTTGAATCGGAATATGGTTTTACATAAATATCCCAAACAGCTTCACCATCAGGGCAAAATTTGTTTTCCGGATCTGTATTCGCCGGATTATCGGTTATGGCAATAATACGGATTGTCTTAAATGCATCCGCCGCTACCGGCGTATAAGTAACCATAACGGTTTTCGTAGCGGAGGTTACTTCGGTATCCGGTGTAATGACTTCGCCGTCAATCGTCAAAGTTCCCCCTCCATTGGTAGTGATCCACATCTTAGTTGCAGTACCGCCATATCTAAGTTCTTTCTCTACCGGATCAAGACCGCACGTTGTATCATTAACAAGCACCGAAGTGTAATCGTGCCATTGCACCACCGGCGGACTTGCGCAACCACAAGCATCAAACTCAAACACTGCGTCTTTACTTTCGCAACCGTTTTCCATATTTTTTACTTTCACGGAGTGTACACCGTTTGGAACGGTAGCAAAAGTGGTTCCCGGTTGCCATCCGTCATAGTCTGTACCTACCGCGAAAACGTGCATTTGCAACGCATATTCAAATTGAACATCCACTGTTGAAAGTGGCGATAGCACTTTAATATCTCTTGTTCCAGCAGGAATTTCGTTACATCCTAAATCTTCAAGTTGCGGTGTCGGAACTTCTGAAAAAATCTCAACCTCAATGCTTTTCGGATTGGTTGCTGTACAACTATTCGGATCTGTATAATTGAGTGTAACCGTTTTTTTTGCATCGACATCGGTTACTTCCCATCTCACGGTTGCAAAATTGTGCGTAAGACCTCCTCCGGCAGTAACAGTACCACCAGCAACAGTCCATATATAATTTGTCATACCCGGATCAGAGGTAATTGTAATCGTGGAATCGGAACAGGCAGATGGGGCGCTTAAAGTAAGATTGATGTCCGGCAACGAATTGACTTTCACCGACACTTTTTTACGATTCTCTTTGTCTTCGCAATAGCTACTACCCTCTACGGTTACATAGAAATCGGTGTCGATGAACAAAGGATCAGTCTTGAAATTGGAACTACCTATATCAGTCCGGAATGGAACTTCGCCCATATCGTCAGGCGTAAGATACCACCGGAAAACCGGATTGACAACACCTTGGGCAGTCGCTTTCAAGGTTGCAGGAAATCCGGAACAAACCTCACTGTCGCTTCCGCTTGCGTCAATCAAATCATCGTTATCAGAATATGGGTTAACGATTACAGATATCGCTTTACGAATGGTATCTTCACAAAATTCATCGTTATACAAAGCAACATAGAACGTATAGGTTCTTGGAGTATTCTTATCTACTGCGGTCAACGCTCCGGTGTTAAAAATATTTCCACCACTGTGCAATGTTCCTTTTTGCAGATGCGTTTTGCATTTTTCGCAATCATACCATACAAACGTAGGATTAGTAGCAGCCATCACTGCATTGACCGTTGCGGTAAGTACCGCCTCATCGCCATCACAATACTTGTCTTTATCGAACGTAATTTCTATACCACTGGGATCGAAATATGGGTTGACCGTAATATCTATGCTTGCAGGGTCAATTGCCGTACATCCATCATCGTTTACATAGTTGACTGTGACGGTTTTGGTTTCTGCGGCGGTACCGGTTACTATCCATTTTACGGTTATGCTATGAGTACCCGCTCCGGAAACAATGGTACCCCCGTCAACTCCCCAGACATAACCACTCATTCCTTCATCCGTGGTAATCGTAATTCCAATATTGGAACAGGTTACAGTAATATCATTTTCTGCTGAAATGTTAATGTCCGGCAACGGATTAACCGTAATGTTCTTACTTGCAGGGTCAACTGCCGAACAGCCACCGTCTTCATAATTAACCGTAACGGTCTTAGTTGTTACAGCAGTAGCCGTCCATTTCAATGTGATATAATTATGTCCATTTCCTCCGGCAATAAATGTTGCATCTTCCGGTGAATATGTCCATACATAATTACTCTTACCTGCATCGGTGGTTATCGTTATCGGCAAACCGGAACAAACAGCATCGCCGGCTTTGTCTGTATTAATATTAATGGTTGGCAACGGTTTAACTGTAACCACATACTCATTCATAAGACTCACACACACAGGATTACTTACTTGAGCAACTTTATAATAGTATGTATAAGTACCTGCCGTCAAATCTTTGATCATAGGCTCAACATCAGCCAATCCTTCGCTGTCGTACCACGTTATTGTAAGTTCTGCCGGAATTGGCTCTCCATCAATCGTTTTTTCCGGTTCGTCAGTCAAACTTCCTTCACAGAATGTCGGGTTATCCAATTTTTCAGTTGGCTTTGCATTTGCCTCCACTATCAAAGATTTTGACGGTGATATAGGGTCAGCACAAGGGAAGTCCGGCGTTACACTAACCGTAATCACATCTCCGCCCACGGGAGTAAAAGTATATGTCTTATCGGTAGCTCCGATAACCGGCAAACCATTTTTGTACCATTGGAATTTTGGAGCATAACCGGCATTTTTCGTAACAGCTTCAACGGTTACATCACCGGAAACCGTACATAAATCAATTTTGCCATCAACCAACCCATCTCCTACTAAATCAAGTTCAACAGTAGGCGGCGTTATAGTCGTACTTAATGTCACTCCATTCGTTACTTTTGTACAAGAACCATCCGAAACAACACCTGCTATTTTATCTCCTACTTTAGGAGTATAAGTAAAGGTCGAATTGCCTGCTCCTTCTACTATCATATCATTTACCATCCATTCAAAAACAGGACTTGCCGGAATATATCCGGCTGACGTGAAAGAGATTGTAAAAGTTGTCTCTACACCAATCGTAAAAGTTGTGGGAGATAAAGAAGGAAAGTAATCGCAATCGCAAGTAGCACAATTCTGAGAAACATTAACCAAAGCCGTCCCCCATCTATTTACAGGATTATTTGGGTCTCCGCTCGTGTTGTTTGGAAGAGTCGGATTAAATTTAATTCCCGGAGCCATACATATTTCAATATCAGTATTCACTTCGGTAGTAAGCGTATTATTCATATTTTTAACTTCATTGCCAATACGGATACATCCTCCCCCATTTACCCTACCAAATCTGTTAGTTGCCTGAACATCTCCAAAATCATTGGTATTAAGAACCGATCTATTCCCTAAACAAACCGCCAAACTATTATTTTGAAAACTACCAAACTTTCCACCTACCGTAGTTTTTCCGTAATTGGTAAAATATCCGTCAATATTTCCAAAATCACCGGTTATAGTCAACCAGCCGGCATTCACAAATCGAGAATTTGCATTCATACCTATGCTTCCGGTTCTTGTCATTGTACCTCTATTGAAAACGTGTAAATTCCCAAGATTACCCATATTCACGGTTACATTTACACCTTCGTGAATATAAATCGTTCCGCTATTTCCATTTCCAGTTAAAGTATATGTCCCTACTGTACTGGTAAGATGTAATGTACCGGATCCTAATTGATCCGTATTAATTGAACGAGCGGTTGTTGCACATCGCGTACCGGTAAAGCTACTTCCTGTATACTCCGTACACGGAACAGGAATTACATAATCTGCATCATTGTTAGACAAGCATAAACAAGCCCCTTGTCCGTACCCGTTGAAAACTCCAAAAATAGAAGCAATTCCTACGAACAAAAATTTCCTTAAAAATCGTAAATATTTATCCATAACGTAAAAATGTATTAAATTCTAACTATGATAAAAAAAGACTTTATATATTTCAAAAACATACAGCACCAATATACAAAAATATAAAAAATATTTCTAATAATAAGCAGAAAAAAGGAGAAATATATTTCTCCATAACAAAAAAGATTAATTCTAACGATAACAGAAAAATACGCCTAAAAAACAGCTCTCTTTTCGCGTTGCAAAATTATATAAAATATTTTAAAAAAATGTATTGAGAGAAAAAAACAAAGGTTAAAATATCAAATGGGATTTAGTGGTATTGCGCCACCGGTTATTAAACACGTACGGTACACAAAACTAAAAAAGCGCCAAGAATTCGGCGCTTTTTTATCTTACAAACAATAAGATGTGTGTTTTGGGGGTAAAAGACAAAGTTTCTGGATATAGTATATTATATAATAGGGTTATTTTCGTTGTAATAAAATCTTCAATTATTTTGTGAGTTAATCACATTGCAATATTAAGTGGATTTCAAAAAAATGGTGTGCATTTTTCAAAAAATGATGTGGATTAATTAAAATATTTTTAAATTACTGATTTTCAAAACAATAAATACACACAAAACAATAAAGTGTATCTAAATAAAAACTTTTTGATACATTTTTTTTGCAATGTTATTTACACTCAATTATTTGATATTTATTCAAATAAAGTTCATCATAACATTTAATGATTGTCCGCAATATCATTTAACATTTTATTTACCCCCATTCTATAAAAAAGAAAAAGCATGTCAAAAAATTTCCGACACACTTCCCTTTACTATTCCTGTAATTATACTTTATTCAAAAGCTCCCATTCGCAACATACTAACCTCTCTGTCGGAAAGGAAACGCCATTGACCTCTTTTCAAGTTCTTTTTCGTCAATCCGGCAAAGAACACCCTGTCCAAACGAGCAACACGATAACCGAGATGTTCAAAAAGACGACGAACGATACGGTTTTTTCCCGAATGAACTTCAATACCTATTTTCCTTGCATCGGCTTCGTCAATATAGTTTAAATCATCGACTTTCATTTCACCGTCTTCGAGGGTAACACCTTGCATCAAATTATCAAAATGGGCTTGTTCCAACGGCTTATCCAACGCGACTTGATAGATTTTCTTTTTATCGTATTTCGGATGCGTCAATTTGGATGCCAAGTCGCCATCGTTTGTCAACAATAGAACACCGGTGGTATGTCTATCCAAACGTCCAACCGGATAAATACGCTCCTTACAAGCATTTTTAACCAAATCCATTACCGTTTGTTTAGCGTGCGGGTCATCACTTGTGGTAACACAATCTTTCGGTTTATTCAACAATATATATATATTTTTGTCAGGTGAAACCAACTGATCGTGAATCAACACTTTGTCTCCACGCAAGATTTTTGTTCCGAGTTCGCTCACTACTTCTCCGTTTACGGAAACCACGCCTGCTTGTATCAACTCATCAGCTTCTCTACGCGAACAAACACCAGCATTTGCCAAGAATTTATTTAAACGAATCGGTTCGTTCGGATCAACCACAATGGAACGGTATTCAATCGGTCCATTATTTCGAGGAGGTCGATTATTACCGCCGCGATTGTTGTTATTCGGTCTGCGATTTCCCTGACCGCCACCTTGATAGCCGCCACCACCGCCGCGATTGTTATTATTCGGTCTGCGGTTTCCTTGACCGCCACCTTGATAGCCGCCACCGCCGCCGCGATTGTTGTTATAACCGCCACGATTGTAACCACCACCTTGACCACCCTGGTTATTATAGCCGCCGCCACGGTCATTGTTGTAATCCCGGTTTTCGCTTCTTTCGCCGCCTCTATCTCCTCTGTCGTTGTTATAATTTCTATCTCCTCTGTCGTTGTTGTAATTATTATTCCGGTAATTATTATTATAACCGCCACCACTGTTTTGGTTATAATTATTCCGGCGAGGGTAGCTGTTACCGCTGTTATTTTCACCATTGTCGTTATTACCGTAATTTCCCCGGTTGTTGTTGTATCCACCACCGCTATTGTTGTTACTACGATAATTTCTTTGTTCGTAACCACCGCCACCGTTATTGCCACCGTCATAGCTGCGTCTCTCTCTCGGCTGATAGTCGTTGTTTCGAGGTCTATTATAGCCTCCACCGCCACTGTTTCCATCAACATTTGTGCGGGGGGTATCCCCTATCCTCTTACGTACTTTTTTCACCGAATCATCTGAATTGTTCGATCTGTTCAAGCGATTTTCGCTTGAAAAATTAGGATTAAAACTCCGTCTTTCGTTCTGATTCTCACCGTCCCGACCGACATATTTCCTCCCGGAATCTTGCCAGTTTTCTTCAAAAGGTTTCATTGTGTAAAATTTATTAGTTAGTTTTTCAGTTCTCTTTATTTTGTTGAATCTTCCAACATTTTAATTTTCTCGATGACCAATTCGCGCTCCTCTTTCAATTTCGCAATTTTCCGTTCCATATCCTTGATCATTCCGGCAGCATTTTTTGAAGAGCCGGAGAAGAAACCAATGTTGTTTTCATAAGTTGCAATATCGTTGTTCAGCGAGTCGTATACACGCATCAAGCGTTTACGTTCCCCAAGCAATTTTTGTTGTCCTTTTTCCGCCATATCTTCCAAGTTTGCCTTGAAGAAATCCATCCTGCGACTTGCCTGATCCATATTCAACCGGTCAAACTGAGCATCAATGGCAGTTTTATATTCTTTGTACAGTTTATCTTTTTCTTTAAACGGAACGTGTCCTACTTCATTCCACTCAACAATCAACGCTTTCAAGGTTTTGAACGCCTCGCTTTGTTCTTGTCCGGCAGAGGTCAAGGCATTAATTTGCCCGATAAGCTCTTTTTTGCGTTTCAAGTTACTTTCCTGTTCGTCTTTTTGCGATTTGAAATTCTTCTCTTTTTGTTCGAAGAAATAATCACAGGCAGTTATAAAGCGTTTCCAAACCGCATCCGATTGTTTCTTTGGAACGGATCCGATTGTTTTCCAATCTTTTTGCAGTTGGATCATTTTATCAGCCGTTTCTTTCCAATTTTGACTATCTTTCAATGTTTCCGCTTTTTCACAAAGGGTTATTTTTTTCGCCAAATTATCAACCAACACATCTTTGGCAGCTTTGTAATATTCATTTTTCTTTTGGAAGAAATTATCACAAGCCGTGCGGAAACGTTCATAAATAGCAACATTATCCTTTTTAGGTGCAAAACCAATTTTCTTCCACTCCTCTTGCAAAGCAACGATTTCGTCCGTTCTATCCTGCCATTCTTTATAAGAGGAAAGATTGGTTATATCAATCTCCTCTACTTTTTCGCAGATAGCGGTTTTTAACACCAAGTTTTCAGCCTCGCCTTCTCTTAATTTATCGAAATGATCGTGGTGTTTTTTGTTGATAACGGTAGAAGCTGCTTTGAAACGCTCCCAAACCGGTTCGCGATTTTCGCGCGAAACAGGACCTATTTCCCGCCATTCGTCGTGGAACATTTGCAGTTTTCTGAATGCGGAAATAACATCCGCCTCTTCTGCCAACTTCTCGGCTTGTTCGCAAAGAGCGGTTTTTGCCTCCAAATTTTTACGGAAATCATAATCCCGAAGTTCATTGTTGATTTTCAGGTTATCGTAAAATGTTTCGACATAGAGCTGGTAATTTTTCCACAAATTAGCCACTTCCGCAGGCGGAACTTGACCGATGGTTTTCCAATCTTGTTGCAGTTTTTGAAAAACAGGCACTTTTTTACCGAAATCCTCCGTGCTTTCCAATAACGCTTTCAACTCTTCCAAAATTTTATTTTTGGCATTGAGGTTATCTTGTTTCTCCTTTTCGACTGCTTGAATCTCGGCATTGCGTTTCTCTCGGTATAAGTTCAATACCTCTTTAATCTGATTTTCCAACGCATCTTCCGGGGCTACAAATTCTTCCGCCAAACCACCTGCCTCAATAAACATTTTTTTCAGGCTTTCTTGTCTGTGTTTGATTTTTTTGTAGAAATTATGCTTGATGTCATCCAATTTATCTTTCACTTCGGCATACGAATCGGAAACACTTTCCATCAACTCCTTTGCCTTTGCAACTAACTCTTCTTCCGATAACAAACTGAAATCCTCCGTTTGTTCGGTTGATTGTTCAGCCGGTTTTTCGGTCGATTCCACGACTATATTTATATTTTCTTCCGGCGACGGAGAAATAGTTTCTTCTTTTTCCGAAGATTCTTCTTTTGATTCTACGGAAGATTCCACCTCTTCTTCCGATAACAAACTGAAATCCTCTGTTTGTTCTGTTGATTGTTCAGCCGGTTTTTCGATCGATTCCACGACTATATTTATATTTTCTTCCAGCGACGGAGAAATAGTTTCTTCTTTTTCCGAAGATTCTTCTTTTGATTCTATGGAAGATTCCACCTCTTCTTCTTTCTTATCTTCTTTTTTAGCCTCAACGATTTCTTCTTCGTTATTTACTTGGTTAACTGTTGTTTCCAATGCTTTTTCTTCGGTGTTCTGACTTTGTAGAGCGTCCTTCTGTTCAAGTGTGTCCATTGCAATAAGTTTGATATAATTTATACACTAAGCTACCTACTGTCTTTTTACAGGCAGTTTCTTCAATTTCGCAAAGTTATAAAAACTTTCCATATAGCAATCAATTTTATGAAATATTATTTATGAAATTAATCTTACATTATCCTGATTAAATCCATATACATTAATCGTGTCTTCAATTCTTTCTCTTCGGGCATTCCGATGCACTCTTTTTCTTGCTGTTCTGTTGAGAACAAATAGTTGAAACCGTTTGCTTCGTAGAACTTTCTTGTTACTTCGTTATTGTAGGCATCGACGGTAAGGTAGCGACAATACGACCAATTATTGCTTTCCATTGCTTATCATACGTATAAATCGCACTAATTCCGAACCTATTCCTTTATTTCTAAAATTTTCGTTAACACCCAACCTGCCGATTAACATAGCTGGATAACTGCTCAAATGTTTTTCACGCGGAATATCGGCAATTATTTTTTTCTTACGGCTACCAGGCAAATGCCAGACATCTATACTTGAATTGGATAATGTAAATGCACACACAATCACTTTTGGATTTTCTGCCAAAAAATAACACCAAGAATTTCCCAATAATTGTTTGCGGTAATTGTCTGTTGAATGAAAAAAGAAATCGTCCAAGTCGGCATCTCCACAGCTAAAAGGATCACAACAAGAGATAATTTCGCTGTCTAAAGTAGAAGTCCCATATTTTACATCCACTCCCATCCTTTTAATGTTCCACTTTCAATAGACCTGCGTATTATTTTACGAAAAGCCTCTCTATCCGCAGAAATATCAATCGTCCCGCGCTCGCGCTCCGCTTTCAGTCTTTCTCGCTCAAAACGTTCTGCAACCTCGCCTTCCAAAACGGGTATGCCTCTAATAGGTATTGCCATAGCTGTTTGTTTTAATTTTTATTTTGTTGCAAAGATACAAAAATAAGATTGTCTGAACCAAGATTTTAACAAGATTAATAAAATTCTCAAGATTTTCATTTTATCCGATCCGTTCCCGCCTCCTCAAAACGAACGTCAACAAAGTCATCACAAGCGACAACCCCAACACATAGAGAAAAGAGACGCGCATATCAAATTTGTCGGCTATCAGACCAATGATGAATGGTCCGAAAAGAAAGCCGGTTCCGCTAATGGTATTTATCATTGCGATGCCCATTCCAGGAGTGATGTCTTTTTGATTTCCGGCTAAACTGTAAATAATCGGAACAAGGCAGGAAAGTCCGATGCCGGAAATAAACAGTCCGGTAACGGCAAAATAAATGTCAGTTCCGGCAATCATAATCATTAATCCGACGGCTGTTAAAATGCAACATCCGAGCAAGATAACCGATCCCTGGTAACGTTTTCGTATCGAATCTCCGAAAAAACGTCCGAAGGCAACGAAAGCAGAGTAAATAACGAGACCTACCGGCGCCATTGTTTCGGTCAAATCAACAATGTTTTTCATATAAACCGTACTCCAATCGGAAACACTGCCCTCAATAACCCGACCACACAGTGCAATAAAAGCAATCAGCAGCAAAATGCCTTTGGGAAAAAGAACTTTCAATTTTCGAGCGATATTTTCCTTGGAAGGAGTTTCTTTTAGAAAAAATGTCCGGACGTGATAAAAAACAACGATTGCCAAAACAGCAACCAACAAAAGATGATAGGTTACGGGAATTTTCAGTGTAAGAAAAAGTATTCCCAGCAACGCTCCGCCACACATTCCGACATAGAAAAAAGCATGAAACATCCCGATAATCGGACGCTTATACGCCTTTTCAATCAAAATGGAATTAGCATTAATCGAAACATCCGTCAACGAGACAAACATTCCATACACTACACAAAGAAGGTATAACAAAACCAAATTAGGCATATAAACAAGCAACGGAAAAAGGGCGATGTACATATATCCCATCGCCGAAAGCCTTTTACAACCGTACTTTCCAACCAAATGTCCACAAAAAGGCATCATCCCCATGGCGCCGACCGACATACAAAAAGGGATAAAACTCAACTGCGCTATGCTCAACCCGTAATGCTCCTGAATTGCCGGAAAACGGGAGAGCATCGACGAAAAGATAAAACCCATTAAAAAATATTGTACCAAGAGGGCTTTGCGGGCGTTCTTTTTGGTTTTTGACAACAAAACAATGTTATGTTCCCCTTTATTCATTTATCAAATTATTTTTCTCTTTATCAATTTAATATTATCAGGTGATAATGCCTCTAAGTCAGGAAATTGAGCATAATCTTTCACATTACGAGTAAATTATCCTTTTGCATTTCAATTTTTGACTTACGATATAATGTACATTGTCTTCTACATCGTTTCCAATCAACGGATAACTATCTAAAATATCCCTCTGAACCAAATCTAACACTGTAAATTTTGCAAACAGAAAGTCCAAATATTCAATCACTTTTTCTCTAGAAATCGCTTTTCTTTTCCGTTGAGTATTTTTCTTCTGCAGTTAAGATACAGTCTGCACAAGAGCCAAAGTAGAAGTAAACAAGTTTTCTTTTCTATTTATTGAAAACAGATATTTCAAACAAGCAACAGCATCATCTTGTCCGGTATAATAATCGACAAGAACGTTCGTATCAACATAAATGTGATAGTCTATTTTTTTAGACATTAAAATTAAGTTTTGTAAATTGCCGGGCTTCGACAGGTGTAACAACATCAAGATTATTCATAATAAAATCAGCCTTTGCATGTTCTATCAAAGCTTTATATTTAATACCTGTTTTATTTAGTATTAATTGCAACAACGCTTCTCGCTGTTTTTTTATTTCTGTTAATTCTTCTTTTGAATGTGTAGCCATAAAATTTTATTTTAGTCTTGAATCGTGATTTTAATAAGATTGCCAAGATTGCCAAGATAATAAAAAATTCTGATAATCTTGAAAATCTTATTAAAACCGGGTTTAGACAGTTTCGGAAATTATTTCTCAATCACCACCTTCATCTTCAAATCCACCTCCGGACGGTCGCCGGGACGGGTTTTTACCGCAGCGATTTTATCAATCACATCCAAGCCTTCAATTACCTCGCCGAATACGGTATATTCGTTGTCCAAAAAGGCGGTTCCACCGATTGTTTTGTAATCTTTACGCATTTGTTCCGAGAATTTTACCGGTGCATTATTTGCCAATTCTTTGTCAACCTGTGCCAAAATCTCCGTTTGAAGTTTTTGTAAACCGGCTTGGTCGCCTGCTTGTTGCAGTTTTTGTATCAAATCGGTTTTAGTTGCCACGATTTCGTAGAAACGAGATTCTTTCGCCTTGTTTTGCATATTTTGTTCCATTCTGTCTAACTCTTGGTCGGTCATCGTTTTACCTTGAACGATGTAGAACTGACAGCCGGAAGAACGCTTTTGCGGATTTACTTGATCACCCTGACGCGCTGCTGCCAAAGCTCCCTTTTTGTGGTAATATTTCGGATAAACAAACTCCGCAGGAATAGTATAACCTACATCGCCGGCTCCTAATGATTTCGAGGCAGGTGCGCCTTTAGATTGTGGGTCGCCGCCTTGAATCATAAAATCTTTAATTACGCGGTGAAACAACAGGTCGTTGTAAAATCCTTCGTTGATTAGTTTAATGAAGTTATCCCTGTGCTGTGGGGTTTCATTATACAACTTGATTCTTATTTTCCCGTAATCGGTAGTAATTGCGACGATTGTCTCTTTTTCTTTGTTTTGTGCATTCGTTGTCATAAAAGCCGACATTATTAGTATAAATGAATAGAATATTTTCCGTGTCATATTGCCTGTTGTTAATAAGTTACTTGAATTATTTTTTGACAAAAATACGAATAATGTTTTTTAGAACAAATTTTTTTGTAATTTTGCACCGCCAATTACACAATAGTTACCAAAAATTAAAAGTAATTTAGTTTTAGAGAAAAATAATATTTAATTATAATCGCAATGAAAAAGGACCTTCATCCGGCAAATTACCGTCCGGTAGCATTCAAAGACTTATCAAACGGAGACGTTTTTATCTCCCGTTCAACCGTAAACACAAAAGAGACCATTGAGATTGACGGCGAAACGTTGCCATTGGTAAAACTCGAAATTTCAAGCACTTCGCACCCGTTCTTTACCGGTAAATCGAAAATGGTGGATACCGCAGGTCGCGTAGATAAGTTTATGAGCCGCTACGGTAATCGTAAAAAATAATATTGAATTTTTTCAATAAAAAAAGGATACTTGGATGCAGGTATCCTTTTTTTTGTTTACCTTTTCAAAACAATAATATTTTACCAATAATAATTGCACAGTACGAATAAAAATGATTATTTTTGCATAGTAATTTTAATCTTCTCAATAAATGGCGAAAAACAAAAAGAAAAGTCTGACAGTAAGCCTGTTAATCATATTTTGGATATTATTTATATTAGGAGTTGCTGCTGTGTTTGGCGTATTTTCGTTGATTGCAAACGGGAAAATCGGCTATTTGCCTCCTATTGAGGAGCTTCAAAACCCAAAAAATAAATTTGCATCCGAAATATACTCCGGCGATATGGTGGTGTTGGGGCGCTATTTTCAAAGCAAGGAAAACCGGGTATATGTCTCTCCAAAAGAGTTGTCGCCGAATCTTATCAACGCCCTTGTTGCTACCGAAGATATCCGTTATTTGGAACACTCCGGAATTGACGCGAAGGCGCTTGCACGGGCAATAATAAAAACCGGAATATTAAGACAAGAAAACGCAGGAGGAGGAAGTACCATTTCTCAACAATTAGCAAAACTTTACTACACTTGGAACGATAGTTCGCGATTGAATATCAGTCTCACAGACAGGGCATTACAGAAACCTATCGAATGGGTAATTGCGGCAAAATTGGAGAAATACTATACCAAAGACGAGATAATCTCAATGTATTTCAATAAGTTCGACTTCTTGAACAATGCTGTGGGAATCAAATCGGCGGCACACGTTTATTTCAATACAACACCCGATAAACTGACCGTAGAGCAAGCGGCAATGTTGGTCGGAATGTGTAAAAATCCTTCTTATTTTAATCCGGCAAGAAAGAACAAAGAGGGCGAATTGGTTAATTACGACCGTTGCGTCGGGCGGCGAAATGTGGTGCTGCAACAAATGGAAAAAGCCGGATTTATCACGGCATACGAACTTGATTCATTGAAAAATGTAGAATTAAAACTAAATTACCAACGTGTTGACCACAAGTTGGGACTTGCGCCTTATTTCCGGGAATATCTCCGGCAAGTGATGAGCGCCAAAAAGCCCGACCCGAAAAGATACCCGAAATGGATGCACCAAAAATATTACGAAGATTCCCTTGCGTGGGAAAGAGACCCGCTATATGGTTGGTGTAACAAGAACCAAAAGCCGGACGGCTCCAATTATAATCTCTACACGGACGGACTGAAAATTTACACCACAATCGACTCCCGTATGCAGCAATACGCCGAAGAGTCGGTCAAAGAGTACTTGGGAGATTACTTGCAAAACCTCTTCTTCAAAGAGAAACAAAACAAAAGATATGTAGATAAAGCGCCTTTCTCGAACTTAACGACCAAGGCTCAAGTCGATTCGATTATGGCGCGTTCTATGCGTCAGTCCGACCGTTACCTGAAAATGAAAAAAGCGGGAATTAGCGGCGACACGATAAAAAAAGCGTTTAATACGCCTGTCGAAATGACGGTATTTTCGTGGAAAGGCAGTCGGGATACCATTATGACTCCGATGGATTCAATCCGGTATTATAAGTTTTTCTTGCGCACGGGATTTATGTCAATGGATCCGTTCAACGGACACGTAAAAGCATACGTAGGAGGTGCAAATTTCAACTATTTTCAATATGATATGGCGATGGTGGGACGTCGACAAGTTGGTTCGACCATCAAGCCTTTCCTCTACACGCTCGCGATGGAACACGGTATGTCTCCTTGCGACGAAGTGCCTAATATTCAACCGCAAATACCGCTCCCTACCGGACAAATTTGGCAACCTCGAAACGTCCCTTACGGAGAAGCCGGAAAAGCGGAGGTCGGAAAAATGATTACCTTGAAACGCGCATTGCAGACTTCCAACAATTGGATCTCGGCTTACTTAATCAGCCAGTATGGCGCGGAGGGATTGGTCAAACTAATTCATTCGTTCGGCGTCAAAAATAAAATGGATGCCGTTCCTTCCCTTTCGTTGGGAATTGCCGAAATTTCTGTCGGCGAAATGGTAGCAGGATACACTGCTTTTGCCAATAAAGGCATTCAGACCGAACCGCTTTTCGTAACCCGAATTGAGGATAACAACGGAAACGTCATCGCCACCTTCGTTCCGCGTATGAACGAAATATTCAGCGAAGATACCGCCGAAAAAATGATTTCAATGTTGCAGGGCGTAATGAATGGTGGTACAGGATTGCGTTTGCGTTCCAGCATCCACTCCTACCACTTGAAATGGGAAACGCCGGTTGCCGGAAAAACGGGAACCACTCAAAATAACTCGGACGGTTGGTTTGTCGGATTCGTACCAAACTTGATTACCGGTGTTTGGGTCGGCGGCGAAGACAGGGACATTCGTTTCGACAACTTAGCCAGCGGACAAGGTTCAGCCACCGCGCTTCCGATTTTCGGAAAATATATGAACAAGGTGTATAACGACCCAAGTTTGGGTTATTCAAGAACAGAACCGTTTCAGGTAAAACAAACATACGATTGCAAAAAACAGGAGAAAATAGAGATGGATGCAATCGAACAGGTGTGGTTTGATTAAGAAAAGCCTCTCCCTCTCCACAAGAGAGGGGAGAGACGCAACAAGACGATCGTTGGGGTAATTGAATAATAGGCAATAAGAATAAATAATGAAATACGCTCCTCTTTCTCCCCTCTCTTGTGGAGAGGGGTTGGGGGAGAGGCTCTAACTTTAAGAACGATGGACATCTTTAAGAGAATATTAAACAATCCGGGGGCTTTAGGTCAATGGAGTAAGCAAGGACAGGGTTATTTTATGTACGCAAAGCTGGAAGGCGAACTCGGACCGAGAATGAAATTCAGAGGAAGGGATGTATTGAATTGGAGCATCAACAATTATTTGGGAATAGCAAACAATCCCGAAGTAAAAAAGATTGATGCAGAGGCAGCTGCAAAGTATGGTTTCTCATTGCCGATGGGTTCGCGATTAATGACCGGACAGACAACGATGCACGAGGAATTGGAAAGCGTCATCGCCGATTTTGTCCAAAAAGAAGATGCTTTCGTTCTTAACTCTTTCTATCAGGGAATGGTCTCTATCATCGACTGTTTATGCGGAAGAAACGATGTGATTGTCTATGATTCGGAGGTTCATTCAAGCATTCATGACGGAATACGCCTGCACCTGAACAAGCGGTATGTCTATCAGCAAAACAAAATTGAAAACATTGAAACCCAACTTCAAAAAGCGTGCGAGTATGCCAAAGAGCACGACGGAGGCGTATTACTGATTACGGAAGGCGTAATCGGCTTGTCCGGCGGATTGGCTCCATTAGACAAAATCGTAGCGTTGAAAGAGAAATACGACTTCCGCTTGGTGGTAGAAGATGCCCACGGATTCGGAGCAATGGGTCCAAACGGAATCGGCGCTGCCGACCATTTCGGAGTGCAGGATAAGGTTGATTTACACGTCGGGACATTCGGCAAAGTGCTCGGATTAATCGGCGGATTTGTGGCGGGCAACGAAGATGTGATTAACTTCTTGCGATACAATATGCGTTCGCAAACATTTTCGGAATCACTGCCGGTTGCCATCGTAGCAAGCGCCATCAAGCGAATGGAAATGATGAAAGAAAATCCCGAATGGAGAAAGAAACTTTGGGATGTGATTACGCCGTTGCAACGCGGATTGCGGGAAGCCGGTCTAGATATAGGCAACACCCAATCGCCGGTTACGCCCGTATATGTATCCATCAGCAATATGCCGGAAGCGGTTCACATGTTGGTCGATTTGCGCGAAAGTTACAAAATATTCTGCGTCTCCATCATTTTTCCTTATATCCAACAGGGAAAAGTAATGTTGCGCCTAATTCCCACCATCGAGCATACGCAAGAGGATGTAGACTACACGATTGCCGCCATGAAAAATATTACTGAAAATATTAAAGCAGGGAAATACCGGGATAATAAGCCGATTCAACCGTAGTATGTCTGTCTTGAACGAGGATTTTCATAAGATTTACAAGATTATCAAGATTTTTTCCGTCAGATCATTCTGATAAGAGTAGTTGATGAAGTAGTTCCTCTACGCTTTCTCTACTAACCGGATGCTTCAACTCCGGTGCAATCTCTGCCAATGGTCTCAATACGAAATCCCTTTTTTCCATACGGGGATGGGGGATGGTCAAGGTTTCGGTTTGAAGAATTAAATCGTCATACAAAAGAATATCAATATCAATGATGCGGTCTTCGTACTCATTGTTGCAGAAATAAACGCGCCCCATTTCCCGTTCGATGCCTTTTACCAATGCAAGACATAGTTCGGGGTCTTTGTCTGTTTCCAAACAAATGACAGAATTCAAAAACTTATTTGGAGAAGAAAACCCCCACGGTTCCGTTTCATATAAAGAAGAAAGAGCCTCGATTGTGCCGACCAATGCGGCACAAATCATCGAGGCATCTGTAATGTTTTTCTTCCTGTCTCCCAAGTTGGAACCCAATCCGAGATACAATTTAGGCATATTCCGGAAAGTTAGTTGACTTTGTATTTATATTTGATCTCTTTCAATTCGGCGTTTGCTTGTACGATTTTGTCCTTCAATCCCGCTTTGAAATTTACCAATTTCGCTTGTATTTCAGGATCTCCGACAGCCAACATTTGCACGGCAAGGATTCCTGCATTTTGAGCGCCATCAATCCCTACAGTCGCAACCGGAATACCCGGAGGCATTTGCACGATGGCTAAAAGGGCGTCCAATCCGTCCAACGATGCTTTAATCGGCACGCCAATCACCGGTAAAGTAGTCATTGACGCAATCACACCCGGAAGGTGTGCTGCCATACCTGCGGCGGCGATAATCACTTTGATGCCGTTTTCCTGTGCATTTTTGGCAAATTTCTCTACCGCTTCGGGTGTTCTGTGCGCCGATAATGCGTTGATTTCAAACGGGATTTCAAATTCATCCAATAATTTTGCCGCTTTATCCATCACCGGCAGGTCGGATGTGCTACCCATAATAATACTAACAATTGCTTTCATTTAGTTATTTTAATTTTATGTTTCCCTACAAAAGTAATACGATTTTTTCATAAAACAAAATCATTCTTTTATCGTTAAAGACGAGAATAGTTGAAAATAATGCGTATTTTTGAGTTATATTTCAAATAGCAAGAATTATGATAACAACAGAAACACAAACAAAGAAAAAAACAGCTGTAAGAAAAGAAAAACAGCCTAAGGAATTGTCAAAAATAGGACAATGGCTTAGAGACAACCCGAATGGTTTAGAAGGTTGTATCGTTACTGATAGACGTATTTTATATGGTTTATCTCCGTTTGATAAAGATTATCATTTACCACAATGAGATATTTAATAGACACTAATATCCTTATCCGATTGGTTGAGGAGCCTGATGCTATTTCAAAAAATTGCAGAAATATTTTAGAAGATACTGATAACTTGTTTTATGTTAGTACTGTGAGCATTCAAGAAATCTTTATGCTTATGCGAGACGGTAAATTAAACATAAAATATTGGAACAAACCTACTGATGTGTTTAATTATATGGAGAATGTATTTTATTTTACTTTAAAATATGTACAAAAAGAGCATCTACTGACATTTGCAGATATTATTTCGGCGAACGAACACAATGACCCTTTCGACCGTATGATTATTGCCCAAGCTATTGCCGAACGAATGCCTCTAATCAGTAGCGACACGAAATTTCATCATTACCGCAAACAAAAATTGGAATTTATTTTTAACGATAAATAGACATTTTTATGAAAAAAACAGAAATAGCAACCCTCGGAGAATTTGGATTAATCGAGCATATAACCCAAAATTTTGAACTCAAAAACGCCTCTTCGGTAAAAGGAATCGGAGATGATGCGGCAATCCTTTCGTATGGAGAGAAGCAAATGTTGATAACTACCGACTTGCTGCTTGAAGGGATTCATTTTGATTTGATGTACGTCCCGCTGAAACATCTCGGCTACAAAGCCGCCGTTGTTAATTTTTCGGATATATATGCGATGAACGGCTATCCGAAACAAATAACCGTTTCGCTCGGCGTTTCCAAACGTTTCTCGGTGGAAGATATGGAAGAGTTATATGCCGGCATAAAATTGGCGTGCGATAAGTATGACGTTGATTTGGTCGGAGGAGATACTTCGGCATCGGTTACGGGGTTGACAATCAGCATTACCTGTATCGGTGAAGGCGAAAAAGGGAAAATATCAGGCAGAGACGGAGCAAAAAATACAGACCTTATTTGCGTATCCGGCGACCTTGGGGCAGCCTATATGGGATTGCTTTTATTGGAAAGAGAAAAGCGGGTATTTTCGGACAATGAGGGCGTTCAACCCGATTTTTCGGGCAAAGAGTATATCATTGAGCGACAACTGAAACCGGAAGCAAGAAAAGACATCATCGAATCGTTGGAACGTATAAACGTAGTGCCAACCTCGATGATTGACGTTTCAGACGGGTTGTCGTCCGAACTGTTGCACATCTCCAAACAGAGCGGTGTAGGTTGCCGAATTTATGAAGACCGGATTCCGATTGATTTTCAGACGGCGGTAATGGCGGAAGAATTTAATATGAACGTAACCACCGTTGCCCTCAACGGCGGTGAAGATTACGAACTACTTTTTACCGTCCCATTGGAGATGAATGATGTATTTCAAAATCTGCCCGGAATAAAAATAATCGGACACATTACCGATGCCTCTCTCGGTTCTTGCCTCATCACGCGCGACGGACAAGAAGTTGAATTGCGGGCGCAGGGGTGGAATTCGTTGAACGGGTGATTTGTTCTTACAGATGAAAATCCTTCATACAGCCGACTGGCACATCGGACAAACATTCTTTGATTATGACCGTAAAACGGAGCATATCAAGTTTTTAAAATGGTTAAAAAAGCAAATCAAGGAATTACGCATTGATCTCTTATTGGTTGCGGGGGATGTATTTGACAGCCCCAACCCATCGGCAGAATCTCAACGGATATATTATCATTTTTTGCGCGATATTACATTCGAAAATCCGGACTTACAGATAATTATTATTGCAGGGAATCATGATTCCGCCGCCCGGCTTGAAGCTCCAAATCCTTTATTAGAAAGTATGAATGTCTCTGTTCGCGGGGTCTTAAAACGGACAAATGAGGATGAGATTGATTTCAACCATTTGATTATTCCGCTCAATAAAGGCGGTTATTGCCTTGCTGTGCCCTATTTACGGCAAGGGGATTATCCTAATGCCGGAACTTACGCGCAAGGAGTGCAAAAAATGTATGAAACTCTATATGAACAGGTAAAAGAGAAAAATGAACCTATTATTGTAATGGGGCATTTACAGGCTACCGGGTCGGAAATATCAGAAAACGACCGTTCGGAACGTACAATAATTGGTGGACTGGAATGTATATCGCCTGATTCATTCGCGAAAGAGATAGCTTATACCGCTCTTGGGCACCTTCACCGCACACAGCGGGTTTCGGGTCGTGAAAATGTCAGGTATTCAGGCTCGCCTTTACCGATGTCTTTCGCAGAAAAGAATAATAAACAAGGAGTTACATTTGTTGAAATAACCGATTCGACCAAAATTGAGCGTATTGAGTTTGAAGCGCCTGTAAAATTGTTAAGTATTCCCACAGAACCAATGCCTTTAAACAAAGCGCTTGAAGAAATTGCCAATTTACCCGGAGGAGAGAAAAACGAAACATCTCCATATCTTGAGATAAAAATTCTGATTACAGAACCCGAACCATCGCTAAGACACCATATAGAGGAAGCGTTGAAAACAAAGTCCGTGCGATTGGCTCGTATTGCTGCGATGATTCCAAAACGGGAAACAGGAACGCAAACAATCACTTATGAGCAGTTGCAAACCATCAACCCGATAGATATTGCTACCGATATTTTTCGTCGGCGATTTAATGGTGAAGAGATGCCTGAAAAAATGAAAACTCTTTTGCAGGAAGTAATACAGGAGATTGAGTTATGAGAATATTGGTAATAAGAGGAAAAAATCTCGCTTCGCTGGAAGGCGAATTTGAGATAGACTTTACAAGTGAGCCATTAAAGTCAGCCGGCATTTTTGCAATAACCGGCAGTACCGGTTCGGGGAAATCAACATTACTCGATGCGCTTTGTCTCGCATTGTTCGACGATACACCCCGCACCAATCGTGCATCCGAAAATAACATCCAGCTAATAGATGTCAAAGACAGGACTATAAATCAGAAAGATAGCCGCAATATATTGAGGCGGGGAACAAGCGATGGCTATGCGGAAGTTGATTTTGTATCGCTCGGCGGCGAAAAATTCCGCAGCCGGTGGAGTGTCAGACGGTCGCGCGACAAGACAGACGGTACTTTACAAAATACCGAGTTAAGACTTACTAATCTCACAACCAATACAGAAGAACAAGGTCGAAAAACAGAATTATTAGCGAAAATAACAGCGCTTATCGGCTTAACTTTCGACCAATTTACACGGGCTGTTCTTCTCGCACAAGGAGACTTTGCCACCTTTTTAAAAGCTACACAAAAAGAAAAAGCGGAACTTCTTGAAAAATTAACAGGTACGGAAGTCTATTCCCGTATATCCGTTGCTATTTATGAAAAATCGAAAAACGCAGAGCAGGAACTAAACTTAATCAAGGAACGCATCAAAGATGTCGAACTTCTTTCCGGTGAAGAGATAGAAACGCTTGTCGCAGAAAAACAGTCTATTACCCAAGAAATTGAGGTCTTCAAGAAAGAAATGGATGTTTTGACCCATAAAATTAAATGGATTGTAGATGAGGCTGCCCTGAATGATGGAATAAAAGAAGCGCAACAACGGCTGACCGGTGCAATTAAAGCTATTGAAGAAGCAACCCCTCGCTACGATTATCTCGCTCAGGTTGATAGCGTACAGGAAATCAGGGATAGTTTCAATGAGTTGAAAACATCAAACAAGCAACTTGCAGCAAACAAAAGCAATCTTGTTGAACAGGAAAAATTACGCGATACAAATGCTTTGTTACTAAAACAATCGACCGAAAAGGTGGCTCTTTGTGAAAATGAACTTCTCAAACACAACGAAAAATTTGAAAACATTGAGCCGAAAATTAAACAGGCAAGAGAATTGGATATTCAGATTGCAATAACAAAAAAGAATACGGAAGAGGCTGAAAAAGAATACAAACAAGCAGCTGAAAAGAAAATTAAACTTGAAAAATCCATAGCGGAAACGCAAACTTCTATCAATTTCGCAAAAGAAACAATTTCACATATCGAATTATGGTTCAATCAAAATCAACAACACAAAGAGATTATTCCGAGAATCGAATTGATTGTAAATCTGCTTGATGATGCGGCTACCGCAATTAAACAGGAAACGAATCATGCTAAAACGTTAGTAAGTTCCAACGCATTACTTGACAACGAAACAGTAAAACTTGCAGCATTAACAACCGAATCCGAACGATTGAACAAGCTACTTCCTGAGGATATTGCCGTATTACGAAAAAAACTGGAAGACGGGAAGCCTTGTCCGGTTTGCGGAAGTGAACATCATCCATACAGCAATATGACCGGAGAAAGTCTTGAAGAAGCTGAACTTAATAAAGCAAAAAAAGAAATTGCAGATAAAATAACCGTTCAAAGCGCTAAAATTGAAAACCTGAAAAATGAAAACATCCGGTTAACATCGGTTATTGAAAACTATGCCAACCAATCGAAAGAAGCAATGAGTAAACTGGATGGTTTTCTTGCCGCTTTTCCTGAATGGAAAACGATGTTTGAGCAGGGAACTTTACAAAATTCACTAAAATCAATTGCCGGCGATTGGAGTAAAAACGAATCAACTTTACGTGAGACAAAAGAGCGAATTGCAAATTTTGAAACGAGTTTAAGACTGGCAAAGGAACAGCTCGTTGAAGCAGAGGAGACTTTTGCAGCCAAAGATGAAAAGTATAAAAATACAAAAAATGGGTTGGAGAAATTACAGGCAAATAGAATCGAAATATTTGAAGGAAAGGCTGCCGATGGAGTCGAAAGACAATATGTTCAAAGAAGAAAAGAACTTTCTGATGCACTTTCTAATCTGAGGGAGAAAAAAAACAACATTCTTGCTACAAATGAAAAACAAGAGGGAGTAATTAAGCAAATTTCCCAAGAGATTTTAAGGCTCTCCGGACATTGCGACTCTCTTCAAAAAACGGCAGAAGAATGGATTTTATCCAAAAATAGAAATATAACAATCGACCGTTTATCGGACTTGCTATCGAAAGATAATACGTGGATCATAACCGAAAGAGAACTGTTAAACCGATTGCATCAGAGCAAAACTACCGCATTGGCTACACTAAATGAACGAAAGAAAACACTTGAAAATCATCATCTGCTGGAAACCAAGCCAACGGAAAAAGAAACAAAGGATGTTTTGCAGGAAGCGCTAATTCATAAGCAGGAAGCAACACAGCACAAAACTACCCGCAATACGGAGATTGATATACTATTTGCCAATCATAACAGAGGAAAAGAGCGGATAGCTTTGTTTGAAAAAGAGTTGAACGAGAAGACGACTTTATCCGAAAATTGGAAGAAATTAAATGAAATGTTCGGTTCTGCTGATGGAGCAAAGTTTAAAGTTTTAGCGCAAGGCTATACACTGGATGCGTTACTTGCTTATGCAAACAGGCATCTTCAAGAGCTTTCCAAGCGATACGAAATACAACGCATCCCTGATACATTGGCTTTGCAGGTAGTTGATTTGGATATGTTAGGCGAAGTTCGCACGGTACATTCTTTATCAGGCGGAGAGTCTTTTTTAATATCGCTTGCTTTAGCGTTGGGACTTTCTTCTCTTTCATCAAACAGAATGAAAGTAGAATCTCTTTTTATTGACGAAGGCTTTGGCTCTCTTGACATAGATACATTGCGAATAGCCATGGACGCATTGGAACGATTACAAACCCAGGGACGTAAAATAGGGGTCATCTCGCATGTGGCTGAAATGACGGAGCGGATTAGTGCTCAGATTCAGGTTGTTAAAACGGTTAATGGGAGGAGTAAGATTGAGATAAAGGGAATGATGCAATGACAAATATGTTTGGAATCCGAGGAATCAAATCCCCAAAAAAAATAAGAAGCTGTTTGAGTTATTTACAATATGAATTAAACGTTAAAAACGTTACGCCGAAGGCGTTTAACTCGGATAACCCCGCGCAAGCGTAGTGCAGTTCGGGGTAGAAAAACACCTCCGCTCACAGAGCTCCTACAGAATTCAACTTGCTTCGGGATTGGTTTGTAGAGACGTGGTATGTCGCGTCTTTACCCCGAGCTACGCTCCGCTCAATGTCATTAAGTTAAGAGATTTTTGAATGCAGAGTTACTAAATTTTAAAGTATTTTTCTTATTTTCATCACGTCTTTGCATTGGTTTAGAAGAAATATTTTCTCTGAAATTCCTTAACTTAATGACATTGACGCTCCGCTTGCAAGGTTATTCAAATACAAGTCCTTCGGACTTAAATACAACCATTTCTTATATCGAACTCACGTTAATTTTGTAAGTGTTTTGCGACTTATCTGCGACCATTTTTGAAAAAAATGCAAAAATGGTCGCAAAAACGGATATAAACAACTGATTTACATAGAATAAGATTTAAAGGAAAAATTTCCATTTATACAACAATATATTGAAAGTTGAGATTTCATTAAATCATATTTTTTATTTGCCATATCCTAAAAAAATCATAACTTTGGGAGAATTAATTACAGTAAAATTTCATAAGCCGATGAAAAAGATTATCTCAATTTTAGTTACCGCCATTCTATTTGTAAACCTTTATGCATGGGACGGTGCCGGAAGCAATGACGATCCTTATCTGATCTCCACAGCGGAAGATTTAGCTCAACTTGCCATTGATGTAAATAAAGGAACCACTTATTTGAATAATTATTTTCGGGTAACAGACAATATTGATCTTCAAGAGTGGATTGAAACCAATAATCCTGCAAATGGATGGATACCTATCGGGAATTTTTATTATATAGATGGAAATAATATCAGTGGAACTCCTTTTCGAGGGCATTTTGATGGGGGTAATTACCTTATCAGCGGAATGCGAATCTCGCAATCTCCAGGAGTTCAAAAGTCGGTAGGATTATTTGGTCTGCTTAAAAATGGAGCCGAAATAAAGAACATTCGCCTAAGCGGCTCTTCCATCGAAAACCAAAATACAAATCGTGGTTATATCGGCAGTATAGTCGGCTGTGTGCAGTCTTTTGTAAGAAATGTAAAAGATAGTATTATCATTTCTAATTGCCACAACATAGACATAGAAATAATAGGAGATAATAACAGTGTAGTCGGTGGTATAGTAGGTTATTGCCAAAGTTATACTATGGGTTATGTTTATGCAAATAATAAATATGATTATAGTTTGAGTAAAGTTATTATCTCGGATTGCTCTAACAAAGGAAAGATACATGGCAGCAGCTCACCTTATGATTTGGGGAGTCACCAATATTACAATATGGGTGGCATTGTGGGCTATGCCGAAAGTTATGTGCTTAATTATGGAAAATCTTACGTCAATATAGTTTCCTGCAACAACTTTGAAGACATCACTGCTGAAAATCACGGAAATATGGGAGGGATTACAGGTGGTACTCTAAGTTACGGTATAGGCACTGCACACTATGGCACTGTAAACATACTGCATTGCTCAAACTCAGGCAATGTAAACAGTAATTCATTTTATGCCGGAGGCATCATTGGTAGATGTTATGCTCTCGGTGATGATTACTTTGGATATAGCGAAGCAAACCTTGAATATTGTAAAAATGAAGGAACCATATCTTCCGGAGGATATACGGGCGGGATATTAGGTGTTATACCTGAGCCTTTCGGTGATGCAGGAAAAATTAACGTCTATAACTGTGAAAACAATGGAACTGTTACAGGCAATAAATCAGCCGTTAATTTCAACGGCTATATTTCTACATATAATACAGGAGGAATATGTGGAAGCGTTTCTTCTATTGCTAATTTTCACTTTTGTATAAACAACGGAACCGTTACCGGACATACCAAAGAACAAACTTATGTAGGAGGAATTGTCGGCTATTTTGAAAATTTAACTGCAAGCAATGTAAACAACAATCAATATGCTACGATAAATGCTGCTCAAAACAACGGTTTAGTTATAGGAAATGGGACAACCCTATCCTGCACAGGCGGCATTGTTGGATACGGAGAGGGGATTAACCCGATAAGCAACAGTTTTAATACTGCCACCATACAGGGAGGAGAATCGGCAATAGAATCGCACACCGGAGGTATTATAGGGTACTCGATTAATCCGAAAATAAATCAGTCTTATAATACAGGAAGGGTAATCGGCAGCGGAACAAAAAAATCACACACAGGCGGAGTTATCGGCTTTCTCGAAGGGATGGGAAGTGTAACCATCTCCCGTTTACACAATACGGGAATGGTCAAAGCCGGAAGCGCTACGGATGCTTATACCGGCGGTTTGATAGGATATATAAATGTGCCTTCAAATATGACGGCAGGCAGGAGTATAATCGACTGTTACACTACTTGCAAAGTGAATGGAAATAACACCACTAATGTAGGAGGACTCATTGGATATGGTATAGCCAACAACCAAACAATTGGCTTGAAAAACTGTTATGCCGCAACAGTTATTACTCATGCCACAGGTTCCGAGGTAGGAAGTTTTATGGGTTACGTCAACCTTTTGAGTGGAGGTTCTTTTTCTATGTCCCAAAATTTCTATGACAAAGACCTCAATGCTTATCCGGGCATAAGCAACAAAACCTTTGCGCAAATTACCGAAAAAACAACAAACAAAATGCGGCAACTAAATACATTTTCTACAGCAGGATGGGATATTGCAGCAGATGATGACACGAAAATATGGGCGATAAAAGATACTCTTTCTTATCCTTACTTTCCAACGCAAAGCGTTCCTGCAACAGAAGTATTTGCCGATGGTTCCCAACTCTCTTTTTCATTAGGCAATACGAATTCGATAGACAGTGTGAAGATATTTAACCAAACCACAGGTGCTGACGATGTATTCACTTTTGAGGAAGAAATTAGGGCTGCCACGAGTGCCAATGTAAAAAACATAGCCTATTCTTGTACATCGGGAGACTTGTTGGGCATACAAGTATTTGAGAGCGAAAAAGCTCCATCGGTAATCGCATGGTTTACGGTTAATATCCAAACCTCTGTCAATTATGTGGAAAATTCCGCATTTAAAGCAAGCGTAAATGAGCGACAAATCACTGTCGAAGGTGAAATTGCAGGAAAACGAATATCCATATATACTGCAAACGGAGCTATGATTTACAATGCGAACGCGAATCTCAACAAATTAATTATACCTGTTTACGATAAAGGTGTGTATATCCTCCAAGTTGGTAGCGAAAGTGTGAAAGTAGTGAATTGATTTGAGGTAAACTCTTATCAGATAATAAAATTATAGTTACAAAAATTTTTCTACCGCACCAACGCGCCATCTCGTAGTTCAATAATCCGGTCGCACCCTTTGGCGAAATCTTCATCGTGCGTTACCGTAATAATGGTTTGGTTATTTTGACGTGAAATCTGCTTGAAAATATCGAATACGATTTGCGTGTTTTTGCTGTCGAGGTTTCCGGTGGGTTCATCGCCCATAATGATGGTTGGGTCGTTGATTAGGGCGCGGGCGATGGCTACACGCTGTTGCTGACCGCCCGAAAGTTTGGACGAGGGTTTTTCGGCTTGATCTTTCAAGTCGAGCATTGTCAAGATGTCCATTGCTTTTTGGCGAATTTCCTCTTCGTGTAGTTTTTTCAGTTTGAGCGCGGGCAGCATCACATTTTCAATCACGGTAAAATCGGTCAGCAGGTAATGGAATTGAAACACGAACCCGATGTGTTGGTTGCGAAAGGCGGCTAATTCGTTTTGAGATTTGCCGGTAAGGTCAATGTTGTCGATGGTTAACGTTCCTTCATAGTCCGTATCCATCGTTGAAATGGTGTACAATAAAGTCGATTTTCCCGAACCCGATTTACCTACAAGAGCGAGAAATTCTCCTTTTTTCACCTCAAAAGAGATATCTTTGAGTACCTGAAATTTTTCGGGTTGGTAAAAATACTTGTTGATGTTTTTTGCCTGTATGGTTATCTCTCCGGTCATAATGTTATCCTCTTAAAATTGATATTGGATCCACTTTTGCTGCTTTGCGGGCGGGAATGTAGCCTGCGAAAAAGTTGGTCAGCAGTGCAAAAAGAAACCCGAAAATATAATCGCTCACATTGTATGCCATTGGAAATGTTTTTGCGATAGCCGAATCGAACGGTATCTGATGAACGCCTACCGAAACGAGAAACCCAAGCAAAAGCCCAAGTCCGCCACCGATGATACCGATGATAATTGCCTGTGAAAGAAATATTCGCATCACATCGTTGCCTTGAAACCCAATGGCTTTCATTATCGCGATTTCCCGTATCCGTTCGTTTACGGTCATACTCATAATGTTGTAGATACCGAAACCGGCAACAATCAAGATGACCACCGATACCGCCATTGCAATCGTATTTCGCAGACTGTTGGCGGAGGCAAGCTGACCGTTAGCATCCTGCCAAGCCTCTACTTTGTAGGGAATATAGGGGGCAAGTTCGGCGGCTACTTTTTGGGCATTGTCAAGGTTGTCGATATTGACTTGAATGTCGGTCGCATAATCCCGGTTCATCGAAAAGAGTTCACGGACGGTCGAAATACGCATATAGGCTTTCGTTTTGTCGAGCGATTTGATGGAGGTTTGGAATATACCCACTATTTTGTAATTTTTATTGATGCCGGTAGCGGTGGTAATATTCACATAATCGCCCATTCCCAAACTGAGATTGTAAGCCATACCGGAGCCTATGATGATTCCGTCAAGGTAATGTTCAATATCTTCCCAATTTCCCTCTATCATAAAACCGGAAGTGCCGAAAATATTATCTTCCGCATGCACATCGACACCCGAAAGGCTGCCGCTTACCTGACTTGCACCGTTACGAAACAACACATTTTCATTGACCTCCAAGGCGAAGGCGGTTATATTTTTATTTGCTTTTATCACCTCAATAATCGGGGCGGTATTTTTCATTCCGATTTGATACTGAATGATTTGCGGACTGTGAATGTTTATGGCGCTCGTTGTGTCCGAAAGTCTGATAACATTAGAACGGTCGGGCGGCATATCGTTGTAAATGTGTATGTGAGGCATCGCGCTGAATACAAATTTTGCCTGCAAATCATTGACTCCCGACATAAAACTGTTGCTGAAAACATACATCGAAATACCGAACATCACACTCAACACCGCAACAATCGTCTGCTTGATACCGCTGCGAAGATAGGTTGCCGCTATTTTAAAATCGAGATTCATCATTGTTGTTATTTTTTGAATACCAGCAACTTATCATTTTCGGTAATACCATCCAAAATTTCTGTCCACATACCGTTTACAATGCCTGTTTTTACTGTACGAAGTTCTTTTTCTCCTTTTACTTGCACTTGATTGCCTTTCAGACAGTTTGTCGGGATAACCAACGCATTTTTATGTTCATCAACAATGATATTTGCCTGCAATTGTGTTTGGGTAAAAAGGTAAATGCCGGCAGGTATATCCGTAAAATCGGCTTCCACCACGAAGGCTTGGTCGCCCATATCGAAACTCGGATAAATACGTGTAACTTTGGCTGCCAAGTTTTTATCAGGCATTGTGTTGAGGCTGACCAAGGCTTTTTGACCTAATTTCACACGGTTTATATCTACTTCGTTGACAAAAAGTTTCGCTTTGGCTTGTCCGCCCGCAATCTTGGCAATAATGGTGCCTGCCGTTACCAAGTCGCCCTCGTTCAATCCCAACTCGGCAAGTACGCCGTTGATGCCTGATGTAAGGTAGTTGTATGCCTCGTTTTGCCTTTCAATTTCAAGCTGTTTTTCGTAATTGTGGAGGGTTAGGTTCAACTCTTCCAACATCTCTTTCAGCGCATTTTTTTGCACCACATAATTGGACTGCGAGGTTTGATACTGAATTTCGGAATTTTCAAGGTCTAACGCTGAAATAGCCCTGGATTGAAACAACCGTTTGTTTCGCGCATAATCCACTGAGTCCTTCTGTAATTGTTTTTGAGCCAAAATGACTTGTTCGCGTTTCTGTATCAGGGTGGGCGAATTGGGTGAACTTTTTATCTGCGCGTCTTTGACGTTCAATTCTGCGATTTCGACTTGCGAAGAAGCTATGACGTTTGAAATCAAAAAAATACTGTCTCCTGCATTTATACTGTCTCCTTGTCTTTTCAGTATTTTTTGGATATAACCATCGGTATTGCTCACGATGTTGTATTCGTTAAAATAAAAAACGTTTCCGCTCGCAAACACGGCATCAATCACATCTTTGCGTTCGGGTTTCGCGTATTCTTTTTTGTTGCAAGAACTGAAATTAATCAGCAACGGGACGATAGAAAACCAATAAATTATCTTTTTCATTGCGCTCATTATTTTAAAAGCCTCTCCCCCAGCCCCTCTCCACAAGAGAGGGGAGAAAGAGGAGCATATTTCATTATTTGTTCAATTTTTCAGAATGACCTTCTTGTTTAGTCACCCCTCTCTTGTAGAGAGGGATTGGAAGAGAGGCTCTTACTTTTTATTTTGTAAATATATCATTTCTTGATATAACAACCGAAAGATTGTTGTAATAATTAGACAATTGCGTAAAATAGGCATTCTCTGTTATTAAGTAATTTTGAAAATAGACTAAAAAAGTATTCAAAGCAATTACCCCTTCGCTGTATTGGATGTGGTATAAATTCAAGTTTTCCCTATAAAGAAAAAATGCTTCAGAGGCTTTTTGGGTAGACGCGCCGTTTCTGACAATTTCGTCCAACAGCAGGCGGTCGTTGATGGCGCTTTCTTGCGCGGCGATTTCCAATTGTGTTTGCGCCAATTCAACGTTTTTTCCTGCAGCTTTCATTTTATTCAAGTCATAAAGTCCCGAAAAAAGCGAGGCGGAAAGCGACAGTCCAATGTACTCTTGCCTATGCCATTGCGATGATTTGAACGAAAAAGCTTTCAACTTATTTTGAAATTGATCGCCGCCGTAATAGGCAAAAAACGACAGGACGGGAATGTTAACACTTTTTTGAACTTTAAACGTATATTCGGCATCTTTTACCATACGGGCATAAGTGTCTAACTGCTTGTTTTTTCCAAGTTGAAAATCGGTAGTTTCGATTTTTTCGGGCAACCGCTCATTGATGATAATTGTGTCGTCAACCTGCAATCCGAGTAATATTTTCAATTGGGAAATGTTACCCTCGTAAAGATTTTCGGATGCAATTGCATTTTGTGCAATTTGGTTGTAGTTGATTTTCGACTGATTGAGATCAATCAAACTGATAGAACCTTCCGCATATTTCTCGGTGGCAAGATGAACCAACGTATCGGAAAACGCAAGGTCTTTACGTGTAATTTCCAATGCTTTAAGCGATACGAGCGTTTGATAATAAAGCGAGGCAGCCATATTTTTCAACGTTTGTAAATAGTATGCCTCTTGGGATTCTTGCAGTTGCACGGCGTTTTTAGCTTGCCGGCTTTCCGTGATTGTTTGCCAATTGAAAAGTGTATAATTACCCGTCAACCCCGCACTGTATGAGTATCTTGAACCGAGCGTCAACGTCTCTTCTGCCTGTCCGGCTAAGCTGCCACCCACGACTGTTTGCTGCAATTTAAGATTATCCTGCCCACTCGCACTCGCCGAGATGCTTGGCAATAAAAAGGATTTTGATGCGCGGTAATTGTCTTTGGCAATTTTGATATTCAACCGATAAGTAGCCAATGTGGGATTTTGTTTTACCGTCATCTCCCACAATTGCTCAAACGACTCAAATTGCACTTGTGCTACCGCCATTGACGACAACAGCACAGATAATATAATGGTAATGTAAATTCTTTTTATGAACATTTTTCCCTGTTTAAAATCGTATTAAAAACAATTTTGGGAAAGAAAATGTTCGGAGGATTGAATGGTACTAAATTAAATAACATACTTTTTACAGCATTCTCAACCGCACCAACTCAACGCGCGTTCCCATCACTTTCAAGATTAAGAATTGAAACTTTCCGATTTGTACCACTTGGTTTTTTACAGGTAAAATTCCGTTTCGAGACAATATCAAGCCGGCAATTGTGATGTAATCCTCCGAAACGGGAAGTTGCAAACCAAATTCTTCATTTACTTCGTCCACTTCCAATCGCCCGGAAAACACATACTCGCCGGATTGTAATTGTTTGGCAACGTGTTCATCATTTTCACGATCGTGTTCGTCTTCTATTTCTCCGAAAATTACCTCTATTACATCTTCGAGCGTGATGATTCCTGCCGTCCCGCCAAACTCATCCACCACAAGGGCAATGCCTTTTCGTTGTTGCAAGAAGAGTTTCAACAACTCATTGGCAGCTATTTTCTCCGGTACAACAATCAACGGATTCAACAGCGATTTGATGTTGACCGGCTTATCAAACATATCCGAAGAGTGGACGTAACCGGCAATATTGTCGATGTTTTCCTCGTACACAAGAATCCGCGAATAGTTGGATTTTATAAATACGTTTCGCAATTCAGCCACTGTGGAGTTCAATTCGATTGCCACAATTTCGGTGCGGGGAACAATCCAATTTTTCAGCTTGACATTGGAAAAATCCAGTGCATTTTGAAAAATACGCACTTCATTCTCCATCTCTTCGACTCGCGTTTCGGTATTTTGGGCATTATTTTGCCCTTCTATGTATGAATGTATCTTATTGATACTGAAAAAATTATTGGATTTTCCTCTACGTCCGAACAGGTAAAAAATAAACGTATAAACCTTCAAAAAAGGGTACATCAGTATGTATATCAAAAATAACGGTTGAGCAAAAAAGCGAAAAGAGACCGTTGGATTAAACCGGAACAACAACCGCAAAACTACATCCGTAACTACCAAAAGGAACAGCACGGAACAAGAAATCAGCAGTAAAATCAACCATATTCGGTTATAATTCCATTCGATGAGCGCTGAAAGTGACAAAACCGCCGACACATACACAAACAACGAAAAAATAGAAAGCAACCAAAGAGAAGAGAGAAGCGTATTTTGGTTTTTATCAAAAAAAACGAGCACGCTTTCCGTCCATTTATTCCTTGATTTGTCTAACTCCAAGCGAATTTTATTGGAAAAAGTCAATGTTACTTCTAACCCGAACAATAGGGAATAGATAATAGATGAAATGAAAATCAGGAGTACGCTCATAATAATACAAATACAATATGCTCACAAAAGTAACAAAAAATCAACGTATTCGGCGTAAGTTCTTCGAAATAACAATCATTTTTTTATACTTTCAACAAATGTATCTTCCTGCAAATTGTGGTATTTGAATTTATCTGTAATTACACCGTCTTTCATTATTGCAACGACAGGCATTTTTCCATTGGTAATATCCAAAAATATTACCGGTGAGATAAGATATGTTTTGATGAAATCTATATCTGAATTTTGGATGAATTTTTCGTAATCTTCCGAACTACCCCAAAAAACACCAATAAAGTTCATTTCTATTTCCGGATGTCTTTTTTGAATAATATCTAATTTTTTATTGAGCAATTGACAGTATTTACAGCCTACTCCATAAAAACAGATAATTTTTTCTCCAGATTTAAGATCTTCTTCCAATACATTATTACTAAACGCCTCATCTAACGCCTTCTCATTCAATTCTGTGTTTTTTTGCAAAGAAATCCAATTATCGGGAGGAGACACGACGTTGACGCTTACAAATACAATCACAATAAGCAATGCTGTGATTATTTTTTCAAACCGGATATGAAATAAGAAACTATTTTTAGATACGAGCAAAAGAACTATAAGCAGTATATTTTTAAGAACGGACGAGATTAAATCAAGTTTTATAATGTCGCCAAAACAATGACAGTTTTCTTGATTTCCAGCAATGAAATGAACATATAACAAAAAAACGGTAAAAATAGTCAAAACAGACAGAGCTGTAATATAGGTGCATTTTTTTAACAGATTTAATATCAGCATAATTCCTAATATTAATTCTGCAGAAATGATAAATCTCGCAACAAGATATGAAAAATTCAAACTGAACAGTTGAAAACTGTAAATATAGATTTCAAACGATTCGATTGACAATAATTTTAGTATTGCCGAAATACAGAAAACAATGCCGACAAATGCTTTGCAACTGTATAAAAAATATTGTTGAATTGTGTTTTTCATCATTTAAACAATAAAAAATGCGTTGTTTTGTTTTAAACAACGCATTAAATTAGAATGCAAAAACAATTATTTGCATTTTAATTCTGTTTTTATACCCATGAATTCAGAAGCAGTACTCAAATCAGAACATTTTTCTTTTGTTTTTGCTGTTGTTGTACCCATTTCTACACCATCAACTATTGATGTACAAGTACATTCTTTTTCTTTGCTACAAGAAGCAAATGTCATCATTCCCATCGCTGCTACGATAAATAATACCTTTTTCATTGTGATAATTTTTTAATGTTAATTATTAAAGTTAAACTGATGCGCGAAAGTACAACTAAAAAACAATATGCACAAACTATTTATTATTTTTTTTCTGCAAAACAATAAGCAATCAGAATACATCAATAACGCTTTCAAGTTCGCTAATTGTCCCTTTATAATAGCATTTGACCTCTCTTCCGAAAGCATCCGTCCCAGAAAGATTAATGGTATAGATAGCTCCTGATTTAACAACAGAGATCGTTCCGTTTTTCAAACTGCGAAGACCATTCATCGACATCCACCAATTCACATTAGACGCAAATTGACATTCCGAGAAATTTTTCCCTTCAAACGGCACATCACCATCCTCTACGTAAGTATAAGTCCCCTCAGGCAACACAATGGTTGGAGTAGAAAAATCAAATGCCATTTTTATTCCGGCACCGGTACCCATAAAACCACTCATAAAACTGCTATACGCTACCTTACTTGAAAACAAATACAGTTTTAAGTAATTATCATCACTCCAACCGGATACCGCTACATACGCTTTATCCAACTCATACACTGTTCCGTCAATCGTCAAATAAGATTCGGACTTTTGAGCATTACCTTCATCATCATTGTTTTCCTTGTCTTTCTTACAAGAAGAAAAAATAGTCAATACTCCCAAAAATACTATTAAAAAAGCTAATTTCTTTTTCATGAAAAATTGAATTTTGTTGATTTATAATTGTGTTAAAATAATTATTATTCCTCTAACGGAAAAACCCCTATCGGACGACGTATCACATATTTAGTCAAAGATTGGTTCGATTCAAAACCAAGACCTTTGATAATTTTATCTTTTTGCGTAATTTTTATTGAGTCATCGGAGTAAATCCTTTCCGAAATTTCGTCCCAAAACAATTGGTTACTCTCAAAACGTTCGCCTTCCAAATTTACTGCTGTTACACTGTCTCGTAAATCCCACAACCGTTTTTTATCGTAATAAATGGCATAGTTACTTTGGACTTCGGCATCTACATTCAAGTCGGTATCAAATTTTTCCAAATGGATACCCTGTGGAAAATCCCAATACGGGACTTCGGCGCGGTCATAGATAAGCCATTCGGGCGTTTTCATCCGGTAGCGGGTAATGCCCGAATCGGAGACTACGGTCGAGACCTCCGTTGCACGCAGGGATGGGGTCGTTGAGCGGTCGGTAATCGCCTCAACCTGTTCCGTTTTTTCGGAACAAGAGACAAAAATACACATAACAGTTGCAATAATTGCAACTGTTATGTGTATTTGTTTATATTTTAACGATTTTAATCGTCTAATCATAATCCTCGAGCGGTTGTTTTTTCGTTAATCCAACCCGGAACAGTATAGGCGCTTCCTTCTGTGATGCCACGCATAAATAATTCCGTCTTAGGAGGGAAATTCGCTCTATAAGTATTAATCATCTTATTCGCATTGACTGCCGAAGAAGGATCTACCGCTTTGGCTCTTTCCAACTTATCCACCGCTGCCCAAAAAGCTGTTTTTTGAATAACCGGATCATCACTAATCTTCGATGCGTGTTGAGCATACAAGTGAGCAATCATTATGAATGCAGACGAGTTGGACGGATTGAAATTCAACGCGGCAAGAGATGCTGCACGCGCGTTTTCGTAATCGTTAAGCGTATTGTAAATAGCGGCAACTTTCATTTTCAACTTTGATTTTTCGGCATTGCTGGTTTCCAATCTTACTGCTTCTTCAAAATAAGCGATAGCTTTCCGGTAATCCTTGCTGTTGTATGCCTGTACAGCCAAACCGCTTGCCGAACCGGCAGTAGGCTCTATTTTGTGTGCATAATCGGAGGCTTTAAAATACACCTTGGAATCTTCACAATCAGCATTTCTGTACAACATTAAAACAATATCCAAGAATTTTTTATCTTTTTGTTTCGCATCCAACTGTTTTCCGTATACATTATCCAACGTTTTACAGTCAGCAACACCCGATTGAGCAAACAACGCATCTACCATTGTCTTCATCGCCGCATAAACCGTATCCTTCGGGTCGCCCGAAGCGGCGCGGTCTGCCAACATCGGAGTAACTTTTAAATAATCAGCAATATATGTTTCTCTAAAAGCATCCGGTTTGGCTTTATACATATTGGTCGACAAAATGAAATGGTTTTGAAACACAGATGCTTCATTGGCTCCTTTTTCCAACTCAATGGCTTCCGACAGCCATTTATAAGCATTCTCTTTCAACGGATCCTTTTTTAAATCTACAAATTTTACATAATCGCCCGCTTTTCTTCCTAAAATATAGGCTTTCCCATATCGCGCATTATTCCCGAAAAAGGCAATGCGGCTATCATAGACACTCATCAAACGTGCGAGCAATTTTTCTCTTTTTGCCGGATCTTGCTCGTTTTCGATCTGCCAACCGACAATGCTCGGGCCAAACTGATAAATCGAAACGTGAGAAGCCGGACATTCATCAAACACTTGATTAAAAAACTCTACTGCACTTTTATAATCCTGCTGCTTGGCATAAGTTTGCATCAAACTCAAATTCTGCACACAACGTACGCTATCCTGTCCCTTTCCAAAAGAAGTGCCACTCTGAACGCCTGTTTGGGTATAACCCGCGAATGTCGCTGCACCAAAGACAATCGCAGCTAATATTACTTTTGCTTTCATATAAATATCTTTTTAATTAATTACTATTATTCAAACTTACGGGTAACAAACCAACGCTCGTTGATTGTCATATTCAATGTGAATTTAAAATATTGATCTTTAATCAAATCATAATTCGTCGTTCCTATATTTCCATACTCAAATACAAAATTAAGCACTGTCGGGTTCAATCCTCGTTTCAACGGAAATCCCAAACCGGCGCTTAGCGTATACTCGTTCACCTCTCTTCCGTTTACTTTTGCGTAGAAATTGGAATAATTAGCTCCGGCACGATAATAGACACGGTTGAAATAGTTTTTACTGTTTCTATTCGGCAGATATTCAGCGCCAAGCGAAAATTTATTCCGGTCAACAAATGGTTTTTCTCCAAAATACTGAGCATCAGACCACGCTTGGTATTTGTAATCCAATCCGGCTGAAAACTTGTCGGACAAACTGTATACAAATCCCGCGCCCAACAACAACGGCATATCAAATTCATTATTAGCCGTTATTTTCACCGTATCGGTGGTGATAGTCGTCTGTTCGGCATTTCTTCCGATATTTGTTTTCGGCTGAAAAACGGCTCCAAACGTTACTTTCCGCTCTTTCGGTAATAATAAGGTATATTGTGCGCCAAACAGTCCGGAAAAATTCGATACGCGAATTTCGCTTTCCTGTGTAGTCGGGTAATATGCTTTATTATCAAAAGAGACCGCACTCAAATGCTTGATTGTTCCGAAGTTTAAATTCACACTCGCCCCCAACGAGAAATTGGGAAAAGGATCAATCGCCGCTCCCAAGTAAAGTTGAGTAATGCCTCCCGAACCCCGGTACGAATAGGTCGTTTCCAACAAACCGCCTTCAATGTCAGAGGGAGTCGTCTCTTTATTCAAAAAATCGTATCCCACTACTGAGAAAGGTTGTAATCCGGCACTGATGCCTATCCAATTTTTCACAGGAAATTGAAGAGCAAGGTATTCTAAATTCCCGGTTGTTTTAGACTGTCCTACATTTGCATCTTTGAAGGAAGATAACTTCAAACTTGCAGCTGCCTCAAAACGAAAAGTCAAAGAGTCGATTGCCGTAAAGGATGCCGGATTTCCGGGGTTGGTAAATTTATTGGCGCGTAAACCGTATGATATACCACCCATTGATTTATTCTGACCGAATCCCGCGTCAACAAGCCCTCCGTATCCATAACGGGTGTAGGGCGAACTTGTATTATTTTGAGCATACACTCCTGCTATGCAAGCCCATAAAAGAACGATAACTAAGTTTTTCTTTGACATCTAAAAGTTGAGTATTCGATTCAAACCAATCAATAATAAATTACGACTTGCAAAGATGCTACTTTTTAATTTTTTTTCAAAGTAAAAAGTGTCTCCGCCTGTTAAAAATACTGAAAGACCGGGATAAACCGAAGAAAGAGCCGAAATACATCCTTTCATTTCATACACTAATCCGTTAACGATGCCGGCTAAAATCGCCTCTTCGGTTGTAGCTCCAAGCATCGGAACAGCGTCTTTCATTTCTATCAACGGTAATTTTTGCGTAAAAGTATGTAACGCTCTCCTGCGCATTTCCAATCCGGGCGAAATATTACCGCCTATATATTGATTCCGGGCATTTACCACATCATAAGTAATTGCCGTTCCTGCATCTATGACTAATAAATTGGCATTTGGTTTAAAAAAATTAGCTCCCACGCAAGCGGCAATCCGGTCTTTTCCCAATGTTTTTGGCGTTTTATACAAATTTTCAATAGGAAGCGGTGTCTGCTCGTCCAATAAAATGAACTTATTCGTTTTTTCTCTAAGATATTCAATCACAGCCTCTTCCGGATTTGCCACAGAAGACAAAATAGCAGCGGAAATAGGATATATTTTAAACAACGATTCAAGATATCCAATTTCAAACCTGTCGAAAAAATCCGTGAATAACAGCTCTTTATCTAAAAAAACGCCTATTTTAGTAAAAGAATTTCCTTGGTCAATAATTAAATTCATAATCTATACTTAGAAATGTTATAAAAAATATACAGTCAGAAAAAAAACCTCCCAAAAATAAATAAATTACTAATTATTGTTTCGTTAAATGAACAAAAAAATATATATTTGCTCGCTAAATAGATATTCCTTAACAAAATTAATATTATGAAACGAAAGTTACTAATTGCTATTTTACTTTTTTCGGTGTTTAGTGCAAACACTTTTGCGTCTATGGAAAACATTGCCATAGCCGGTATATCCGCAAACTACACCTATACAGGTGCACCCATCGTACCAACACCGGTACTGCGTGATGGTATGAGAACATTAAAGAAAGATGTGGATTACACGTTGGAGTGTAAAAATAACATAAATGTAGGTACCGCTACAATGACAATAAAAGGAATCGGTAACTATATGGGTGAACTTAAACGGGAGTTTAACATCTCGAAAGCGCGTCTTGTTGCAGCCATAGACGGAAGTCAAGGTAAAGTATATGGAACGGCGGATCCTAAGTTAACTTACAAAATTACAACAGGCGAACTGAAAGGGAATGATGTTATGAAAGGCGCCTTGGAGCGTCAATCGGGTGAAGATGTGGGCGTTTACGCCATCACACAAGGCACATTAACAGCCGGAGACAACTACGATTTGATGGTGGTAAAAAATAACTTTAAAATAGAAAAAGCCGTTGTTACCGTCAAGCCGAATCCGGGACAAAAGAAAATATACGGACAACCGACTCCGGAAATAAAATACACAATCGTTGAAGGCAAGTTAGTCGGAAAAGATGCTTTCACCGGCACTTTGGGTCTTGCTTCGGGCGAGAAAGTGGGTACTTATCCGATTACAATCGGCACGCTGACTGCCGGAAAAAACTACGATTTACGTCTTGTCCCGGATCAAACTTTTGAAGTATTGAAAGCAGACATCGCAGTCAGACCAAATCCCGGTCAATCAAAAGTATATGGAGCGCCCGAACCTCCTTTGACTTACACGGTTACTTCCGGGTCATTATTCTTCAACGACGCTTTCAGAGGAAGTTTAGCTCGCCAACAAGGCGAAGATGTCGGTGCATATACAATCAGACAAGGTACATTTGCCTTGAACGACAATTACAACTTGAAAGTAGATACGTTGCAAAAATTTGAAATCAAACGTAAATCTTTTGAGGCAGTGCCTTCTTCATCGGCTCCGGCAGCACCGGCAAGATAAGCAAACGAGAATAAGCTATGCAATTGAACAGACATCATAATACTCATCATCAAAATCAACGTTAATCGGTGAGCGAGTGTGTCGTGTTTATAATGAACAATAATATAAGAGCTTGCCGGAATTGGTGAGCTCTTTTTAATAATAAAGTAAACGAGTTAATAAGTAAACGAGTAAACAAGAAATGCAAAACAAGGAAATGTGAAATATTTTCTCGTTTACTTGTCAACTATAAAATAAAAAATATGCTAAGAATTGCAGTTCAAGCCAAAGGTCGATTGTTTGAGGAAACAATGACTATGCTTACAGAATCAAGTATCAAAGTCGAATCGGGGAAACGCACGCTATTAGTGCCGGCAAAAAATTTCCCTGTTGAAATCCTTTACTTGCGCGACGACGATATTCCGCAAGCCGTAGCCAGCGGCATCGCCGATGTGGGCGTAGTGGGAGAAAACGAGTACGAGGAGAAAGCCGAAGATGCGTTAATCGCTAAACGGTTGGGCTTCAGTAAATGCCGCTTGTCATTAGCTATTCCAAAATCGGTTGACTACAAAGGCGTAGAGTGGTTTGAAGGAAAAAAAATAGCCACCTCCTACCCTTATATTTTGGAAAAATTTCTAAAATCGAAAAACGTCAACTCCGATATACACGTCATAACCGGTTCGGTAGAGATTGCGCCGGGTATCGGACTGGCGGATTGTATCTTCGACATTGTGAGTTCGGGCGGAACGCTGATTAGCAACAACTTAAAAGAGGTCGAAATTGTGATGCAATCCGAAGCATTAATGATTGCCAACAAAAACCTCACCGCCGAAAAACAGGCTATTTTGGGTGATTTGTTGTTCCGTTTTGATTCCTACAAAAACGCCGAAGGAAAAAAATACATCATCCTAAACGTACCGAACGACAAAATTTCGCAAGTTTGCGAATTGTTGCCCGGCATAAAATCGCCAACGATTACCCCGTTAGTCGAAAGCGGTTGGAGTTCCTTGCATTCGGTAATTGACGAAAAGAAATTTTGGGATATTATCTGTAAATTGAAAGCATTGGGGGCTGAAGGCATTTTGGTGGTGCCGATTGAGAAGATGATAGTATAATGGTTGAACACTGGAGAGGCTGTCTAAAAAGGGCAGCTTCTTTTTTTTTTGATTTATGCCACCTGCGATAAAATGGAATATGTATCAAACTAAAAAATGTCCCTATTTTTTTTACGTACTTTTTTAAACCCCAGTTATAATCGCAAAAACGAAAAGTTCAGTTTGGGAGTAGTCGGACAGCGAGATAGAAAAATAAAACACAAAAATTTCAATCGGCTATAGATAACGGGCGGCTTGGCGTTACCCGCCTCGTTATAAAATGCAACCTATTCCGCACATTCACTTCACTCACGCCACCGTCAAAATCGAGGAATAAAATATTCATATCCGGATAAATATCCTTTATTTTTTTCTCAATTCCTTTTGAAACAATGTGGTTGGCAATACAACCGAAAGGTTGGATACTAATGGCGGCAAAAATATTTCGCTCGGCAAAAGAGGCTAACTCGGCTGGAATCAACCACCCTTCTCCGAATTGCGCGGCAAGGTTGATGATTTTCTCCGCTTTTTTTGCTTCCGAATGGATGTTGCCGTTCGGTTCGTAATAACGGAAAGCGGAGGCGGCTTTGTCTATCTTTTTCTCAATGTTGTGCATCCACGTTTCGCCTAAGAAGGTAAGCAATTTACTTTTCAGCGGACGTTTGTGTTCCAAAAAGTGTTTTTCGTTGAATTTTGCATTGGGAAAATACTGTGTAAAAAATTCGCTGAGGGCGGGAATGACCGGTTCAATGCCTTGTTCGACCAACCAATCGACCACGTATTGATGTCCGAAAGAGTTGTATTTCAAGAAAATTTCGCCCACAATTCCAATACGCGGAACTTCTTTTTCCAATGCTGCTTCATTAAACGCATTGGCGGCTTCTGCCAGCAAGCGGCACAATCCTTTGGTGTCTTTCTTTTCGATAAAGGTAACCCCCTTTTGCAGATATTCATCCCGCAATTTTTTTGCAATGCCTTCTTCTTTTTCGCGAACGGCGGTTGCGTAATACATTTTGCTCAACGCATCGCCATACAAAACAGCGTATATAACACTTTTTGCCCCATTTTTTACATCCAAGTTGAATCCCGATTGCTCGTTAATCGTGTTCATAATAGAAACCGAGACAACCGGAATATCGCCATACCCTGCCGCAAGCAACGCTTTCTTTATCAATGCAATGTAGTTCGTCGCCCGGCACTGTCCTCCCGTTTGGGTAATGGCGAAAGCGATGTTGTTCTGATCATATTTTCCCGATTGTAAAGCGCGAATACAATCGCCAATAACCAATGTTGCCGGATAACAAACCTCGTTATTGGCATATTTCAACCCCAACTCTGCCGATAGTGCATCGCTTGGAGGCATATTTTCCATATTATAGCCCATCAACTTGAATGTCGGAGGGATAAACGGAGAATGAAAATCGGAGAAATAAGGAACTAAAATGGTCTTATTTTTATCTTCTATCAAAAATTCAGGCGTGGTTTCAAACGCTTCGGGTTGCGTTTCGCTCTCGCTTTTGAATTTCAATGATTCAATCAGCGAGCGGATACGCAATTTTAACGAACCGGCATTATTTACATCATCTACTTTCAGCAAGGTCAAGTTTTTTCCTTTTCGCTTCAGAATATCGCTGATTTCATCAATAATAAAAGCATCCGGTCCGCAACCGAAAGAAGTAATTTGCACGAAATGAACATCTTGATCGGTATTCGCGACCCACTGCGCGGCTTTCATAATGCGGTTCATATACGACCATTGCGGTATGACGTGCGAGTCGGAGAGGTCGTTTTCGTCTTCGCGCAGCAAATCTTCCGTAATGACATCGACACCGAAAGAGGTGATTATGTCCGAAATTTTATGCTGAACAAGCGGGTCGTTGTGATACGGTCGTCCCGCTAAAAGAATGATGAAACGTTTTTCTTCTTTCGCGTGGTCAAGCGTATGCACAGCGCGTTTGCGTACCGTATCTGCAAACGTTTTTTTTGCCGTCAAAGCGCTTTGAAATGCTTTTTCAAAATCGGAAGGAGAAAATTTCTCTTTGAGTATATCCTTCAAATATGTTTGGCACGCTTTTTTCAGCAAAACCGTATCTCTGAAATTGATAACCGGCGAATCAAACGGTATTCCGAAGTTTTTTTCGGGATTAATCGCACTCCGGATTACGTCCGAATAGCCCGAAACAACGGGGCAGTTATAGCTATTATTGGAGTGCGGCTCTTTCTCTTCGTAAATGACATAAGGAAAAAATATTCGGTCAATACTCTTTTCCGTTAAGTCGAGAATATGCCCGTGAGTAAGTTTCGCCGGAAAACAGATATTGTCCGCCATTACCGTATGCAGCCCTTTTTCATACATTTTGAAGGTAGAACGCGCCGAAGATTTCACTTCGATATTATTCAACGTAAACAAGGTGTACCAAAACGGAAAATTCTCGAACATATTAAGCACACGTGGAATACCGACGGTCGTATGCGCCTTTTCGGCAGGGTGTTTCAAACTTTTTTTAAAGGCAAGTTCGTTGCGAAACAGGCTCAAATTAAACGCAAGGCGCGATTGTTGCCCTTTGTTCGTATACACCTTTTCGCATTTGTTGCCTGAATAATATACTTTTCCGTTGGAAAACTTATTTTTCAGTACTCGGCAATTATTTTCACAACCCACGCAACGGAACGGTTCAGAGGTATAATCTTTAATATCAAGTAATTCGGACAGCGAAATGAATATCTCTTTATTGCGTAATTTAAACTTGTTGTTGTCGAATTTATTATCCATCTTTGTAATGGAATCCAAATCTAAATAATTCACGTCAGCGAGAGTCATTTGCTGTTGTTTTATTGAGGTTTGGATTTTTGCGTTTTTCTTTTTGGCATACAACGCCGCGCCGTAAGCTCCCATCAATTCTGGAAAATTAGATACGATTACATTTTTTCCGGAAGAGAGTTCAAAAGCCCTGACAATGGCTTTGTTGCGCATCGTTCCACCTTGCAACACGATGTGGTCGCCAAGTTCGTCGGCGCTTTTCAGTTTCAACACTTTGTAGAGGCAGTTTTTTACGACCGAGTAGGCAAGTCCGGCGGAAATATCGTCCAATGAAGAACCTTCGCGCAAGCTTTGTTTTACTTTCGAGTTCATAAATACCGTGCAACGAGTACCCAAATCACACGGGTTTTGGCTAAGGCAAGCCTTTTGCACAAAATCTTCAATCGGACAATTCAACGATTGAGCAAAATTATCAATAAACGAACCACAGCCCGATGAACAAGCCTCGTTGATTTCCAGTCGGTTAATTGCGCCGTTTTCGACAAAAATAGCCTTCATATCCTGTCCGCCGATGTCAAGAATAAACGAAACTTTCGGGTTTAGTTTGCAGGCAGCCATATAATGGGCAATGGTCTCCACCATTCCGAAGTCCAAGCCAAATGCTGTCTTTATCAAATCCTCGCCGTATCCGGTGGAACAACTTCCGCAGATTTGCAAACTTTTCCCCACCGATTGCGCTTTTTGGTGCAAAGCGGAAAGCCCTTCTTTGACGGTTTCGAGCGATTTTCCGCCGTTCTTTTTGTAAAAAGTAAAGAAAATACGGCCTTGGCTGTCTATGGCAATCACTTTGGTAGTGGTCGAACCGGAGTCGATGCCGATGTAGCAACGTCTGTCTGTTAAATCTGCTATTTCAACCCTTTCAATCTTGGTTTCCGCTTTTTCCGCTTCCCAATTTTCTTTTTCCGGTTTGTCGCAAAAAAGAGGTGTCAATCCCGATTTCGGAACATCGATCGTTTCATTCTGTTGCCGGAAAAGTTGTATGTATTCGCTGATTGTTTTCGCTTGTTGAGCTTCCATTTCGGAGAGCGCGGCTCCCCACGCCGGAACAACAGAGGCGTGTTTGGGGAGGATAATATCGCCATCGCCAAGTCCGAGTTTTTCTTTGAAAACTTCGCGCAACGCCGGAATAAAAGCAAATGGTCCGCCGCAAAGAAAAACTTTCGGAGAAATATCACAGCCTCTTGAAAGCGAAGAAATTACCTGTGTCGCTACCGCTTGAAAAATAGAAGCGGCAATGTCTTCTCTTTTTACATTCAAACTGATGAGATTTTGAATATCTGTTTTGGAAAAAACGCCGCATCGCGAAGCAATCGGATAAGTTGTATCGGCGCGCAAAGCCATATTGCTCAGGTCATTGACCGAAACACCCAAAATATTTGCCATTTGGTCGATAAATGCGCCTGTCCCGCCCGCGCAGTTTCCATTCATACGAATATCCGCCTGCATTTTGTGATCGAAGAAAATCATTTTGCTATCTTCTCCGCCAATGTCAATCAATGTTTTGGTTTCCGGAAATTGTTTTTCAACCACCAATGTTGCTGCCAGCACTTCTTGGATAAACGGCAATCCGAATCGTTCGGAAATGCCCATTCCTGCAGAACCGGTTGTTTTAATGCAAGCACAAACATCGCCCAATGTTTTTTCCGCTTTTTGAAATGACTTGATTAATGCTTGTGGGATATTGGCGTGGTGCCGGTTGTAATCTGTAAAAACAATAACACCCGCAGCATCTGTTATTACTAATTTCAATGTGGTAGAACCGGCATCTAATCCAATACTATAGATGTCTTTGCTCATTATGGATTCTTTCTGATATTTTATATTTGGAACAAAGATAATTAATTTTTATTCGTTTTTAAAATAAAAACGATAGCGACATAAATTTGGCAATAAAAAATCCCGTTGGGGATTGAAGTTCGGTAGAAAATTAGATACAACGAAAATCGCAAGTAGGTTTGCAATCCAAACAGGTGATGTTGCGTATCTGACGGCACGCTGTTTGGTGTGGATTCATTTTCTACCGAACTAAAATGCCTAACGGCATTGAAAAATGGGTCAATAATTGTTTTACATTAAAAAACAAAAGCCGCTTTTCTTTTTTTTAAAGAAAAACGGCTTTGAAACTCATCCTATATTGATTATTTATCTTCTCTCGGCGGACGAGGAATCAACACCTTGCGGGAAAGTTTGAATTTGCCCGATTTAGGATCCACTTCCAATAATTTCACGTCAACGACTTCTCCTTCTTTCATACCGGTTTGATCCATTGTCTCAAAACGTTTCCAGTCGATTTCCGAAATGTGCAACAATCCTTCTTTGCCCGGCATAAACTCAACGAATGCACCGTAAGGCATAATTGATTTTATTTTTGCAGGATAGACTTCACCTACTTCCGGAACGGCAACAATTGCTCTTATGCGCGCCAATGCCATATCAATCGAATCTTTATTGACCGCCGAAATTTCAACGTGTCCTTGATTGTCAACTTCGTCAATAGAGATCGTAGCACCCGATTTTTCTTGAATATCTTGAATGATTTTTCCGCCCGGTCCAATCACTGCGCCAATCATCTCTTTCGGAATAACCAACTTGATGATGCGAGGAGCGTTATCTTTCATTTCGGCACGAGGCTCGGCTATTGTTTCGGTGATTTTACCGAGGATGTGCAAACGTCCGTCGCGAGCTTGGTTCAAGGCTTTTTCCAAGATTTCGTAAGAGAGTCCATCCACCTTGATGTCCATTTGAGTGGCTGTGATACCGTCTTTGGTTCCGGTTACTTTAAAGTCCATATCTCCCAAGTGGTCTTCGTCGCCAAGAATATCCGAAAGGACGGAGAATTTCACGTTTCCTTTGTCGGTAATCAATCCCATTGCGATACCTGAAACCGGTTTTTTGATGCTCACACCCGCGTCCATCAACGCCAATGTTCCGGCACAAACGGTAGCCATTGAAGAGGAACCGTTTGATTCGAGAATATCGGAAACTATACGAACGACATAAGGAAAATCTTTCGGAATCATACGTTTCAAGGCACGATGCGCCAAGTTTCCGTGTCCGATTTCACGACGACCTACGCCACGTTGCGCTTTCGCTTCTCCGGTAGAGAACGGCGGAAAGTTGTAGTGCAACAAGAAACGTTCGTAACCTTGTATCAATGCCTCATCAACCATTTTTTCGTCTCGTTTTGTTCCCAAGGTAACGGTGGTAAGCGATTGTGTTTCACCGCGCGTAAAGACAGCCGAACCGTGTGTACCCGGAAGATAGTCGATTTCCGACCAAATCGGGCGGATTTCGGTGGTCGAACGTCCGTCCAACCGTTTGCCTTCGTCCAAAATAGAGCGACGCATCGCCTCTTTTTCCACATCGTGGTAGTAACGGCTGATTAACGCTTTTTTCTCTTCTGCTTTTTCAGGCTCTAACGCAGCAATGTATTCTGTTTTGATAGCCTCGAATTTTTCGAGACGATCGTGTTTGTTTGTATTCCCGGAAGATGCTATCACAAATGCTTTTGCATAGCATTTTTCCCAAATATCTTTTTTCAGCTCTTCGTCGTTTTCTTCGTGGCAGTAAACACGTTTTACCGATTTACCAACTATTTCGGTCAATTCAAGTTGCGCTTTGCAGTGAACTTTGATTGCCTCGTGAGCTACTTTTAAAGCATCTAATAATTCATTTTCAGACACTTCCGACATTTCGCCTTCCACCATCATAATGTTGTCCATCGTAGCGGCAACCATCACGTCCATATCTGCTTTTTCCAACTCTTCGAAAGTCGGGTTCAATACAAATTTACCGTTGATACGGGCTACGCGCACTTCAGAAATCGGACCGTTGAACGGAATATCCGAAACAGCGATGGCAGCCGAAGCAGCTAATCCAGCCAACGCATCGGGTTGGTCTTTTCCATCGGCGGAGATAAGCATCACATTCACAAATGTATCTGCGTGATAATCGTCCGGGAACAACGGACGCAATGCCCGATCAACCAAACGGGATACTAATATTTCGTAATCGGAAGCACGTCCTTCGCGGCGAGTGAATCCGCCCGGAAACCTTCCATTGGCAGCAAATTTTTCTTTGTATTCAACTGTGAGCGGCATGAAGTCTGTTCCGGGAACTGCGTCCTTAGCCGAACAAACCGTGGCGAGCAACATTGTGTTGCCCATGCGTACCACTACCGAACCGTCAGCTTGTTTAGCCAACTTTCCGGTCTCGATCGTGATGGTTCTTCCATCGCCTAAATCGATCGTTTTTGTAATAGCGTTCATCATTTATTTTTCATCTTTTTAAATCAAATTTCGCAAATTTAGGAAGATTATTTTAATATATAGGGGTTTTGTTGAAAAAAATTAGGGCAATCGCATCAAAAAATTATAAATTTTGATGCGGTTGCCCTGAAACACAAAATGTTTTGATACGGAATTCAACAGATTTGTGTAATTTTGTGCTTTAAATTTTAAAAGTTAAGAAGATTTTTCATATTCTATAATTTCACTACCGCTTGCTAATGTCACACAACGGGTAAATATCTGTGCATAATCCTACGACAACCCTTCAATCTCCCCATTCACAATATCAACATTAATCGCTTGCGGATTTTTCGGCAATCCGGGCATACGCATAATTTCACCGGCAATAGCAACGATAAATTCCGCACCGTTATTGATAACAATGTCATTGATTTTCAGTTTGAATCCCTTTTCAACGCCGTAAGCCTTTGGGTCGGCTGAGAACGAATATTGTGTTTTGGCAATGCAGACAGGGAAATGCTCTATATTCATTTGTTTAGCAAGTTTCAGAATTTTTTCGGCTCTTTCGTTGAAAACAACCGACTCGGCGCCATAAATATCACGGGCTATTTTTTCTATTTTAACTCTAATTGGGTCGTTCTCGTCATAAGTAAATCGAAGTGGCGCGGAAGGCTTTTTCTCAATCGTATCTACTACCAGTTGAGCCAATTCCATTGCTCCGTCTCCACCTTCGGCAAAAGCATTATTTACCGCAAAACCAACATCCTGTTTTTTGCAATGTTCACGAACAAAGGTTATTTCTTCGTCTGTGTCCGTCGCATATTTGTTGAAAGCAACAATAATGTTCTGACCGAATTTTTTCAGATTTTGAATGTGTTTGTCAAGATTTTCAAAACCTTTTATAAGACCTTCAATATTTGGTTGATTGATTTCGTTCAACAATACGCCGCCGTGCATTTTCAAGCCTTGGGAAGTAGCGACAATAACCGTTAGTTTGGGTTGCAAACCGGCTTTTCGACATTTGATATTGAAGAATTTTTCGGCTCCAAGATCTGCACCAAATCCGGCTTCGGTAACAACATAATCGCTAAAAGTCAGTGCCATTTTAGTTGCTATAATCGAATTACAGCCGTGTGCAATATTGGCAAATGGTCCTCCGTGAATAAAGGCAGCAGTATGTTCAGTGGTTTGTACCAAATTGGGATTAATGGCGTTTTTCATTAAAACCGTAATCGCTCCTTCTATACCCAAATCTTTTACTTTCAGCGGATTATTATTAAAATCGAAACCAAGCAAAATCTCGCCTATTCTTCTTTTCAAATCGTCCAAATCTTTTGACAAACACAGAATCGCCATAATTTCGGAGGCAGGCGTGATATCAAAACCTGTTTCTTCGAGAATACCATTGGCGCTTCCACCTAACCCAGTAACGATTCTGCGCAATCCGCGGTCATTGACATCCAATACCCTTCGCCATAATATTTCTTTCAACGCAATGCCGTCTACTCCGCGATTTTGGTACAGGTAGTTGTCCAACAAAGCCGAAATCATATTGTTGGCAGAAGTAATAGCGTGAAAATCGCCCGTAAAGTGCAAGTTAATATCTTCCATCGGTAGGACTTGCGCATAACCTCCACCGGCAGCTCCTCCTTTCATACCGAAGCAAGGACCTAAAGAGGGTTCGCGCAAAGCGACAATCGCCCGTTTGCCTATCTTTTCCAACCCCAACGCCAAACCAATGGAAACGGTAGTTTTTCCAATTCCTGCTTTTGTAGGAGTTATGGCTGTTACGAGAATCAGGTTACTTTTTTTTACCTTTTCTTCATCAATTAATTTTACAGGAATTTTAGCAATGTGTTTGCCAAAATTTATTACTTCGTCTGAAGGTATGCGAATGTTTTCGGCTATTTCTTCGACTTTTTTCAGTTGAATACTTCGGGATATTTCTATGTCTGACTTCATTTTTTTATAATTTGTTTGCAAAGGTACATATTATTTGTATATTATTGTAAACAAATTTTCTTATTGCTTTTCCGTCAAGTATTTCCAAAAGCGGACGGGTAGATGCTGGCGGTGCAGTTTCGGATTGATACGCTCTTTTATCGTCATTGATTTAAAATATCCTTTCCAAAGTTCTTGGAATAATTTCTCGTTTTCCACCAGTAATTCCCCATCTAATTTACCACATTTAAGAAATTGTTTTGACTGTCGTATAACAAAAAATCCTCCTAATAAAATTAGAAGGATTTTCGTTTAAGTGCGGATGAAGGGACTCGAACCCCCACGCCTCGCAGCACCAGATCCTAAGTCTGGCGTGGCTACCAATTACACCACATCCGCGTTTTGCGTGGCAAAGGTAAATTAATAATTTATAAAATGCAACTATTTGAAAAAAAAATCATAACTTTGTTACATTTTCAACGAAAGGCATATTCAAGAAACAAATTTAAACAAATAAAACAGATGCAAAAGGAATTATTATTGGCAGATGAAGCAATTGCGCAAGGAGCAATTGACGGTGGAATATCAGGAGTTTACGCATATCCGGGAACGCCTTCCACTGAAATTACCACGTATATACAAAACTCGAAAGAGGCAACGGAAAGAAAAATACACAGTCGTTGGTCGGCAAACGAAAAAACGGCTATGGAAACCGCATTGGGTATGTCTTTTGCCGGAAAACGGTCGTTGGTATGTATGAAACACGTGGGAATGAACGTGGCTGCCGATGCCTTTGTCAACTCTGCCATAACCGGAATTAATGGTGGCTTGGTGGTCTTGGTGGCTGACGACCCTTCAATGCACTCTTCTCAAAATGAGCAAGATACACGTTTTTACGGCAACTTCTCGATGGTTCCAATGCTTGAACCTTCCAGTCAGCAAGAGGCTTACGATATGACGTATGAAGGATTTGAACTTTCCGAAAAATTGGGTTATCCCGTGCTGATGCGTATTGTTACCCGCTTGGCGCACTCGCGTGCGGGTGTGGAACGCAAGGCTATGCAAGCGCAAAACGAGCTGAAAATGCCGCAAGACCCGCGTCAGTTTATCTTGTTGCCTGCCATTGCCCGCCGCCGTTATCAAGCGTTGCTCGATGCACAGCCTGCTATGCTTGAGGCTTCCGAAAATTCAAAATACAATCAATACATTGATGGTAAAAATAAAAAATTGGGTATCATTGCTTGTGGAATCGGTTACAACTATTTAATGGAACAATTTCCGCAAGGGTGTGAATATCCGGTAATAAAATTATCTCAATATCCGTTGCCGCGCAAAAAGATTGAAAAATTGGCAAATGAATGTGAGGCGATTTTAGTGATAGAAGACGGTTATCCGTTTGTTGAAGAGCAATTGAAAGGTTATTTGGCAAAAGGAATTACGGTAAAAGGTCGTTTGGACGGAACGCTTCCACGCACGGGCGAATTGAATCCTGATTTAGTGGGTAAAGCTTTCGGAAAAGAAAATGAGATTACTTATCAAATCCCTTCATTGATGAGAATGCGTCCGCCGCAAATGTGTCAGGGATGCGGGCATCGCGATTTGTACGAGGCGTTGAATGAAGTGATTGCGACCGATTATCCGCAAGCAAAAGTGTTCAGCGACATCGGTTGTTATACGTTGGGAGCGCTACCTCCGTTCAACGCAATTGATACGTGCGTTGATATGGGAGCAGCCATAACTATGGCTAAGGGAGCAGCAGATGCGGGTCTTTTCCCTTCTATAGGAGTGATTGGAGATTCGACTTTCACTCATTCCGGTATGACAGGACTGTTGGATGCTGTAAATGAAAATACAAATGTAACGATAATTATTTCCGACAATGAAACCACGGCAATGACCGGCGGACAGGATTCATCCGGAACCGGAAAATTGCCGGCTATCTGCGCCGGACTTGGAGTAGATCCGTCTCATATCCGTTCATTTATTCCATTGAAAAAGAATTTTGAAGAAATGAAACGGATTATCAAAGAGGAAATTGAATATCCGGGCGTTTCGGTTATTATTCCTTTCCGCGAATGTATTCAGGTGTTGAAACGGAAGAAGTAAAAGCCCTGAAAAGGGCGGAATATACCAGTGTAGGGCAACGCCCTACGATTTAAACGTGAACGGACAACGCCCGTTAGGGGCAAAATCGGGATGTGAATTGTTGATTTTGTTCTTTTAGGGCGTTTTTTGGCTCATTTATTTATCCCAAGGCGTTGCCGTTGGGCTATGCTATAAATGGTTTTCAACCATTTGCATTTTGCAGATTTTCAACAAATTCTGAGAATATCGCCAACGCCATGCGCCAAAGGCGCAACATAACCCAGCCCCGCTCGGCTCTGCCGCTTGGCTTGTCAAGAATCCCAACGGGTTGGGGTAATATTAACAACGCAAACCTGCACCCTGAAAGGGTAAAATAGAAACAATGTAATTTATTTTGCCACATTAGGGTGTTTGGCAAATATTACATAATTATTACCCAAGGCGTTGCCGTTGGGCTGGGTTATATAAGGCTTTCAGCCTTTTACTGCCGGTTAAATTTCGTGCGTTTGACCTGACAAGCAAACCAAAATTATTTCTTTTCCAATAAACTTTTCAATAAAGCAATTTGCAAATTTTGCATATTGCAAAAGCCGACCGTCCAATCACATTTTACAGTTTAGACGTAATTATCTCTGTCGGTAAGTCCGAAGGGCTAAATATGAATAACCCCCAATCGCTGCGCTTCATTGGGGGTTATTCATATTCAATCCTTCGGATTACCGGCATCGGAGTTACCTCTATTTTTTTGTTATTTCTTCTCCAATGTGAAAATTGTTTTTTTAGTTATGAATATTTCTCAAAGTTATAAGTTTTAGCTCAATCATTTTTATTTTCCAATATTTTACGTAAAAACTTGATTTCTTCTTTCAGCGATTCAATATGTTCTTTGTCTTGTTGGACAAACGTCCCGATGCTAGCTTGAGCATTATCTCCTTTGTTTTCGTGAATAACATTCGTTGCTTTTTCTCCGAAAAGCGTAGAAACCGAGACATTCAGTATTTCTGAAATCTTTATTAATTTGATAGCAGTAAGTCTATTATCATCTTTTTCGAGTCTGCCATAACTGCTCTGGGTAATGCCCATCTCGTCGGCAATGAACTCTTGTTTGATGCCACGTTCCTCTCTGATTTTTCTTATTTTTGTTCCAATTGCATTCATAATTTGATGGGTAATATTTATTATTTAAATATTTTTATGCACAAAAGTATTATTTTTATTTATAAAACAAAAGTATTTTTTTATAATTCTTTTGAAACTTTGCCCTCGATATTTATTATGTTTACAATGGAGGGACACCCCGCAATCATTTTGTTATGAATATATACCCAAAAAAGTATAATGTTTTTACTTCCTTCCTTGAAATATTAAAGGTAAGGTACACAAGTGATTTTTCAAATAAATACTTCAATGAGCATCCAGACAAATACAATTTATTTGGATTGTCCAAAATGTTATCCGATTATGGAATAAATAATGCCGGAACAAAAATCGAAAATAAAGAGCAAGATATTTTCAATATTGAATGTCCGTTCATAACGCAGTTGGGTAGTAACTTTGTTATTGTTTACAAAGTAGATCCTGAACAAGTTTTCTATATTCAAGACGGAAAAAAAATATCCGTTTCTATTTCACAATTTATTCAAGTTTGGTCGGGTATCATACTTTTAGCAGAATCTACAAGTGATTCTATTGAGCCGGATTATAAGGAACACAGAAAAGATGAATTACTACATATCGCTCAAAAATCAATCTTGATTTTAGCCGGATTTTTTATTTTTGGATTGACTTATATAAATCATTCCTTATTTGCCAATTTAGGAATCTCGCTACTTTTAATCGTCAATCTATTAGGTGTTTATATTTGCAGTTTGTTGGTATTGAAACAAATGAACATTCACAGTCAATCAGCCAATAAAATTTGCTCGTTATTTCGTAAAAGCGACTGCAATAATGTATTGGAATCAAAGGCAGCTAAACTATGGGGTGTTTTCGGTTGGAGCGAAATAGGATTGGGCTATTTTGTTGCAAATGTTTTATTGCTTTTATTTTTACCAAATATGGTTTTTACTTTAGCAATTCTGAATATACTTACTCTCCCTTATAGTTTTTGGAGTGTGTGGTATCAGAAAACAAAAGCCAAACAATGGTGCCCGCTTTGTCTGATCGTACAGATTTTATTGTGGAGTATATTTACTCTTAACTGTTTATTCGGATATATCTGTGTGCCGGAATTTGATTTGTCAGTTTTTTTAGAAATACAGTTTGCCTGCTGTGTATATGCAGTTGGGATATTTGGTTTTAACTTAGTTATTCCAATATTTGCAGGAAATGCAAAAATGGAGCAACTAAAACAAAAATATAACAGTTTAATAGCCAACGAAAATGTGTTTTCAATCTTACTAAAACAACAATCTCATTATGAAGTAAGCAAAACTGATTCGCAAATTCTTTTAGGAAATAGCGAAGCACCAATGCTTATTTCTATATTGACCAATCCTTTCTGCAGTCCATGTGCCAATATGCACATACAAGTAAAAAAGTTACTCAAAGAAAACTATAGAAATGTATGTATTCAATATATTTTTTCTTCATTCGATAAAACTCAGGAGTATGTCAGCAAATATTTAATCGCGGCTTGGATGCAAAAAGAAGAAAAAGAGTTTGAAACTATTATTGCCAACTGGTTTAAAAGAGGTAAATATTTGGGAGAAGCATTTTTTAAAGAATTACAGTTAGATATAATTAATCCTAATGTTGAAACCGAATTTCAAAAACACAAGGCTTGGTTAGAAAAAACGCAATTAAAAACAACACCTATAATTTTGGTAAACGGTTATAAATTGTTGGAAAACTATCAATTAGAGGATTTACGGTACTTTACGAAATTTAATGTCGATGTTAAATAATCCTTGTTTTGTTGCAACAAGGAGCATTATCCGACGGGGTATTGCAAAAAAAGCAACAAATTGTTTTATTTATTAACTTATTAATTATTTTTGTAAAAATGAAAAAGATTAAATTGAATTTGAATCTAATGGCAAATGCTATGAGCGAAAAAGAGTTGAAAAACATAATGGGAGGTGGCTGTCGTTTTCCTAACGGATCCAGCGGACGCTTAGACTCTATGGGCAATTGTTATTGATAATGTATTGTTGAACGTGCCGTAGAAACTTTACAGGCAAGTTAATCGATTATTTCTCAAAGAGTATTGTGAGATGTATTCAACAGGCTTCAATACTCTTTTGATTTTTTATCACTAAAATAAAAAAAACACCGTAGTGTAATAAAACATTAATTTAATTAGAAATAACCCAATATGTGTAAATTCAAAATTTTTCCTTTATTGTTGGTAATTGTTTTTGCTGGCTGTACACGCCACAACGACAACACTGTTATTATACACAATGTACCTGCTGATAGTATTTTTACGGAAATCCGCTTTAGTGTGCCGACAACTGGACAGGAAATTACTTTTGAAGGTGGAACAACACTCCGGTATGAGATAGACACGGTCGAAGTGCGTGAATTTTACGGCAGAAGTGCTGATGGAAAATATTTTTGGACACAAGCATTTATCACGCCCGGAGATTCTGTTTCTTTTAAAACCATTGCTAAAGACGAAAATTCTTACGATGTGATTTTTGACGGTAAAAATGCAGTTCACTACAATTATGCTTCCATAAAGGAAAAATCTATTTCCGAAAAAGAACCCAATTATTTTTCCAATCCGAATATAGATTTATTGGAATATAAGCAACAATTGCAAGTTTACCGCAACAAAGAAAATGAATTTTTACACAATTATAAAAAAGAACACCCCGTTTCTAACGATTTTATAAACTACGCATCGGCTGAAATTGAAAATCTATATACGTTTAAATTATATCAGGCTGCCTATTTTAGTAAATGCAAAGTTCCTGCCGATTACTTGGATGGTTTGATTATTTTACAAAATCCGTTATCAACATTTGCTTTTGAAGCACAGCAATTCAAATACATTTATTGTTCTTCCGAAACAGATATGGAACGAATATATAACACAATTTTAAATGAAGTTTCGCTTGCATTTCAATCGGAAATTTTATCCAAATTTATTTCCTATTTTGCACAAAAGGGCGATAAGGCTTATAAAGAATCGTTCTTGAAAACAATGGAAACAATGGAGAAAACATCAACAGACTCTACATTGTTAGCCACTGTACAAAAATACCGTCCTTTTTATTTGTTGTCGGGAACAATGCTCCCCGATACTGTTTTAGACGAAACATACCTGCGTTCTTTTCAAAGTGATAAAAAAACCACACTCCGGCAAATGCTCGACAAGTATAAAAATACAGTTGTTTATTTTGATTTTTGGGCGAGTTGGTGTGGTCCTTGTCGATATATCAACAGAGAATCGGTAGATAATAAATCCTATCTTACCGAAAGAGGAATATCAATTGTTTATATTTCCGTTGATGAGGACGAAAAAGCTTGGTTGCGAGCTGCGGAAGAAGACGAAGTAACTCTCAATCAATATCTGTTGTTGAATATTACTGATTCTCCTTTAAATAATTACCTAAAAATAAGAACAAAAGAGATGGGTATTCCGAGATTCATCCTTTTCAACAAAAAACACGAAATCGAACTATTAAATGCCCCTCGTTCGGTTGATTGTTTGTTTGAAGAGTTGAAAGGGTTGATTGAACGAATACAACCCGGCTTTGCAACACAAACACCTATCGGTATAAAAAAAACAACTACTCGTGAAGAAGAACCCATGCAGCCAAAAGAGATAAGAAAAGAAGCAAAAACCGACACACCAACAAAGAATTTGACAAAGGAAAAAAAGGGCATACTTATCAATGGTGTATATTGGGCAAACAGCAACATAGATACTCCCGGTACATTTACGGAACATCCGGAAGATATTGGCATGTTTTATAAATGGAATAACAAAACGGCATTAGCGGTTAAAAATCCGAAGGTTCGTTGGGATAACAAGAGCTATTATGGTACAACGTGGGAAAGAAAAAACGACCCCAGTCCGGAAGGTTGGCGAGTACCCACGTTAGATGAGGTTCAATCTCTTTACGACACAAACAAAGTTAGCAGCGAATGGACGACCATAAACAACATAAAAGGAAAGAAGTTTACAGACAAAAACAATGGAAACTCAATATTCCTACCAGCCGTGGGCTATCGTCGTTGCGGAAGTAACGGTACACTTTATAATTACGGTTCGACCGGACACTATTGGAGCAACACTCCAAAAAATAAAACATTCTCATACATTTTACATTTTGACAGAGAAGAGGCAAATTGGAATGATTGGGAAGGTTATGTCGGAGATGGGTTTAGTGTTCGTTCAGTGGTGGAATAACAGGAGATAAATTTTAAATTTATGAATGAAAATATTAAGGATATATCAAAAAAATTGGAAATACTTTCCTCAGAATCTCCTTATTTAGGTTTGAGGAACAGCGGATTAACAGGAATTTCTCTGTTTTTCTTTTATTATGCCCGTTTTTCAAAAAACGAACAGTACTCAGAATTGGCTAATAATTCATTAGAAAGAGTATTGACTAATGTTCCTCATTTGATGTCTTATCGTTTTGCATCCGAACTTGCAAATATAGGAAAAGTAATTGACTTGTTGGCTAACGAGAATTTTTTAGAGTTTGAAACAGAGGAATTTACAGGATGCTTTGAAGAACCACTAATACTTAGGATGAGACAGGATTTAGGAGTAGATTTCAGTTTCTACACCGGAATTACTGGAATTTGCGACTTTTTTCTGAATAGGAAAAATCAAGAAGAGGCGTTAGACATAACCATTAGACATCTTTGTAGCGGATTAAGAGTTAAAGGATGCCCAAAACATCCGATAGAACCATTGTTTTTATTCCCATCAGAGGTATTGCGCGATTTGAAAATTTTTCTTTTCAAATTGAAAAAAGAGGGTATTTCCTTTCCTCAAAAAGAATTGTTGAATGATGCTATCCAAAAATTTGAGTTTAAAAAAGTACTTCATAGCAATTGTCCTGAATATTCTGTATTACAGGATTTGCGAGAGGCAGAAATAATAAGTAACCAACAAAAAATTCAATCATCGTTGGAAACCATTGCTACAACTTCTTCAGATTTGATATTTAAGGGATTGGCATCTTTATCATTGGCTGATAATTCGTTGCCAGCATGGTGGAAATTAGTTTAAAATAGATAAACAAATGAAAAAAAAAGTATCAATCATCATTCCAGTTTATAACGTAGAGACTTATTTGGAAGAGTGTCTTCATTCTATTGTAAACCAGACTTTCCGCGACATGGAAATTATTCTGATTGACGATGGTTCGTCCGACCGCTCGCCCGAAATCATGAAAACATTTGCAGAAAAAGACGACCGGATAAAAATCATTACCCAATCTAACAGCGGCGTTTCTGCTGCAAGAAATAGAGGACTCCGTGCTGCTTCGGGCGAATATTTCCTGTTTATTGACAGCGATGATACCATTTTACTCAATACAATAGAGACTCTTTATAATCAGTCTATTGAAACCAAAAGCGATCTTTTGCTCGGTAATATGATACATATTTATACGAATGGAGAGCAATTTTTCCCATTCAAACGAAAAAAAGAAATATATAATCAAACCGGTATGTCAGGGGAAGAATGTTATGTCAAATTAACGAAAGACAATACTTTTCCACCATTGGTATATCTTTTCTTTATGAAACGGGAATTGATTATCAAAAATAAAATTTTCTTCAAAGAAGGAGTTATACATGAGGATGAATTGTGGTGTGTGAAAGCGATATTAAGTGCTACAAAAGTCTCTCTGATTGACTTTTGTTATTACAATTACTTCCAACGAGATGGCTCATTGATGAATTCTAATAATAAGGAGTTTCGCATAAAGTCATTATTTATTGTCGCGAAAGAATTGATTAAGATTGCTGAAAAATTGAAAAAAGAGAATAAGGTTGAAGTTGCCGGAAGTATTTACTATAAAATATTTAGCCTTTTTTCTTTTATAAATGAATTGTCCCTGCAAATAGAAAAACAAATATTTGAGTGTTATTATTATTTTTCAAAATTACTAAAAGAAAATTATTCGTTTCTCTCTTATTCCCAGCAACGAGCATGTTTAACAAGTTGTTGTTTTTCAAATCCTCAGATTCAACAGAAAGTGATAAATTTTTCTAAATCTTGATTTTACAGAATTATCAAAGTTCAGTTTCTCTCTTGTCTTGAGAATTTTTTTAATCTTGTAAAAATCGAGGGTTAGGCAACTAAAAGTAAACATGTTCCAAACTTTCCCTCATTATCACCAACTCGACGCAATGGATTGCGGTCCCACCTGTCTCCGTATGATAGCCAAATATTATGGACGCAGTTACTCCTTGCAAACCTTTCGCGAGCGGTCGTTTATCACACGCGAGGGAGTCTCTATGTTGGGTATCAGCGATGCAGCCGAAAGTATTGGTTTCCGTACAATCGGCGTAAAAATTGCCTTTGAGCAACTGATTGAAGATGCGACTCTCCCCTGTATCCTGCATTGGAATCAAAACCATTTTGTAGTCTGTTACGACATAAAGGAAAAACGGAATGGATTTTTCGGAAAGAGGAAAGCAAACAAGGAATACATCATTTCCATAGCCGACCCCACGCAAGGAAAATTGCAAATGACCCAACCCGAATTTCTCCGCTGCTGGCTCTCGTCCAAGATAAACGGACAAGATACCGGCACAGCGTTGATGTTGCAACCAACCCCTGCCTTTTACGAATCGGAAGACGAAGGTAAAAAAGTAAAACGCGACATTCGCTATTTCTCCCGTTACCTGATGCCTTACCGGAAACAGTTTTTGCAACTGGCTCTTGGGATGCTGATTGGCAGTCTTTTGCAGTTAGTTTTTCCTTTTCTCACGCAGGCAATTGTGGACAACGGTATCCGTCTCGGCAATTTGAGTTTTATTAAAATGGTGCTGATTGCTCAATTAGTACTGTTTATTTCCAGAATGTCGGTCGATTTTATCCGCAGTTGGATACTGCTTCATATCAGTGTTCGCATCAATATTACGCTGATTTCCGACTTTTTGGCAAAATTGATGCGTTTGCCGGTCAGTTACTTCGATACCAAAATGGTAGGCGACATTATGCAACGCATCGGTGACCACAGCCGGATTGAAAGTTTTCTTACCGGTTCATCGCTCAATACGCTTTTTTCGTTTGTCAATTTTATTATTTTTGGGTGCATATTGGGCTATTATAACCTTACAATTTTGGCTATCTTCCTAATAGGCAACCTGCTTTATGTCTTGTGGGTATTGATTTTTATGAAATACCGTAGAGAGTTAGACCACAAGCGTTTCACATTAGCATCGGGCGAGCAGAGTAACCTTTTTCAACTTGTTACCGGTATGCAGGAAATCAAACTCAATAACTGTGAAAAGCAAAAACGCTGGCAGTGGGAACGGATTCAGGTAAAACTGTTTAATGTCAGCATAAAAGGTTTGGCAATAGGGCAATATCAGCAGTTAGGTTCTGTCTTTTTCAGTCAGACGACAGGTATTCTTATTACTTTTTTTGCGGCTAATGCGGTGGTCAAAGGCGACTTGACATTGGGTATGATGATGGCGTTGACCTACATTATCGGACAACTTTCGAGTCCGATTGAGCAGTTTATTGGGTTTATCCAATCATTGCAAGATGCCAAAATCAGCTTGGAGCGCATCGGCGAAATCCACAACAAAGAGGATGAAGATATGGCTTCTGCTTCAACACTCTCTGTTCTGCCGGAAAATAAGACTATTCGGATGAAAAACCTTTGGTTCAGCTATGACGGAGCAGATAGAGATTATGTGTTGGAAAATATGAATTTGGAAATTCCGCACAATCAAACCACTGCCATTGTAGGTGCGAGTGGAAGCGGGAAAACAACCCTTGTCAAATTGATGCTTGGTTTTTATAACCCCAACAAAGGCGAAATTTTGATAAATGAAACTTCATTAA
>Ga0209737_10000152_pt1 | contig 61585 bp, 48 predicted proteins | sample TergutCu122P3_FD_187284 | JGI IMG/M metagenome (GOLD analysis project Ga0209737, IMG submission 187284) | Cubitermes ugandensis P3 segment gut microbial communities from Kakamega Forest, Kenya - Cu122 P3 (SPAdes) (version 2) | ecosystem: Host-associated > Arthropoda: Insects > Digestive system... | reverse complement strand
CGCGCCGCCTCCGTCCCCGCCGCCGCGTTTTTAATGAGGAGCATTTGCGGGGTGAAGAGGATTTGGGTGAATTGCAAGGAGCCATACAAGGAGTTGCGGGCAACAATGTCCGTTACAGGAAGCGCTATGGGGCTTTGGGGCTGCAAGCCAAAAGTATGCCCCACGAGGGCAATGAAGGGGTTCATGTCGAGTTTTTGGGCGACACTGGAGTGGACATAGCTGCCTGAGGCTTTAATGTCCGGAAGCACCGCCGCCCAAACGCGGCTGGCTTGTGCAGCAACAGTGTCCGCCTTGGAGTGGGCGGTTTTAATGTTGGCGTTGTTGGCCAGTGCCAAACGCAAGGCCTCTTCCAGCCCCACGGGCCGCCTTGCCACCCCTGCTTCCATGGGCGGAAGCAGCGCCATGTGAGGCGCCAGCGGAGGCGTTATGCGGGGCGCTGCTGGCAGCGCTGCTTCCGGCAGAGGCGAAGGCGCAGCCTCCGTCACCACCGGAGGGGTTGCCGCCTCCTCGTGTGCCCATGCAGGCATTCCCAACACTCCCAACACTCCCAAGAGAGTGAAGACGTATGGCTTATGCATGTTGAATGCTCCTCTTCTTTTCCGTCTGCCCCTCAATGTTGTGCAACGTTTGCATAATAACCTCCTGCGCATGCCGAAGCTTCGCCGCCTCTTCCTCGCTGGGCAAAACAACCAGCATTTGGCTTGCCGGCTTCATGCCAAACCACTTTCGCAACTTCGCTTCAGCCCCTTCAAAAACAACGAAGGCAATGGGCACAATAAACAGCGTCAGGAAAGTGGACATGATGACGCCGCCAATGACGGACATGCCCATGGGAGCGCGAAACTCGGAGCCTAAGCCTCTGCCAAGGGCCAGGGGCACCATGCCGATGGCCATGGCCGCTGACGTCATCAAAATGGGACGCAGCCTGCGCGGCCCCGCCTTCAACATGGCTGTGTAGACGTCATCCCCCGCTCTCATGTTTTGCAAGGCGCCATCCACCAACAAAATGGCATTCTTCGCCACCAGCCCAATTAACAAAATAAAACCTATCATCGCCGACATGGAAATGTGGCTTCCGGTAAGCCACAAAGTCAAAAGCGCGCCCACAATGGCCAAGGGCACCGACATGAGGATGGTGAAGGGGTGTTTGAAACTCTCAAACTGAGAAGCGAGCACCATATAAATGAAGATGATGGCCAATATCAGCGCTATCGCGAAGGCCGACATCTGGTCCTCCATGGTTTTGAGCTGGCCGTCAAAAGCAACGCTGTAGCCGGGCGGAAGTTTGTTCTCCTCAGCTTGAAAATATTGTTTGAGTTTCGCGTCAATGTCTCCGAGAGCCGCGCCGGGTTTCACGTCGGCATTAATGGCAATTTGTCGCTCGCGGTTGTGCCTTTCAATTTGTGAAGGGCCGTCCCGAAGCTCGACGTCTGCCAGGTTTTTGATGGGCACAGCTCCAGAGGGTGTGAAAATGTCGATGCGCTCCACCTGCTCAGGTGTTGCGCGGTCCTTCTCCATCAAACGCACGACAATTTCCGGCTCCTCTTTGCCCTGACGCAGCTTGCCCACAGTTTGCCCATCCATGGCCAGGCGCATTTGCATGGCGACACTGGAGGCGGGGACATTCATGTCCTGAAGTTGTTGGCGGTTGGGGCGAAGTTGCAGCTCCGGCTTCGGAGGGTTGCTTTCAAGGCGGATATCCTGCGCGCCAATGCTGTCCATATAGGCAGCCAGCTTTTGGCCAATTTCACCCAGCTTCCCAAAGTCTGGCCCAATCAAACGCACTATAATGGGGAAAAAGTCTCCCCCCAGGCCTTCAATGGGTGCGGGGTCTAGGAGTGCCACCTCTGTTGCCGGCAACACAGGCACCAACAGTTGCCGAAACTCCTCTTTGAAGTCATGGAGCGTTTTTTTGCGCTCTTGCTTGCCCGTCAACAGGACGCGTATGCGTGCACGGTTGACGTTGGAGCCGTGTCCAACAACGGAATAGATGTTTTCAATTTCCGGAAATTTTTGCTTGTCCAGAAGCAAGGCTTCCACTTCTGCAACACGTTTGCCCGTCTCTTCCAGGCTGGCGCTGGTTGGCAATTTCAAGTCAATGCCCACCATACCGGTGTCCTGCACGGGCATGAATTCAACGCCGGAGCCTTTGAATGCAACATAGCCGGTGGAAAGCACAAAGGTTGTCACCAAAAACGTCGTGAGGGTTTTGTTTCGGAGTGTCCACTGCAGGGCCTTTCCATAAAACCTGTCGTTGGCAGCCAAAAGAGCGCGGAAAAACCGGGCGACAAAGTTTTCTTTTCTGGGTTTGGACAAGTCCCTTTGCTTCACAAAATAGGCGGAAAGCGAAGGGTCCAAGGTGAAGGCGATGAAGAGGGAGATGAGGACAGCCGCAGAAATGGTAACGCCAAATTGTTTGAAGAATTGCCCCATCATACCGGGCATGAATGCCACGGGGATGAAGACGGAAACCAGGGACAAGGTGGTGGCCATAACGGCCAGCATGACGTCACGTGTTCCGCGGGAGGCTGCGGAGACGGGGGCTTCACCTTTGTCCAGGCGGTGCGTAATGGCTTCGCGGACCACCACCGCATCGTCAATGAGCAAGCCGATGGCCAAAGTGAGCGCCAGCAAAGTCATCATGTTGAGAGAGTAACCCAGCGCATACATGAAGAAGAAGGTGCCGATGACGGAGGTGGGCAAAGCCAGGGCTGAAATGAGGGTACCCCGAAGGTCCAGCAAGAAGATGAGGATGATGAAGATGGCCATGCCGCCGCCGAAGAAGAGGGCAATCCACACCTCGTTGGCATTTTCTTTGATGTTGTCTGACTGATCGAACACCAAAGCCAGCTTGAAGTCATGGCCGATGAGCTCAGGCATCATCTTCATTTTTTCTTTCACCTCGTTGGTGATGGCAATGGTGTTGGTGCCTGCTTGTTTCACCACGTCAATGAGAATGGTTTCTTCTGCATTCAATTTGGCAAAAGTGCGCCTGTCTTCTGCGCCGTCCGTGACAGTGGCAATTTCTTCAAGACGCACCTGCGCGCCGGTTTGACTTTTGGCAATGGGCAGTTTCCGAATTTCGTCGACGGTGGCAAATTGGCCGATGCTTCGCACCGTAAGCTCTTCGGGGCCCAGATAGAGGCGCCCTGCGGGCAAGTCCAAATTTTCAGCACCAATCATTTGTGCAATTTGCAGGGGGGACATTTGGAGTTGTTTGACTTTCTCCAAGTCCAAGTCCACGCGTATTTCGCGTTTGTCTCCCCCCGTAATTTGCACCTCCGCGACGCCGCTGATTTGCGCCAGCACCGGCTCCAGCTGGTCTCGAATGGCCTCGCGCAGGGCGGTGGGTTTGAGGCTGGAGGAAGCGGCATAGGTAATAACGGGGATGGCGCCCACGTCCACGCGGCTGACGCGGGGCGGGTCCACGTCCCGAGGAAGCAAGTGGGTAATGTTGGCCACTTTGTCGCGCACATCCTGCACGGCTTCTTCAAGGTTTCTGCTGAAAAGAAACTGCGCGACAACAAGGCCGTGGTTTTCACGCGAATAGGAGTGAACAAATTCCAGGCCTGAAATGCCGGCGATGGCATCTTCAATGGGTTTTATCACCTGGGTTTCAATTTCAGAAGGTCCCGCCCCACGGTAGGTGGTGGAGACAACGACGATAGGGAAAGAAACGTCCGGAAACATGTTGGTGCCCAGGCGGCTAAGTCCAAGCAAGCCCAGCACGACGAGCGCAACGCTCATCATAACGGTAAACACCGGACGTTTAATTGCTAAGTCTGGCAAATTCATTGGGAAGTTCCTGTAGAAATTTGAGGCAGCGTTGGCTTTAGAGGACAGGGGTGCCGTCTCTCAGAGAGGGGCTCGGGTGGTTCACCACTTTTGAAAGGGGCTCTGCGGACTTCACCGTCACCTCATCCCCTGAAGTTTCCAGGACATGGACAGGCACCCTTTTGGTTTTCCCCTGCTCCACAGCCAGCACATGCTCCCCGCCTACGCGGGCGAGCGCCGTTGTCGGAATGACATAGGCTTCTTCTGTTTTGCCCAAAGGCAAGCGGACGGAGGCCAAGCTGTTGGCCAAAAACCGCGCGTCCCTGTTGGGGACAGAAATTTCCACGGGAATGCGCCGCGTCAGCGGATCCGCCGAAGGCAACAGCAAGGTGACAACGGCTTCTGCGGTGGCAGCGGTGGAGCCCACCGCGCTGACTTGCACTTGGGTGCCCACCTTCACCAACGCTCTCACCTCTTCGGCAACGGTGGTTTTCAAAACGAGGGTGTCAATTTTTTGCAGTGAAAAAACAGGTATGCCCGGGGCGATGGTGCCACCTATTTGAGTAGGCGCGTTGACAACCGTCGCATCAAACGGAGCGAGCAAGTCGTGGCGCTTGCGTGCTGCGAGGGCTTGAGACAGTTGCGCTTTGGCCATCAACACCTGAGCGGAAGCCTGTCTGGAGGTTGTTTGCGAGGACAAATTTTCCACCTCGGAAATGGTGCCATCCGCTTTGAGCTCCGTGTTTCTCCTGGCCATTTCTTCTGCCAAATCCGAAGCGGCCTCGGCAGCGGCCAAGCCTGCTTGGGCCTGGGCCACCTGGGCATCCGCAATTTCCGGATCCAACTGGCCCAAAATGTCCCCCGCTCTCACCCTCTGCCCTTTTTTGGCTTTAATGGCCTGGAGTTTGCCGCCCACCTCAAACCCCAAGTCCAAGGACATAATGGGGGCCAAGGTGCCCGTCACCACATCCATGGGAGAGGAAATGGTTTCTCGAGGCACCACCGTGGAAATGCGGGGCTGAAGGGAGGAGGCATCCACGAGGGCTTTGTTTGTCTCCGCTTTTGTCTCTTCACAACCGGCACCCGCCCATGCGAGGGCCAGGCCCAGCGCGCTTAAAACCACTCTGTTGTTGACACTGCTCACGAGTTTCTCCTCTTCGTTTTCTCCGCCCCCAGGCTGCGACGCTTTGTTGCAGCCAGAAACGGCTTCCCTAAAGTTTCTTCGTCCTTGAATGGCGACATAGGGTGGGTGGATGTTTCTCTCCACATGGCACAATTTTCATCTTCATGCAGAAGCGGGGTGCAACCTTCGTGTAAAAGCCGGTTAATGCCATAGGCCCAGGCGTGGAAGTCCGGCTTCTTTTTCATTTCAACCATTTGAAAGCACAGCATGAAATAAGTCCCCACCCACATGGCGGGCATCAGTCCCTCGGCGATGCCTTGCCGAAAAGTGCCCCTTTTCGTAAACAGTTGCTGTTGGCGCCCCAACTGCTCCAAAGCCTGCTGAAGCACATGCCAGGCCTTGCCCTCAAAGGCGGTGCCTTGCACCCCTCGAATGGCGGTGGAGACAATGTCCCTGTACTCCCAGCACAGCTCCAAGACGGCCAAGTCATATGCCTTGTTGAACTCAATAAACAGGAGGTAGCGCGGCGTCTGCTGGCGTATGTCCGTGGCCGTTGGAATGCCCTCGGCCTCCAAAAAGGCCTTGGCGCCCACGTGGCGCCCCAAAATGAGCGCCTTCATTTTTCGCCCAAACTCCTGCAGCACCTCCCCAAACAAGGCTTCCTTGGACTTAAAGTGCAAATAGAAGGCCCCCTTCGAGAGGCCGCAGGCTTTGGTAATGTCCTCAATGCGTGCACCCTTCAGGCCATGCAGGACAAACCTCTTCCGCGCTGCATGCAGCAGAGCGCTTTTAGCCTTCGGGTCCGCAGGCCTCCCCATGGGCGGGGGTTAATAACCGGCCAGTCAGTTATTGCCAAGCATTTTTGACTGGCCAGTCAAAAATTTTCACAGGCCCCGGTGTAGGCCCCTGTGGAGGGCATGGTGCAAGCCCCTGCGCAAACCCAGAGGGCCCCAGGGAGAGGGGCCCAGGAGGGGGCCTTTCCAAAAAACCCCCGGCACCTTTGTGCAGCTGTGGACAGTGTGTTATTCAGCTTCCATGTCCGAAGCTTCTCCTGCTGATGTGCAGCTGCAAATTATTTTAGACGAGCAAGTCGCCAATGGCCTCTATTGCAACATGGCCCTCATTAACCTCACGGAGACTGAGTTTACCATGGATTTTCTCTACATTCAGCCTCAGCAAAACCGCGCCAAGGTGCTCAGCCGCATTATTACCAACCCCAAACATATGAAGCGCCTGCTGGCCACCCTCAAGGACAGCCTCTCGCGCTATGAGGCCAAATATGGCCCCATAGAGACGGGGGAGGCCTATAAACCCCTGCACTGAAAAAACCCGGCTGCCCTCCCCCTCATGAGCTCCACCGTGTATGCGCCGCGCCGCCGCTGCCACCCCTACGCGCAGCTGGCCTTTTTGCTGCCTGCAGCCGCTACCTCCGTGCTGGGGCCCAAACCAGCCCTAGGCTGCCTTGGCCTCTTTGCCCTCTGGGCCCTGTGGGTGGGCCTTCCCCTCAGGCCCTGGGCGCTGCGGTTTTTGCCCGCGCTTTCAGGCTTTGGCCTCCTGGCGCTTTCTGCCCTCTTTGTCCCCGCCCAGGCCGTGCGCCTGGCGGTTGTGGGCGCCGCCATTGCCGCTTTGGCTGCCGCGCTGCCTTTTGTGGTGCCACTCTCCTGCCTGCTGGCCCCCTTCAGCCGCGCAGCTTGGGCCCGCCCTCTCGTTGTGTTTTTCTGCTTTGTCGCCAAACACCTGCAAGGCATGGCGGTACGCCTTGGGCAACGCTTTTGGGCACTCCAATTGCGCGGGGGCCTGCAGCAAGGCCGGTGGAGGGGCCTTCGCCTGTTGCTGGAGGGCTTCCTCCCGGAGGTATTTTATAAGGCGGACAAGCTGGCCTGGGCCATGCAGCTGCGGGGCTTTGGCGGGCGACTGCCCAGCCCCACCCTGCCCAGGCTTGGGTGGGTAGACAGCCCGGCCCTGCTGCTGGGGGGGTGCGCCCTCCTGCTGGGCTACTGGGGAGGAGGGTGAGCCGCGGCCCAGGCATAGCCCTGGAGGCCCGGGGCCTTGCACACCGCTGGCCCGGCGCGGACAGCAACAGCTTTGGCCCGGTGGATTTTGAGGTGCCCGCCGGCGGCCTGTGCCTGCTGCTGGGGCCCAACGGCGCCGGCAAAACCAGCCTGCTGTTGCGGCTTGCGGGGCTGACGAAGGGCCCCGGCCGCCTGTGTTTTGACGGCGAATGCAACCCCGCTGCCCTCCAACGCCTCCAGCCCTCCCTGGGGTTTGTATGGGCCAACCCTGACGATGGCCTCCTCCTCCCCGTGGTGTGGGAAGATGTTGCGCTGGGCCCATGCAATGACGGCCTTTGCCCCCAGGAGGCAAAAGCCATAGCCCTGCATTGGCTCAAGGCCCTAGGGGCAGAAGCCCTGAAGGAGCGGCCCCTGCGCAGCCTCTCTCTGGGCCAACGCCAGAAGGTAGCGCTGGCCGGGGTACTGGCGCGCGCACCGCGGCTTTTGCTGTTGGATGAGCCACTCTCCCACTTGGACGCAGCCTCGCGTGTGGGTTTGCTGGAGGTGTTGAGGGCAAGCCAAGCCACCTGTGTGGTGGCGACGCATGAGCCGGAGGTATGGGAGGGCCAAGAGGCGACGGTTGTGCGCCTGGGGTAGGCGCCAGCCCCAAGGGGCCAAACCCGAAAAAAGCTTTTTTTAAAGCGAAAAGCTTGCTTCGAAGTTACCACTAGTCGATGAAAACAACGCAGGCAAAAAAATGGAAACTTCTGTTTCTCGGGGTATTTTTGTCCACATGTGCAGCTTGTGACACGGGGGGCATTGTTATTAACGCCAACTGTCGCGTCGGCGACGGCAGCTGTCCTACAGGCCAACACTGCGTAGCCATTGCCGGCGGGGACGTCGGCAGCCCGGGCATTTGCCGACCCTCTCCCAGAGCGCCTGAATGTTACGTCGGCGACAACAGCTGCCCTGAAGGCCTCCACTGCGTCGGCATTGCCGACGGGCACGCCGGCAGCCCGGGCCTATGTCGCCCCATGCCTCGAAGGCCTGAGTGCATGGTTGGAGACGATGGAGCCTGCCCCCTCGGCTATGTATGCGAGGGCGAGGAGGAAGGCGCCCCCGGCTTTTGCAAAGACGTGGCGGAGTGCCGCGTAGGGGACGAGGAAGCCTGCGGCGGCGACGGCTACGGCTGCGTAGGGGAGCCCGGCGCGCCCGACGGCTCCCCCGGGGTATGTGTGGACTTGGCCGAGTGTCGCGTCGGCAATGACAGCAAATGCCCTGAGGGCGCCGTTTGTGTGAGCGAAGTCCACACGGGGGTGGGCGCCCCAGGCAGGTGCCAGGAAGACACCCTGGGGAATGTGTGTGAGACAGACGAGGACTGCCTCCAGGGCCAGGTGTGCGAGCCCAACACCGAAGGCGTCAAAGTATGCATTTATGGAGAAAGAGACTCCGGAGGCAAGGTGGTGGCGACACTCAGCCACTTCCAAGTGCGCCTCAACGACGAGTTGGTGGTGCCTTTGCGCGCCCACGGCGCTCCCGCCGACAATGCCAATGCGGGGTGGGTGGGCCCCAAAGCAGCCCAAATGCGCGTCCTTGCCCGCGGGCCCAGTGCCAACACCGGCCTGGAAGTCCACACCTCCGCCGGGAAGCTGGGCCCCACCGAGTGCACAACCCCAGCGCCTTGCACCGACAACTGCGAGTGGGTTTGCACCTTGGCGGCAGGCTGGGCAGGTGCCGAAGCCACGACGGAGGTACGCCTCAGCATTGTGCCTGACAGGGAGCAAGTGTGGCGCTATAGGCTGAGCCCTCCTCCTGTAGTCCGCTTTCATGTCCCCACCATTGCCCCCTTGGGCGGAAACCTCAAAATATGCGCAAGCGCCCTCACCACCGGCGCCCCCATTGCCAGCCTCAACATAGCGAGTGTGGAAATATGGGATACTCCCGCGCTGCCTGCCCTGCCTGAAGCCTTGAGTGTGGTGTGGACAACGACGGCAAGCCCAGGAAAACTGTGTTGGACGGCTGCTTTGCCGCTGTCCTTGACATGGCGTGCGGAGCTCAGTTTGCGCGCGTCGGCGACGGCCGAGGACAGTGTGGGAAATGTGGCCAGCGCAACCTATGACGAGCCTTTGGAATTGACACGCATTGCTTGTGACTTCAAGGTTGTTGGCAATGATGTGAATGCACCGTTGGTTTTTTCCAATGGCCGCTTGGTGTTTGCCGCGGGGACCGAGCTTTATGTGTTTGACACGGACACTTGCTCTGTTGTTGGCAAGTTGCTGACAGGGAGTGTACGAAACACCATGGTGGCCTTGGGAGATGGAAGCCTGGCCGTCTCCTCCACCGGAAGGGGGGCCTCCTTCGGGAGGTGGGCCCCACGCCTCCTCATGGTGGATGTAGGGGGCGCCCAACCGGTGTTTGCCCAAAGCCCCGAGGAGGACTGTGTCTTAGACACTGTGGGAGGCAATACGGGAGCCTTCTTCGAGAAGGGGCTTTCCTTGCTAAGCCTTAACCCCGTGCGCTATGCCTCCGCCGCCAGCACCTTTACGGACTCGGTGCTCATGGCCTACACCCCCTCGGAGGCGACGGAGGCGGAGCGCTGCATTCTCTCTGGCCCCATTGACAGCCCCATGACGCTGACTTTGGCACAAGCCGACAACGCTGAAATGCTGGTCAGCTATGGAAGCCTCCACGGAAACACCCTCAAAACCATGAAATTTAATGCGACAAGCGCTCAATGGGAAAAGGGCAGTTGGGTGGCCAGCCATGTCTCCATTGGAACCCTCGAGGGCATCGCCCTGGAGGCAGATGGCAGCATCTGGCTTTCGGCGGTGACACCCTCCTCCATGGCGGCGCTTCAGTCCTGGCGCGCATGGGAGCGAAACCCCATTTCCCCCTATATGGGGGCGGAGTCCCACCGCTTCTCCCCCGCCGCGGTGGACAGCCAAGGCCGCGCTTTTGTGGTGGCCTACCACTTGACTCAAAGCGCCTACCAATTGCATGGCATTTCCATCGGCGGCCAGAATGTGGGCGCCATCCTCCCCACGGGCAACGCCACCGGCATGGTGGGCAGCCCCCTGCTGGGACAACCCAGAAGTGGCAACCCCCTGGACACCGAGGTTTATGTCATCGGCAACAACGGCAGAGTGTTCGGCTATAGAGCCCATGACTTGCGCCGGCTGTGGACGGTGGAGCTTGGGTTTCACGTCTCAAGCACGGCGCAGCCGGTGCTGGTGCCTCATGCCGACGGCGGCGGCACCTTGTGGGTGGTGGGCACCGAAGGCCACGTGCGCGGCATCCGCGTCGACAACCACGGCCTAAGCCGCACAGCGCCATGGCCCAAGGCCTTTAGGGACAATTGCAACACCTCCAGCCGGCGGGTGACGCCAACTGTGTTGCCGAACTGCTTTTAGGTGTTTGGGGAAAACCACTCCCCCCTCAAGGCCTAAGCGGCTTTGGGGGGGCTGGTGCCTTGCAACACTCACTCCACGTCTGCGCCAATGCTTGAAGGCCCATGAAACAGCGCAGCACTCCCCGGGCCGTCGGCATAGCCTTGTGTGCTGCCGGCAAGGGTGCTAACCGTCACCGTTGGCACATAGCCCACGGGTTTGGCGCCGAAGGCCGCTTCCGCGGGGTGGAAGCTGGCAAGGGTTGAGAAAAATGCCTGAGGACACCCAAGCATTCTATGCCATGAAAACGAAAGCCTATCGTTGGAAATGAGGGGGGAGATTGCAACCATGTCGGACGAACGGCCATAGGCGCAGAGGGGAGAGGCGAAGCTGTTTCGCCATGAGTGGGCGTTACTGAAAATGGGAAATGCTCATACAAAGCCTTGCGTGAGCCTCATATTTCAGAAATTTTTCGTTTTAGAAAAAATGGAGACGATGTAGTATAGCCTGGAGAAGGCTGGCGGCTTGTGGGTGTCGCGTATTTCTTTACTTTCTTTTCATAGGAAATGTATGTCCACTTCAATAAAAGGCTCCATTGGCTGCTCTCATGCTATAAATACTTTAAGAAATATTGAAAGCACAACGGGAAGTCCTGGCTGCACCCCCAACGCAGACGCAAGCTCGCGCAACAGCGATTTCTACACGGATTATTATGAGAATCCCCCGCTGAGGGAGCTTCCTCCGAAACAGGAAAAACTGTATCAAAAACAAATAGAGTCTTTTCGCGCAGATGCTTCCGACAACGCGCTCAAAACACTGTGGGACAATGCAACCATGGTTGTCGTCAGCGGCTCTGGTCCAAATCCATGCGGACACGCGCTTCTTCGCATTGGCGAGCCTGGAGACCAGCACTATTTCCATACGGATGCCCTCCGGGATCGACCGTTTTATATGGATGAAACGGGCTATCAAACCTATCTGCAGCAAGAAGGGAAAACGCAGCTGCATGAAGAGCCCATCAACGTTAGGAATCCACAAGCCACACATCAGGCATTGAATGAGTCGATTACCCAAAAGCACCTCTGGACGGCCTTGCCGACGAATTGTGTTACCTATATAGAAGACATTATACGAAAAGGAGGGGAGCCAGACTACGATCCGTACAATTGCCCCAGGCTGAACATCCCCCGCCCCCCCTCCAACACTCCTCCCCTCGACAACCCCCACAACATCTACGGCATTTCAGGGATTTGAACTGACTCTCTGCCATACCAAGCCCATATTTCCTACAAAAATACGGGATTTATTTTTTCTATTCCCCGCAAAATCCTCTCGGCAGTTCAAAAGCCAAACTTTCGGAAAGCATTGTGACGGCGGCTTTGGATGCACCGTAGATGGGTTGCAAAATCCAACGCCTGAAATCTCTCGAAAGGCTGGATGATGCCGGCATTGTTGATAATTCCGTATCGCTGCCGGCCAACCACACAGCCTCCATAGCGGTTCCCGTGAGGTAGCCGGGCTTATCGCTTGCAACAAAAGCAAGCAGGACCGAGAGGATGCCAATGCCTTTCTTGCCAAATTTTTTGGCAGCCATCCACGTTTCACACCAAAGCTATTTTTCTTTCTTGGGCTTTTGGGGGGGTTGGCTTTGCGTTTTGCTTTGAGTTTTGTCTTGAGTTTTGCCTTGAGTGTTTGAATGGCCCACAGCGTCTTTGGTCAAGGTGATAAATTTTTTGTCACAAGCGGTTTTAACATAGTCATTCATTGCATTTCCGTAGTTTTGGAAATGAAACGCCCCCTCTTCCAGCCGGCCCTCAATTCCATACCCAGGCACAGGTTTTACTCCTGCATCGCCTTCAACCGCTCCATTATTTGACAGCCAGGGTATCCCTTCCAACAGGACGTATTCTCCATCCCCGTCCTTGGAAAACTGCACCTTCCCTTTGTACCGCTTCTTGTCAATTTGAAATTTAAATGAATACGCGTCCCCGGACTTCCTAATCTCCAACAAGAAATTGCAGGAAGGTTCTTCAAGGTCTCTGTACCGTCCTTCCATGGACGAAGAAGAAGCCTGCGAAGAAACTTGAGAAGAAGACGCAGAAGCCCCTGGAGCCGTCGCCTGACTTGTCTGCAACTCCGCACCCAACACAAAGAGGCCTAAAATAAGAATGGGTTTTCCCATGGTTCTTTCCGTTTTCCGTGGACCGTTTTCAGCGCGGTTTTTTGCCTAGACCGGTTTTGTTTGTGGTGACAGATAGCACAACCCTTGAACCGCCACCAAAAACAAAAAACCACTTGCCATTTATAAAGAAGCCGTTGCTGACGCAGGTGAACCCCCAAGGCGCGGGCAGACAACATTCAGCGGAATGTGTGAAAAAAATGCCTTAGGTTGCCAAAGCCTTCTATGCTATGAATATAGAAGCATATCGGCGGAAATGAGGGGAAAGTCGCGCCTATGTCGGACGAACGGCAGTGGGTGCAAAAAACTTTTGAAAGGGGAAACCCATGAGAATGCAGAGACTTGTCCAAATCATTCGGAAGGTGGTGTTTGAATAAGCCGCCGTCTGGCCTAGGTGCGGCGCAATAGGCGGTGGCATAAAGTTTAGCAAATTTTATATATTCTTCCCAAAGCTACAAACAAGCATCATAAAAGATGCGAAGAGGAGAAAGGGGCCAACCAAAAGATTTTCGAAAGAGAGGGGGAAAGAAACTCTGAGGGTTTGACATGGCAACCCAAAAACCAAAGCGTAGGTATTTTCTGCTCTGTGTTGTCTGCATAGGCATGGGGCTAGGGGCGGGGTTTGGGTGCTCTCTGCCGGGTTCTTGCAGCAAAAGCGAAGACTGTCCGGAAGGCAGCCACTGCTTCAAAAACAAAATATGCGTATGGGGCAAAGCCAGCCCCGACAACCCAAACCTGACTGTGCCGGACGTGCGCTTTCGCACACAGTTGAATCCGCATGACAAGACAGCCAAATCTTCTTTCAACATTCAGGTGGACGTTTATGGCGCGCCCAAAGGTGTAGACATATGGCTTGAAACGCCGCATGAGAAGCAGACTTTGGAATGCGCGGAGCGCGTTGAGGCCAAAGGAGAGCGTCGGCACCTGGACTGTGTGCCCAAAGTGCAGGCAGAGGGAAGCTACGCACTGGCAGCGCAAGCGAGCAACGCATATGCCAGCACGCTGGAGCGTTTTGCATGGCGCTTCGAAAAGAGGCCTTTGCATGTGCAGATGTTGCTCGAAGAGAAGAGCCAGCATGGGTTGTTTCGAGACGGTCTGCTCTATGTGCAATTGCAAGCCGATGTCAGCGACATAGACTTAAGCAGCATAGAGTTGTTTGCCGGCGACACAGGTTATAGACAGCGCGCTTCGCGAAAGGCATGCCAGCTGGACTTTGGTTTTCCCCTTTTGTCTAACGCGGTGTGTTTTGAAGTGTCGCTTTCTGAATTTCCGGATTTGCCGCATGGGGCTTATGGCCTGGCATTGACGGCGCAGCTGGTAGACAAGGAGGGAAACCACGCAGCCAAAAACGAAAAGCCCGTCATTCAAATCAGCCGCCGCCTGTGGACTTCAGAGATGAAGACACATTCGCCTGGCGTCGTCACACGCGAAGGTTTGTTGCTGTTTGTCACCAGGGAATGGGATGGCATGGAGGTGGAAGACTTTCTGGTGGCCATCAACGCCAAAGGGGAAAGGAAATGGCGCGAGCAGATTCCCTTTTTTATGGGGAGTTTAATGCTTGCGCCTTCCCGGCACTCGGGTTCAGACGTGGTGATAAGCAGTTGCGACGCTTCAGGAGGAACCGGATTTTTTGTTGCCACGACGAGCGGATATGCTTCGAAGCGCACTTGCAAAGTCCCACGAATGAGTGACTATGAGTTTGCGCTCCTGCAATCAGGCCCTGTGGTAATGCGGCGGATTGCCTTAGATTTCCCCCCCCAAACTTTTGCCCTGGAGGCTTGCCGCGTAGATGCGTGGAATGATGGCTTTTCTTGTGAGCTGTCTGGACCTTTGCCGACCGCCGGAACTTATGACAGGGGGAAGATGCTGGTGCGCCAAACACGAGAAGGTGCGGCCAGGGTGATTGTAAGCTCAGAGGAACGACACTGGTGTGTCATGGAGTGGAAAGACAAAGGAGAGAATGTCAATGGTTGGACGCCGGGAACACCGGGGAACTTGGGCTGCGTCGAAAGCGGCCCCCCTGTCGTTGAGTTTGCAGATAGGATAGAGCTGGAACTTTTGAGCACTGAGCACTTTTGGGTTTCTTCCCTGAACAGGGCAACCGGCTATTGGCTGCAGCGTTTTGACCAGAACGCTGTTTTAAAAAGCGCTTTAAACCTATACAATAGCCATGTGTCTCTTTTGTTGGCGGACACCAACGACGCGTTGATTGTCAGCGCAAAAGACAACAAACTCCAACGGCTTTCTGCCTCCGGTGAATTGCTTTACTCCAGAGACAATATGCGGGCTTTTGACATAGGGCTGGGGATGGTAGAAGGGGGAGATTTGATATACCCAGGCCGGAACGTCGGCATCTCTTGTTTGAAGTCTGACTTGAAAGATTGCTGGCCGGGAGCCAACCCAGAAGACACGGAGATAGGATGGTTGTTGGGCATTTTGCCCATGTCCTCCACACGCAGTGTTGCGGTTTTTGCTGCAGGAGAAATAAACCCTAACCTTGGAGGCCCTGTTTCAGGCTTCCTCATTGACTCACCCGGCCTCAAAAAAGACGCACCTTGGCCCATGTATGGGCACGACTTGTGCCGCACCAACAACGCCAGCGTCCCCATTGACAACTGCTGGGATGGGCCGAGACCTTAGGAATGGGCCAAGAAAACAGCCAAGAGCGCCGCCGCCATTACCAGAGCCAAAAACAATCAACATCTTTTCCTCCGAGGCTTTCCTATGACAGGCCTGTCTGACTGAGCGTAAACCCACACATACACGCAACCGAGCACACAACACCCGAAGCGCAACAGCCGCACAGGCCGGCGCCGGGTGCAACGTCGACATTACACACGGTGCGTATGCGGCGCGAACAGCACAGCACCGCATAGAAGCGGCCAAGGCCAAGCAGTTTCATTGGAGCCCCAAAAAGGGTGGCCAAATGAGCCAGGAAATCCGGTATGCCGTAACGAAAACCCGGCAAATCTCGCGACTCCTCACCTGAGTCGCCAAAGGCGAGACATGCAGAACGAAGAGAAAAGGTTCAACCGGCACGGCTTCTCTCTGTTCATTCTGACTATTCATAGGCTTCGCGGGCCTAGCTACCAAGCACCTGCAGCGGGAGAAGACACAGCATTCTTCGGAGGTTTTGGGGAAGTGTTTTTTTCGGGGGGTGTTTTTTGTGGGGGACCGCTGAGCAAGTGTAATAAACTCCAATGTCTTTGCGGTGTTGGAACCTGGGGCGCTCTATGGGGCGACGATGGCCTTACACTTTACATATAATTGAGGAATATCCTCCGTTATGGTTGCCCAAACCACTTCCATATCCAATTGCCCATATCCATGGACTACGACATTTCGAAGTCCTATCATGCTTCGCCAAGGAATGTCCGTGTGAGCAGCCCTAAACTCCAGTGTTAAATGATTGGCCAGCTCTCCTATTTGTAACAAAGACATACAGGCTGAATTTGCATAATCCTTGTCTGAAACAAATGTGTCAAAGTCGTTGCCGAAACGTTTTTGTGCGCCAAAAATGTTTTCGATATGCTCGATAATATGGGCGATGATTCTTTTGTTTTTATCCATAGATGAGCACCAAGTCTTTTTCTATCCGCTGTCTGAATTCACCGGAAAGGCCACGGCTGGTCACCACATCCACTTTGTTTCCAAATATTTCTTCCAATTCCTGACAAAAGCTGGAAAGCTCGAAAAGGGTGCGCAGGCTTCCTTTTTCGATGCAAATGTCCATGTCGCTCCCGGCCCTGGCTTCCCCTCGGGCGTAGGAGCCATATAAATAGGCTTTCTCTATGCCATATCGCCGGGCGGGCTCGGCGATTTTGCTTTTAATTTCCGAAACGGAATAAAACGCGCTCATGGCTGCGCATTATAAGAAGGATGCATGTGCTTGTCAAAACCTGAAGCTCCCCACCCCCCAAAAAACTGCGGAATTTGAAGTCCTGAGGCAAAGCTGCGCTCGTCAGCAGGAAGCCTGCGGATGGGCTTGCGGTTGTTGCTTTGGGGCTGAGCATTCTGTCTGCTGCGGAAGGGGGCGTAGGGTGGGTGTTTTGGACAGGCAATGGGGGGAAGTTTTGGCTGCGAGTCAAATTGCATCATGCCAACAGCCGGAGGGGTCGCTCCATCCGGCTGTTAAACAGCTTCATTTCGAACCTCTCACGGCGTCTCTGATGTATTCATTGGCTTTCTGCTTTAGCATTTCAGAAAGTTGAGCGTCTCGCCTTCCCATGTAAATCTCAAATGCCTTCTTTTCTCCTACATAAACCCACTCATTCGTCTTGCCTCCTTCAATGAAGCCGTATTTGTGTGCGTTAAGCTCGAGCCATCTATATTGGTCTGTGAACTTTTCGGCACTCATTCCAGTAGGGATAGACGCCAACTGATGGCCAAGGTTGGGCTCAATTTTAAACGTAACAAAGTCGCCGTCTACTTTCTCAACCTGGAGATTGCATGGATACGGGTTACCTTTCTTTTCAGATGCAGCACTCTTCATACCTGCTATCTTATGCGCTATCTCTTGCTGTTTTTTTGCCTCCTCCATCTCCTCCTTGGAAAGCTTGACAGGTGGTGTTGTGTCTATGTATTTCGTCTTCTTTGCCTCGTTCACAGGTGTTTTGCCCGTTTGACTTTCATAGCTGCTCACCCCCTTGCTTGCCAAAACAGCCGGATTGGCTTTAGCTGCCGGTTTCCGCGGCACCCGCGCATTCACACCTTTGCCAGCATCGTTATTTTTAATTGCTGCTGTTGCTCTTGCTTTTGCTGCTCCTACTCTTGCTGCTGCTCCTACAATTGACATGACTTCTTTCCTTTCAAAACAAAATGTTAATTGTTAAGCGTTCGTGAATAAAAAATTCCCCCTCACATGCCGCCGCCGCTTGCACTTCTGGCCATTCCACTCAAGTCAGCGACGCAATAGGAGCAGCGCGCCGACTTGCAGCAAATAGGTTACAACTGACTGATTTTGATGGTTTGTTTTCCCCCAACCGCGCCCCATGTTCACATTATCTGTCCTGCATCTGCAAAGTTGCTAATACAGTGAAAAAAATATGTAGAATTTTAGAAGTTGCTTAAGTTTTGTGGATTTATGAGGAAGACAGCCTGGTTATAGCCCCCCACCCGAGGGAGGAAAAAAAAGTGGTACTGAAGGAGCAGGTGAACAAAACACCAGAGACAATCCCCCCGCTGTCTCGGGTGCCCCCCTTTTGTTGCCGGCTCCTCCAGTACCATATGTTGGTAAATTCAACTACATACGGATTTGAAGTGTCCCTCCCGCAGCTGAAGAGCAGGGGAGGGAGTGATGCTATGAGCGGATTTCGGCCTGTGAGGTGGCCAAACCCTTAGACACGGACGGTAAAGTCGAGGCTAATCCACCCGGCGCCGCTGAGCAGTTTTCCCCATGAATTTGCGCCGGTTCCGCTGGAGGTTTGTGTAATGGTATACACTTCATTCAGCTTGACGGAGCCATTCGTTCCATAGTTGGTGCCGGGCCCTGTGCGTATGTTTAGCACGGAGGTGTTGATGCGGACCTTGAATTGGGTGGTTGGCGGTGTAGGCGTGGGGACGCTGGTGCCACTTATCGCACTAAACACTGCGTTGGCGCCTGTCTGTGGATTGGCGATGATTTTGGGGACGTCGGCATTGTTGGGAGCATCCACAAATCCCCATTCGATGAGGATGGCTGTGGCGTTGGTTCTATTCAAAAACCCCAAGTCACTCCTGGGTTTGGCCCCTCTGTTGGTCAATCCATAAGCTTTGGCAATCGCCGCTGACACCTTGGCCGCGAGGTTGGCACCCGCCGTGGAGCCTGTGCAATAAAGCACCTCGACTCCTGTGCCTCGGCCTGCATTAAAGTGATTGGAGATAGCCAAATCCACCTTGTTGGAATTGCAGATGGATACCGCATCGTTGATATCCTTGGGGTATCCTCCACCCGTCGTCGCATTAATCATGGTATGTCCGCGTTGTTTGCCAGCGGCAATAAGCGCATTGTTCATGGTGACATTTAAATTGCTCTCTCTGTAGCCATTCGCAACAGCGCCTGATTCACCGGCATGTCCAGCATTTGTTCCTATTTTCATTGTGAGTTCCTCCTGATTTTCCTTTGAATTTAATAAAAATCCCCCGACCCTCTCGGACCGAGGGTGTTTGTGTTATTTGTGTTATTGAGTTATGAATGCGTTTTTATTAAAACCCCTAGACACGAACGGTGAAGTCGAGGCTAATCCACCCAGCGCCGCTGAGGAGTTTGCCCCAGGAATTGGCACCAGGCCCGCTGGAGGTTTGTGTAATGGTATACACTTCGTTGAGTTTGACGGAGCCGTTTGTTCCATAGTTGGTGCCGGGCCCCGTGCGGATGTTTAACACGGAGGCGGTGACGCGGACTTTGAATTGGGTAGAGGGAGGCGGCGTTACAATCGGCGACGAACCCACTGCCGGGTTATAAATAAACCCTTGGAATCCATAGCCACTGAGCGCATAGGATGAACCAATGTCTTGCATATAAAATCGTGTGCCTTTATATGCGCTGTTAGACGTTCGAATGGAACCATTGGAATTTATTTGCTCGACAATGGCAACGTGCCCTGCGCCGTCACTGCTGTCGCCGACACGGCCTTTGCTCCAGCATATAACAGCTCCAAGCTTGGGTGTTTTTCCCCTTGAATATCCATCCCCGGTTGCCCCCCACCAGTCTTCCGCGTTGCCGCGGCTTAACCTGGGTGTGGAACCCATAATTTCCATAAACCTTCCCCATGCATAACCCACACAGTTTGGAAGCACAGAGCCACCAGCAATGTGAATGCAACTGTTTTTCCCTCCATAGCTGGTATGCCGCCAATTGTTATCGCTTGTGCCGGGTGCTGTTGTTCTTGGTTTAAAAGACATAATTATATACCTCCAAATATTGTTAAAAAGACAAAAAGACTTCTGACGCAGCTCAAACACCATGTCTAAATCTGCGTTACAACTAACTTTTTATTCGTTATTCTGTTTGTTTCACTTCACAAAACTTCTGTTTTTTGTTCCATAAAACACCCCCCTTGAGTGTGGTTGACACATGCCGGCGTTATTGCCAGACATGAAAATGGAAGACCTTCGGCGCTTCCCCCGGTTTTGCCGGCTTGCATACACAACCTCCGTATTGGGTGGACGCATGCCCCCCGGCATGGCTTCAACAATGCAATACAAACAATTCCGGCCCATAACGTACCAACACCGGCCCGTTGTTGGATTGCCTGTTCAACAAATATATAAGTAAAGTACCCCCCGGTGCTTCTTTGATGCTTTTGGGTTCCCCCCCCAAAAAAACGCTCTACATTTACATTATCTGTCTTGCATCTACAAAGTTGCTAAGACAGCGAAAAAATATTTGAAATTTTAGAATGTGCTTAAGTTCCAGAGGGATGGGCAGAAGGCGGCCCACAAAAACACCAGCAGGGAGGGTTCGATCAGAAAAATAACCCGTTATATACTAGAGCGGTTTTGGGTTGAAGTGAGCCTCAGCTGCACAAAAACTGTGGGTCGTAGCAGATCACTTCAACATGAAACCGGTCTAAGATTTTTTCTGCTTCCGTGCACTCTCGAGAACAGCCGTTGCTTTGGCACGTTCAAGCGCAATTTCCGGCGCCTCGCCCAACCCGGCCATCTCTTTGAGCAGCTTTTGTATTTCCGGGAAATTTCCGGCTTTGCCATAAAAACTCATCAGATTGTTAGCCGCTTTGGCGCGAAGAAGCATAATCTCCGGCGTGTCGCCAAGTCTGCCCATCATCTCGAACAGCTGCCGTGCTTCCCGAAGCTTTCCGGCTTTGCCATAATAGAAAATCAAATTGAAAGCGGCTTTGGCGCGCTCAAGTGCAATTTCCGGCATGTCGCCAAACGGCGCCATGTCCTCGAACAGTTTCCGAGCTTTCGGGAGATTTCCGGCGTTGACATATCCAAGAATCAGATTGACAGTTGCTTTGGCGCGTTCAAGCGCAATTTCCGGCGTGTCGCCAAGTCTGCCCATGTCCTCGAATAGCTTTTGCGCTTTTGGGAGATTCCCGGCGTTGACGTATCCAAGAATCAGATTGAAAGCTGCCTTGGCACGTTCAAGCACAATTCCCGGCGTGTTGCCCAACCCGGCCATCTCTTTGAACAGCTTTTGCGCTTTTGGGAGATTTCCGGCGTTGCTATAAAAACCAATCAGATTTTTAGCCGCTTTGGCACGAAGAAGCGCCATTTCCAGCGTGTCGCCCAGCCCAGCCATCTCTTCAAACAGTTTTTGTGCTTCCGGGAGCTTTCGAGCGATGCCATATCCGAGAATCAAATTGAAAGCCGTTTGGGCGCGAAGAGACGCAATTTCCGGCGTATCGCCAAACCCTGCCATCTCATCGAACAGCTTTTGCGCTTCCGGGAGTTTTCCGGCGTTGCAATAACTACCCGTTAAATTTATAGCCGCTTTGGCGAACGACACCTGGGACAGTGAATTTTCTTTGAGCATGGGCATTGCCGACAGAAAGAGCTCAGCGATGTTGTCCGAATCGGACGAGGCGAAGTCTTGTCCGCAACGGGTGAAAAAGTCGGTGGTTAGCTGTGGAGCCTCCAACCAGCAACTCAGCAGCAATTCTTCCAACTGTTTTGTATTCATGCGCCTGGGATGGCCACCACCTGCACGAGTCAACACAAATCGCTCGCCGAGGAGGTCAGGCTCCATGGGATAAAAAAGGAAGAAGTCTTCGCCGTTTTTTTCCCTAAGCTCACCCAGGCCGGAATTCCACAAGAGGGCGTGTTGAGGCTGCAGTGGGAAGGCGCCAAGCTTGCCGCCTGTGCATGTGGACAGGAGCAGGGCGCGAAGCAGTGCAGAGTCGGTTGCCACACCCGCAGGCTTCAGCGTGTGCTCGAATTCCTCGTCGATGGCCAAGTCGAGCAGCTCGTTCGGGGAAATGTCAGCTTTGGGGTTGAGTTTTGCGAGGTAGCCCGCCAGCAACATGGCGAAGAGGGGGCGTTTTTTCGGGTCCAGTTTTGTCAGTTTGTCCAGAAAGTCCGAGGGAGCGGGAAGCGAGTTCGGTGATTTCCAGATGTTTTTGGCTGTCTGTGTGGCAATCTCATAAAGCCCTTTGTCGTCGACGGTGCTCAAGTCAAAAGGCGGCTGATAGCACATGGTTTTATCCAGCCATTTATACCATTCCAGCTCTTCCCCGGCCTTGTTTCTCTCTTTGTATTCCCGCTCCAAAAGCAGAATGCGAATGCGCTTTTCCCCCAGCTCATTTTTCTCTGCACGCCACGTCAGTTGAGTCACAATGCGGGAAATGTCTTCTGGATAGCCAGAAAACTCTTTCGCCACATAGTCAATCACCAACAGTGTGTCTTCCTTTGGACACCACGTTGGCCAGGTTTCTGGGTGCATGTTTTCAAAACTCACAAACCCCGCGCTCCAGTTTTTCTGCTTAAGGAATTCGCAGAATTCGAGTGCCGTCCGGCTTTTGCCACTCCCGGCGCCGCCCGCAATCAGCCACCATGAGAAAGCGTCCGGCGAAGCATAAAACCCCTCGAATGCCTGCCAGACTTCTTCTTGCGGAACATATTGGATGGCGCGGTCGGCAAAATGCAGGCGCCGGATGGCGGAAGCGCGTGCTGGCTTTGAAGCGGTTTCCCGTTGCAACTCGCGGAATATGGGGCAGCCCGCGCCTGTGGCGGTGGCTTTGCCTGTCGTCGTGCGGCGAATGAGCTTAAGAATTTTTTCCCGCTCTGTCAAAACAACGGTGTCATAGCGGTAGGGCTTTCTCAGGGGGATGGGGATAAATGAATATGCATTCTTCTCAGCCAGAATGGGGTGGTATTTCTCGTTCCAACCATAACGTTCATACAAGTCAACGCGGATGATGGCCCCCTCCCAGGCGACACCTCGGGTGCCGCCCTCTCTTCTTTCGAATGATTTTTTATAAGCTTCCCCGCAAATGCATAAAACAACATCGGCTTTTTGAATTTCATCCTCCATCCATACGGGCCAGTCTTCTGGGGGTGGCGTCATGTAGTCGGAAACAGCTTCAATGTCTTCGTCTTCCCGTTTATTCAGCCAGTCGACGAGTTCGCCAACCTCTTTTTGGAGATTGTCTTTATGCGCATAGCTGACGAAGACTCTCTTCTTCACAGAAGACATGGCGTTTTCCTTCTCGTTGCATGCATATTGTCTGAGAACTGATGTCTGAGCTTCCCATTTCAAGAAGGAAAGCATATCAAAACCTCGCAAAGTTTTTGGGCCTTTCAACGCCGAACTCAAACAAAAAACCCCTCGCCACTCACGAGGAGGGCAAGGGGCAGCAGCGTGTCGGCGGGGGTTGTACCGTAAGCGTTGCCAAGCGCTGCTTTGTATGCCCATGCTTTTGTATAGCTTCGACAAGCATGTCAAAAACGTCGCGCAACTGCATGGTGCCGCTGGTCGGCAACCCAATAAAAGCATAGCGTTAACTGCGTACAATGGCAGCATCTGCGAAATGTGCCTCCTGCAGACATTCCAACAGCTTGTAGGTGGCGTATAATTCCAGGCAGGCGCCTTCGTCTAAGCCATTGCCTTTGTTTATCTTCTCTTCTTGCATGTCCGGCCTCCTGTGCAGCACAGTGAAAACAATCCACGCTGCAGGAGGCCGGGCCATGTCGTTTGAACCCAGAAAAGTGGCGGCCCAAACGAGCGACTAAGACCGGTAATATTGGAGGAAAACCGGCGACCTGACGGTCCCCGTCTGAGCCGCCAAACTGGCCAGCATTCAAACGAGAAGCCGCAGGCCACCGGGCCCTGCTGGGGCACTTCTCGTTCAACTTCAATATTAATGGGCTTAGTCGTCCCAACTACAAAAACCTCTTGCAGCGGGAGGAGACACAGCATTCTTCGGAGGTGTTGGGGAAGTGTTTTTTTGCGGGGGGTGTTTTTTTCGTCGTTGCGAGCCACCGGCCGTCTTATTAAAACCCCAACAGCTGTTCTTGACAGCATCTGCAAGTTAGATGACACTGCTCATAGCAGTTCATTTATATATAGTTAGACCGCAAAATGCTTCGCCTCAGAGTTCGGGTTCATGGCACCTACCCTCCTGAAAAAAGGCCCTTTTCGCCTGTTCTTTTTCTCCCGCGAGGAGATGCGGATTCACGTCCATGTGGCCCACCCCGATGGAGAGGCAAAGCTTTGGTAGCTGAAGTGACCCATATCTCCCCAAACGGGCTCTGGTTGCTGCTGGAAGACGAGGAGCTGCTGCTGAGTTATGAGTTGTTTCCATGGTTTCGCAATGCTACTGTCGGCCAAATATCTCATGTGGAGCGCCCTAGCGAAAATCATCTCTACTGGCCTGAATTAGACATCGACCTCTCCATTGAGTCCATTCGCAACCCATCGGCCTTCCCGTTGGTTGCCAAAAGCGCGGACTAACCATTCATTTTGCCCGGGCATGCTCCAAAGCCAGACACACACGCAGGCGCTCAGCGCTCATGCCAGGTGCTCACTTCGCCAGGGCCCGCAGAATTTCACGGCCTGCGCGCATCAGCTCCTCGGCCAGCGCCATTTGCCAAGCAAACTCAGGGTTATAGGGCGTTAGCCTATAGCCGCCATCCGGCGTTTGCGTCAGATAAACCGTATCCCCCTTCTCATTTCGGAGGTGGGCCATCGCCTCCTTCGTCAGGATGAAGCCTGCGGAAGAGCCTATATAACTCGAGTCAGTTGTATGGATTTTCCGGATTCAATTTATTTAGAACGCCCAGCGCTTCATCTGTGGTAATTCCACCGTCGTATTTGTCACCTGTTCCACCTCCGTCGGCATACTTAAAAAGACTCGGGTTTTTAGCCAGATGCTTACACGCCTCCCGCACTTCCTGAGCCCAATCGGGATTATCTTTGTTAGTATAATATTTCCACTCCAGTATCTCATCGAAAGAGACTTTACCATCTCCATCCTTGTCGAGCGCGTTTATAGTTGCATGATCAGCAAGCGTCTCGATTGCTTTCTGATCGGCCGAACTGATCTGCTTCTCGCCGCTCACATATGTATCTTTTGCCATCAAATAGTTCATTTTTGCAACAGGATTCATTGCCTTTTCTGTGGATTGTTAGTAATTATTGTCATGACTTCTATCCTTTCGAGATGAAATGTTAGTGTTTAAAAATAAAATGTTAGTGAATAAAACTTCCCCCCTCCGGCGCCGCCGCTTGCACTCCAGGCCATTTTCCACAAACCAGCAACGCCATATAAACAGCGCGCCGACTTGCAGCAAATGGCTTATGACAGACTGATTTTTATTGTTTATCCCCCCTCAACTGCGCCCTACACCTACATTATCTGTCTTGCATCTGCAAAGTTGCTAAGACAGCAAAAAATATATAGAATTTTAGAAGTCGCTTAAGTTTTGTGGATTTACGCGGAAGGTGGTCTGGCTATAGCCCCCACCCCGAGGGAGGAAAAAAAGGTGGTACTGAAGGAGCAGGTGCACAAAACACCAGAGACAATCCCCCCTCTGTTTCGGGTGCCCCCCTTTGTCACCGGCTCCTCCAGTGCCATACATTGGTAAATTCAACTACATACGGCTTTGAAGTGTCCCTCCCGCGGCCTGAAAACCGGAGAGGGAGTGATGCTATGAGCGGATTTCGGCCTGTGCGGTGGCCAAGCCCATAGACACGGACGGCAAAGTCCAAACTAATCCATCCAGCGCCGGTGGAGAGTTTTCCCTATGAATTTGCGCCGGTTCCGTTGGAGGTTTGTGTAATGGTATACACTTCGTTGAGTTTGACGCTGCCATTCGTTCCATAGCCGGTGCCGGGCCCTGTGCGGATGTTCAGGACACTGGCCCTAACCCGGACTTTGAAGTTGCCAGAGGTAGGTGTAGGCGTGGGCGACGGTACAACCGGCTATGAGTTCGGAGACACGTAGAGGTATGGGTCTACAAGCGTGTTGTTTTTGTGCACTTCGAAATGCAAATGCGCGTCCTGACTGTTTCCTGAATTGCCTACTTTTGCGATTCGTTGGTTTTTGACAACTTTACCGCCTTTTTCTCCTAGAACTGATTTGTATACGCAATGACAATATCTTGTTTTTAGACCGTTTTTCACGCCGTTTGTTGTGTGTTCTATTTCTATATAGTTTCCATAGGACTTCTCTTGGAACCCAACGATATTGTTTTCTATTGCTGAAATTATCCCATCAGCTACTGCGATAATATCGCGACCTTCTGGAGCAGCTATATCAACTCCTGGATGCCCATTACCGTTGTCACTGCCTATATGCTTAGGACATTTGCATCTAAAATTATGGCTTGTGCGAGTACCTCCAGGCACAGGCCATGAAAATTGTGTTGACATAATTATATACCTCCAAATATTTGTTAAAAAAGACAAAAAGACTTCTGCCGCAGTTCAAGCACCATGTCTAAATCTGCGTTTTTTATTGATTTTTCTATTTAATGCTTCAACTTTGCTTGTTTTATTTCACTTCACAAAACTTCTATTTTTTTGCTGCACAAAACACCCCCCTGTTTTGCCGGCTTGCACACACAACCTCCGTATTTGTTGGACGCATGCCCCCCGGCATGGGTTCAACAATGCAATACAAATAATTCCGGCCCATAACGTACCAACACCGGCCCGTTGTTGGATTGTCTGTTCAACAAACACATACGTGAAGTACCCCCCGGTGCTTCTTTGATGCTTTTGGGTTCCCCCCCAAAAAAACGCTCTACATTTACATTATCTGTCTTGCATCTACAAAGTTGCTAATACAGCAAAAAAAATAGGTAGGGTTTTAGAAGTCGCTTAAGTTTCAGAGGGATGGGCGGAAGGCGGCCCACAAAAACACTCCAAAACCCAAACCACAACGGAGCAGGTAGGATTCGAACCTACGGAGGGCTTGCACCCTCTGCGGTTTTCAAGACCGCTGCCTTCAGCCACTCGGCCACTGCTCCCAAAAATGAATCCGCAATGGTCTTTTTGTCCTCTGGCGGCTGAAGCCTCGGTTTTGCTCCGGTCACGCACTAAAGTGCGCTCCCTGCGCAAAAGCCTCGCCTTCAACCACCAGAGAACAAAAATCCTCATTGAGGATTCATTTTTATCCTCTGGTACTCAACCACCACCAGAAGACAAAAATCCTCATGGAGGGTCCGCTAACATAACTTAGGGAAATTGCCAAATTGAAAGCAGCTTGAGCTTTCAGGAGGGCAGAATTTCCGTCTGCCCTCCCATGAAGGGGACGAGGGCAGCAGGAATTTCAATGGAGCCATCCTCGCGCTGGAAGTTTTCCATGAGGGCGACAAGGGTGCGCCCCACGGCGAGGCCGGAGCCGTTGAGGGTGTGCAGGAGGCGGGTTTTTTCCCCAGGGGCCGGGCGGAAGCGGATGTGGGCCCTCCGGGCCTGAAAGTCCGTACAGTTGGAGCAGGAGCTGATTTCTCGAAAGGCGGCCTGGCCCGGTAGCCATACCTCAATGTCATAGGTTTTGGCCGAGGCAAAACCCATGTCGCCTGTGCACAGGAGGACAACACGGTGGTGGAGCCCCAGCTTCTCGAGAATGCGGCAGGCTTGGGCGGTAAGCTCCTCGAGGGCCTCCATGCTGGCCTCGGGAGAGGTATATTGCACCAGCTCCACCTTGTGGAATTGGTGCATGCGAATGAGGCCGCGCGTGTCCTTTCCGGCGGAGCCGGCCTCCGCGCGGAAGCAGGGGGAGAAAGCCGTGTAGCGAAGCGGGAGGTTGTGGGCCTCCACAATTTCGTCCCCGTGGAAGTTGGCCAACGGCACCTCCGAGGTGGGAATGAGGAAAAGCTCCCCCGCCTTCCCCGCGCAAAAGGCGTCTTCTTCAAATTTGGGAAACTGGCCGGAGCCCACCATGGAGGAGCGGTTTACCAAATAGGGCGGCGACAACTCCTCGTAGCCGGCCTTCGCATGCTCGCTCAGCATAAAAGCTGCCAGCGCCCTCTCCAGCCTCGCAAGGCCGCCGCGCAGAAAAGCAAAACGCGCCCCGGACACTTTGGCCGCCCTCTCGAAGTCCAATAGGCCCAACCTCTCCCCCAACTCAAAGTGCGCCCGAGGGGTGAAAGAAAAAACGGGCGCCTTCCCCCATACGCGCTGCACCACATTCTCGCTGGCGTCTTTGCCCACCGGCACCGAGGCGTCCGGCAAGTTGGGCAACAACATAAGCGCCGCCTCCAGCTTTTCTTCAAGTGCCCGAAGCTCGCCCTCCTTGGCTTTGAGCTCCTGCCCCAGCGCGCGCAAGGCTTCGCGCTTGGCCGCAAGCAAGGCAGGTGACTTGGCCAGGGCTTTCATTTCCTCGTTGAAGGCATTGCGCTGAGCTGCCAGCGCGTCGGTTTCAATGTACAGGCGCTTTCGCTCTTCCAGCAGGGCCTGCAGGGGCGCAAGGTGGAGGTTTGGGTCGCGCCTTGCCAGGCGCTCGGCGACTTCTGAAAAATTTCTTTGCAGCTCCTTTATATCCAGCATAGGGGATAACTCTCACAAACCCACCAAGCGGTGCAACAGGAGAAGCCCATGGCCTTTGAGACGAGCCTCTACATCCGCTTCCACCATGTGGACTTTGCCCGCGTCGTCTACTTCCCCAAATTCTTCGACTATTGCCACCAGGTATTCGAAAATTTTGTGCAAGCAGAATTCGGCCAAAGCTACCTGCGCCTCATGGAGGAAGAGGGGGTGGGCTTCCCCGTCGTCCACGCGGAGGCGGACTTCAAAGCCCCCTTGCGCTTTGGAGACACAGCGCGGGTGGTGCTGGAGGTGTTATCCCTCGGCAACGCTTCCATGCGGTGCCGCTATACGTTTTTTCACCCGGGGGCGAAGGCAGCAGAAGCGGGGGCCGCCGGAGGCCAGGCACCCGCAGGCGCGGTGGCCGCTGTTGTTACCCTCGTGGGGGCTTGCGTCGGAATGCAAAGCTTTCAGCCGACGCCCATTCCGGAGCGCTGGAGGGCCATGCTGTCAACACATGTCGAGGGAGGGCCCCTCCTCAAGAAGAAAAACAGCGGATGAGGACGCAGGTAATGTTGTCTGTACCGCCATAGTCATTGGCCGTTTGGATGAGCGTGGAGCACGTCTTGTCCAAGTCCGAAGCCGAAGAGAGGATGGAAGCAATTTCCGCGTCGGACACCATGCCCGAAAGCCCGTCGGAGCACAAAAGAAACAAATCCCCCGGCTGGGGCACAATGCGCAACAAATCCACCTGCACCGTCGTCTTCATGCCAAGGGCACGCAGAATGACATTCTTATGCGGGAAGCTTTCAACCTCCTCAGGGGCGAGCTTCTTCGTCCTCAAATAGTCGTTGAGCAAAGAATGGTCTTCCGTCAACTGCTTGAGGGCGCCTGCGCGCAAAAAATAACTGCGGCTGTCGCCAACATGGGCAATGTAGGTGCATTTGGGGGTGAAATAAGCGCTGACAATGGTTGTCCCCATGCCTCTAAATTTGGGGTCCGAGTTTTGTCGCTCATAAATGCGAATGTTTGCGAGTTTAATGCCCGTCGTCAACCGGTTTTCATCATAGTTGCGGGACTTATCCATTTTGAAAGGCCAGGTGGCTTCCTGGTCTTTGGAGGTCATCAGGAAGAAATTGGCCATTTCGTCCACTGCAATTTGCGAGGCAATTTCGCCCGACGCATGCCCGCCCATTCCATCTGCAACAACGGACAATTGCTCCTCCGGCATCACCAAGAGGTTGTCCTCGTTGTGGGTACGTTTCATTCCAACGTGAGTTTGCCCAGCCATCAAAATCCGCATGCGTCCTCTAAAATAAGCGCCTTTGTCGCATAAGTCCAAGGTTGAGTTTGAAATTAACCGTTGAGTTTGAAATTAACCCACCTCAAACACAATCTTATCTCCCTCTTGCGTCTCCAAAAACCTTAACGTGCCCGCACGCAACTCCAAAACAGAACGTGCCCCTCGGACAAAAGGCCCCACCCTCCAGGGCGGAAATGCATGCAACATATGAAGCACTTTTCCCTCTTTGTCCAAAAAAACCACATCTATTGGAAAACGCATGAAAAAACTGTGAATGCTGCTGCACGGCAGAATGTGCAAAGCACTGCCCACGGGCAAACCGCTTTGTCCCATAAGTCCCTTGAAGCGTTTGACAAAACTTCTCGCCTCGCTGACTTCCTGTGCCACAATGTGGTTGCGTGTTTTGTTAATGGCGCGTAGGTGCATTTTCTTATGTTGAGACAGTTGAACGAGCCTCTGTGCCTGGTTTTGGTTTCGCCTCAAATTCCTCCGAATACAGGCAATGTCGCTCGCCTGTGTGCAGTCACAGGTTGTCGACTCATTCTGGTAGGCCCTTTGGGGTTTTCCCTCGAGGACAAACACTTGCGTCGAGCAGGCTTGGATTATTGGGACAAAGTGTTGTTAAAATATTATTCTGCATTTTCGGATTATTTAGCAGAGTGGGGTTTAAGTCGTCGTTGGTTATTTTCTGCCAGAGCGCAAAAAAGTTGCTTTTGTGTGGACTATGCCCCGGGGGACCACCTTCTTTTTGGCTCTGAAACGTGTGGATTGAGCCCCGAGGTTTATGCCACCGCCTCCGGGGAGCGGTTAAAAATCCCCATGCTGGAGGGGACACGCTCTTTGAACTTGTCAACAGCAGTAGGTGTTGCAACATATGAAGCAATGCGACAGTTGCAGTTTTCACAAAACTGATAGAAGCTAGAGGGCACCCTTGAGCGTCTTGTTGCAAGGCGGTTTTTTGGAGAGCACATGAGACAGAACCGACAACCAGGCAGGCGACCAAAGCACACACCCTGAAGGAGAAACGTTTTTACGATGCATTGGAATGCATTCAGTTGATGGCTGTCGGAAAAAGAAGATGAGCACAAAGCAAGGTGAAGAGGAGCACTCAAACGCAGCCCTGCCAAGCAAAGGCTTGCAGGGGGCCAAGGAAGCTGTTGCCCATGAGGTAGCGGCAGCTGAGCCGGAAATGCCCTCTTTGTTGGCAGAGCCCCCCGCAGAAGAGGTGCGGGTGGCTGTCTTCAAATTTGAGAAGCACTCTCGCAGCACCATGGCAACCATGCCGTTGATGCCGGCCTTAACGGCGGCTTTGTTTCCCGAGGAAAAGCCGCCGCCTCTCATTTCCGAGCCTGTCTTCGGTGGGGCAGCGCGGGCTTTTTTGAATTCCACGCCCGCGGATGCAGAGCAGGACTTGTCGCCCTATGCAGAAGCTCTCGCCGAAGCCTTTGATGAGGACAGCCTGGGCGAAACCACGCCAAGCTTAAGCATGGTGGTAGAAACCCTGGAAGAGGAGGAAGAGCCTCCGGCCACACCCAAACCTCAGCCGTACAAAGCCACAGCCGCCCTGCATGCACCAACACCCGCCTCGCAGGCCAAGGCTGCAATGCAACCTTGGCTTCCTGCACCCAGAAAACCAGGAAAGGCCTCCTCCGACGCTGTAGCAAGAAACCTCACCCGCCCGCCGGAGAAAGACGAAGGGCCCGGGACAAGGCCAATGAGCGGATGGTTTGTATGGAGCATTTCCATTGTTTTGTCCGTCATTGTGGCCTCCGGGGTATTCTTCATCTACAGGCTACCTCCACCACCTCCCGCGGCTCCCCCGTTGACGGCAGAGCGTTTGCCTCCTCGGGTTGTTGACCCTCTTGACCCAAACCCTTGGCCGGCGGTGCCTTCTCCTCCGGGGAATAGGGCAGAAGACATGCCCAGGGTGCCTCCACCTACCCAGGTGGAGCCAGTCCCACCGGAGAAGGCACCAGAAAAAGCCCAGGTGGCTCCAGAGGAACGCACTGCGCTGGAGCAGATGTTGTACGAGGAGAGCCTGTTTTTAGAGGGCCTGAAAGCGGCCAGGGGGCATTTGCAGAAAGACCAGTTTGCGCGCGCACTCAAGGAGCTCACCCACATTCAAGCGCTGCACAAAAAATTGCCTGTGCGCTCCTTGGAGTTTGAATTCCTCTATGCGCTGGCTTTGACGTTTACAGCCAACGACACCCAACAAACCTTGAGGGCCTTGAAGATGCTGGAGGCCCTGAGAGATGCCTATAGGATAAACCCCGACTATTGGCACGCTTCCGGTTTTTCCAACCAGCTTTTGGGAATGGACCCCCACAGCCCCACGCCTGAGCGACGCAAACACCTGCAACAGGCCAGAGAAGACTATAAAGAGGCGGTGCGTTTAGGAAAAAACAACGCCAAATACAAACAAGCCAACTCCTACATTGAGCATATAGAGCAGAACTTGAGAGAACTGGCAGAATGATAACGCTGGGGGTTGAAACCTCGTGTGACGAAACCGCGGTGGCACTGCTAAAAGACGGCCGGGAGGTATTGGCGGATGTGGTGTTGACGCAAACCCAGGCGCATGAGCGCTTTGGGGGGGTGGTGCCCGAAATTGCCAGCCGCAACCACCTCCAGCACTTGCTGCCTTGCCTGGAGGAGGCCCTGAAGAAAGCCCAAAAAACCCTGGCGGAGGTGGCACTCTATGCGGTGACAGCGGGGCCCGGCTTGCAAGGGGCCTTGCTGGTGGGGGTGCTGGCCGCCAAAACCCTGGCGCGCACCTACGGCCGTCCCTGCATAGGCATTAACCACCTGGAGGGGCATGTGTTGGCCATTCTCCTTGCCAAGGAGCCGCCGGAGGTGCCGTTTTTAAGCCTGGTGGTTTCCGGGGGGCACACGCACCTGTTTGCGGTGGAGGCGGTGGGGCGCTACCGTCAGGTAGCCTCCACGAGGGATGATGCGGCTGGCGAGGCCTTTGACAAGGTAGCCCGCCTGCTGGGCCTGCCCTACCCCGGGGGGGCACAGGTAGACAAGCTGGCCCAGCGGGGAAACCCGAAGGCTTTTGCTTTCCCCAGGGCCCTGAAGGGGAAGCAGGAATACAACTTTTCTTTCTCCGGACTGAAGACGGCCGTCTCTCATGCCATTGCCGAAGAAGGCCCGCCCAAGGGCCAACGCCTCTATGACTTGTGCGCCTCCTTCCAGGAAGCGGTTGCCGACGCATTGACGAGGAAGTGGACAGCTGCCGCCCAGCAGTTGGGCTTTAAAGCGGTGGCCCTGGGAGGCGGCGTCGCCGCAAACTCCCGCTTAAGAAGCCTGGCGGCAGAGCGCGCCAAAGCCGCCGGCCTTCGCCTGCATTTGCCGGAGCCCTCCTTGTGCACGGACAACGCAGCCATGGTGGCCGTCGCCGGCTATGAGGCCTATAGGCGCAACGAGGAAAGCGGCATGGCCTTGGACGCAAGGCCGGCCTGGCGCTTAGGAGGCTAACGGGGCTTGCCCGGAGGCTTGGGGAGGTTGCAAAGCAGGCGCTTTGTTTTTGGGGGCATACTCGAAGGCGGACAGCACGCCATATATTTCCTCAAAGGCCCACTCCAGGGTTTCGTCCTCTATGCAATAGGGAGGCATAAGGCAAAGGACATGGCCCTGGGGCCGAAGCAAGAGGCCGCGCTTGGCGAAAGCCTCAAACAAGCTGTCTTCCACCCTGTCGCCACCCAAGCGGCTGGCGCGTTTGCCGGGCTTGCTTTCTGCCAACTCCACAATGGCGGTACACCCCAAGTGGCGCACCTCGCCTACGCAGGGCAACCCCCTCAAGCGCCCAAGCTGCGTCTCCATGGTTTCCTCTATGCCCAGCCTTCGCATTTGCACCGAAGGCCTCAACAACAACTCCAAACTCTTCAACCCCAGGGCGCAGGCCAGGGGGTTGGCCATATGCGCATGGCGGTGCCTCAAAGCATGCAACGGGTTTGGCGAAACAAAGGCCTGGTATACACTCTCTGTGCACAACGTCACCCCCAGGGGCATATAGCCCCCTGTCAACCCCTTCGAGAGGCACACAATGTCCGGGGCCACCTCCTCGTGCTGGCAGGCAAACAACGGCCCTGTGCGCCCAAAACCCGTGCTGCCTTCGTCCGCAATCAGCAAACAACCCTCCAGGGCGCACTGGCGCCTTAGGCCCGTCAAATAGCCCCCGGGCCATGTTGGCATGCTGCCGCCCGTCTGCTGCATAGGCTCTACGCAAATGGCGGCCACCTGGCCCCAGAGTTTTTGCAGCTTCTCCTCCAGCAAGCCCAGGCAGGCCAGCTGGCAGCTGTCCTTCTCCTTCCCCAGGGGGCAGCCAAAGCAATGGGGGGCCGCCACCCGGTGTACAGGGAAGCGAATGTCCCGGAAGGGCTCCAAAAACAGGCTGTCATCCGAGAGGGACATGGCGCCCAGGGTGTCCCCGTGGCGGGCGTGTGTCAGCGCGACGAGGGCCCTGCGGTGGGGCACATTTTGGTTGTGCCAATATTGCAACGCCATTTGCAGCGCCACCTCAACGGAGGTGCTGCCATTGTCGGAATAAAAGCAGCGCGAAAGCCCCGCCGGGGCCAACTCCAACAGGCCCTGGGCCAGTTGGGAGGCCGGCCCATAGGTGCACTGTGCGAAGGGCGCCTGGGCCAGGCAGGCCGCTTGCCTGGCCAGGGCCTCATTCATTTCCGGGTGGACATGCCCATGCAGGTTAATGCCCCCGGAAGAGGTTATGTCAACAAAGCGCTGCCCCTCCTCGGAAAAGAGGAAGGCACCTTCCCCTCTTGCCATGCACACAGGCGAAGCCGCTTGCCTCATTTGTACACAAGGACGCCAAACATGTTGAGTGCTCACCCTTCCACTTCTATTTCATTTCCACGCGCTTGCCCATGTTTGAATGGCTCCAGCAAAAACGCCTACAAAGCTTTGCCAAAGCAAGTTAGCGTGCCTGGGCATGCGTACCCTCGTTATAGGTGACGTCCACGGCTGCCTCGAGGAGTTGGACGCCCTGTTGCAGCTTTCAGGCCTCCGCCCGGGGGAGCAGCTGGTATTGCTGGGGGACATGCTGGCCAAAGGCCCGGACGGCGTGGGGGTGTTGCGCCGCATGCGCGAGTGGAAGGCGCGGGCGGTGCGCGGCAACCATGACAACCACCTGCTGCGCTATAGGCGCGCGCCGGAGCGCTTCCCCAAACTCCAGGCCCTGGCGCAAACGCTGAAGGAGGAGGACTGGCAGCTGCTGGAGAGGCTGCCGCTGTGGCTGCGCATTGACGAGGCGCACGTGGCGGTGCATGCGGGGTTTTTGCCGGGCATTCCACTGGAGCAGCAAAACCCGGAGTGGATGATGACGTTGCGCTCCATAGGCAGCCAGGGCCCCACCTCGGGCCTTGAGGGCACACCCTGGGCGGCCCTGTGGCAAGGGCCCTTGCATGTATTTTTTGGCCATGACGCAAGGCGCAAGCTGCAACGGCACCCCTGGGCGACGGGGTTGGACACCGGTTGCGTCTACGGCGGTGCATTGACGGGGTGCTTGCTGCCGGAGGGCCGGCTGTTGCAGGTGCCTGCCAGGCAGCGGTGGGCGCCCATTTCTAATTCTTCTTGAGAATTTTGGCCTACAACATAAACCCCTTCAGCATGGCTCAACGCTTTCCCTTCGTCGCCAGCATTCCCCTGGGCATAGAGGCACTGGCCCTCGCAGAGTTGCAACAACTTGGCGCCCACCTGCCCAAGCGCTCCCCTTGGGGCATCCGCTTTGAGGCCAACATCCACGAGGTGTTGCGCATTGCACTCCATAGCCGCCTTTGCCAGCGGCTGTTGCTTTTCCTCGGAGAGTTTGAAGCCCAAGGCAGCCAGGGCCTCTATGAGGCCGCCTCCAGTGTCCCCTGGGAGGAATATTTGAGGCCGGACTCTACCTTCTGCATAGAGGCCAAACTCCGCCACACGGAGCACCTCCACTCCGGCTTTGTCGCCCTCAAACTCAAAGACGCCCTCGTGGACCGCATGCGCCACACATGCGGCCGCCGCCCCAATGTGGACACCCAAAACCCCCAGCTGCGCCTGGTTGCCTGGCTTTATAAAAACCGCCTCAGCCTCTTTGCGGACTTGGCCGGCCGCCCCTTGGGCCGCCGCGGCTACCGCGCCCAACAGGGGGCCGCCCCCCTCCAGGAGGGCCTGGCTGCCGCTTTGCTCCTTTGGGCTGGCTACTCCCCCCAGGAGGCTTTTTGTGACCCTATGTGCGGCTCCGGTACCCTCGCCATTGAGGCCGCCCTCATCGCCCTCGGGCGCGCCAGCGGCCTGCTCAAACCCATGGGCGTCGAAAACTGGCCCTCCTGGGGGGCCATGGCACGCCCCCTGCTGGCGGAATTGAAGGAAGAGGCCCGCGCCAAGGAAGCCACCTCTTGCCCTCCCATTGTGGCCAGGGACATGGACGCTGCACTCCTTGAGAAAGCCAGGCGCAATGCCAAGGCCGCTGGCGTCTCCAAGCATATCCGCTTTGAGTTGGCGGATGCGACTTTGGCGCGGGCGCCGGGCCCTTCGGGCCTTGTGGGCAGCAACCCTCCCTACGGCTTGAGGCTTGAAAAAGAAGGCGGCCAAAAAGGCATGAAAGCTTTCTATTTTAAATGGGGCGAGGCCATGGGGCGCTGGCCCGGCTGGCGAGTGGCTGTCCTCGCGGCCAACCCCGCCTTTGAAAGCGCTTTCCACAGGCGGCCCTCAAAAAGAATGCAAATAAAAAATGGCCCTCTGGACTGTCACCTCCTAAGCTATCCTGCGAAGACAAAAGCTGCGGGCTTGCAGAAAAGACAAGAACTCGACAAAGATAGGAGGTAACTTTAAGCCCGCTGCCTTCTTGGTGGATACTCGTTGAAACTGGCTCTATAACAGCCTGGCAACAGCCAGGTTGACTCGCTGTTGAAGGAAGGGGACTCTCGTCCAAACATGTCCAAAGGCTCTCACCTCACCGACGACAAAACGCAGGCGCGTGTGGACCCTTATGTGGGTGTCACCATCGACGGGCGTTTTGAGATTGTCCACCTGGTCGGCTCCGGCGGCATGGGACGCGTCTACCGCGCCAATCAAAAGGGCTTAAACCGCCCCGTCGCCCTCAAAATTTTGGACCCTCCCCACGGCACTGGCGTCAGTGCCTCCCTCAAGCAACGCTTCCTCGCGGAAGCCTCTATGACGGCCAAACTGCACCACCCCAACACCGTCACCGTCATTGACTATGGCGCCACCAACAACAACATTTTCTATATTGCCTTTGAGTTCCTCGAGGGGCGCACCCTCGCCCAGGTGCTGGCAAGCAACTATGCTTTGCCCTGGCCCAGAGTCCTCCTCATTGCCCAGCAAATTGCTCGCTCCTTGCGCGAGGCGCACAAAATGGGCGTCGTCCACAGGGACTTGAAGCCTGCCAACATTATGCTGTTGGATGCGGACAGCGATACGGACTTGGTGAAGGTGCTGGACTTTGGCCTCGTCAAAGCTTTTGCCAACCACCAAATCCCCAACCTGGAGCATGATGTGACGCAGGCGGGCATGCTGGTGGGCTCCCCCACCTATATGTCCCCGGAGCAGGGGCAAAGCAGCCAGGCGGACCCGCGCAGTGACTTGTATGCCCTGGGCGTCCTCATGTATGAGGCCCTCTCAGGCTCCCCGCCTTTTCACGGCAGCACGCCCATTGAAGTCATCCTCAAACACATTAACTACCCGGTGCCGCCTCTCCATGTGCCGGTGGACTTTCCCCTCCTGCCTGCCGCTGTTGAAAACCTCATTATGCGCTGCCTCTCCAAGGAGCCTGAAAAACGCCCCGGCTCCATGGACGAATTCCTCGTCGCCATCCAAGCCCTCTCTGTTTCTACGGGCTCCCTCTCCTCGAGTGTCGCCAAAGACTCTGCCCCTTATTTGCCCAATATTGACGGCCATACGCATGCTTCTTCGCCGCCGCACTTTCCTGGGCAACGCTCCTCTCCGCCGCACTTTCCCGGACAACTGGTTTCACCACCGTATTTTCCCGGGCAGCGCTCTTCTCCGCCGCACTTTCCTGGACAACTGGTTTCACCACCGCATTTTCCGGGGCAGCGCTCTTCTCCGCCGCATTTTCCTGGGCAGCGCTCCTCTCCGCCGCACTTTCCCGGGCAACGCTCTTCTCCACCGCATTTTCCCGGGCAGCTCTCCTCTTCGCCGCATTTTCCTGTGCCTCAGCCTTACCCTCTTGGCAGCCCACAGGGCTTTGTCCAGCCGACACATGCCTCGGATGATACGTTGCCTTCTGCGCAGCCGGCTCCGCGCGCAACCCTCTCTTATATTTCTCCAAGTGCTTGTCCGCCGCCGCCCAAGCCTCAGTCCACCCGCGCCATTTGGATAAGTGCCCTCTTTTTGGGCTTGCTGGCAGTCGCCTCCGTCTGGCTGTTTCTCCCCAAACCTCCACCTGCCCCGCAGCAAGACGTGTTGCTGCCTTTGACGTTGCCGCCCCTTATTCAAAAACAAAAATACCCGGAGGAGTTGTTTGAATACAAAATAACTTCCAAGCCGGCAGGGGCGGCGGTGTTTTTGGACGACATGAAGCAGGAGGGGGTGACGCCGCTGGAGGTGAAACTGCCTATGAGTCAAGCCAACCAGCCCGTTAAAGTGCGGCTTGAGTTAAACGGCTACCAAACCCTCGAGTTTGAAGCCCTGCTGGACCCTCACCTGGCGCACACGGAAAAAAGCCTCTCGCCTCTCAGGAAGTCCAGGAATGCCCCGCCTGTGGACCAGGCCCCGCCACCTGCGCCTGCAAACGTGGACACTGCGGACACCCCCAGTGACATTGCGGACATTCCCAGCATGGTTTTTTAGGTTTCAGACAGCTCCGCCCCCACGGTTTCCAGTTGCCTCCAGAAGGCAGGGAAGCTTTTCTCCACGCAAGAAGGCCCCCACAGTTTTAACGGCACTCCGGACATGGCTGACAACGTGGCCGCGGACATGGCCGCACGGTGGTCCTCCTTCGCGTCCAACTCAAAGCGCTGCACCCTCGGGCCCGGCTTTACAATAAAACGGTTGTCCTCCAGCACAAACGAAGCCCCAAAGGCCTCCGCCATGGCTTTGGCGGCCTCCACCCTGTCGGACTCCTTGTGGCGCAAAACCGCAATGTCCTCAAAACGCGAAGCCTCTTTCAGCATGCATGCCAAGGCCACCAGCCCCAACACCGCGTCCGGGCACTCCAAGGCGGACACTTGCAGGCCACCCTGGGGCTCCCCTCTTACATAGGCAAAACCCCTTTGGTAGGCAGTTTCCAACCCCAGGCTTTGCAAATGCCACCACAAGGCCTCGTCCGGGTGCCCCTGCCCCAAACTCAACCCCGCCACCGGGTTTTGGCTGGCCCATGCAAGCAACAACAAATAACCCAGGGAGGACCAGTCCCCTGGAATGGGGGGCAGCTGCTTGGGCACAGTTTTGGTGGTTACCCATACGCGGCGGTTTTCTTCCCACACGGAGAAGCCGGAGCACTCCAGCCATTTGCGCGTCATGTCCCAGTAGCCCGGGCTTGCCAAAGGGCCGCGCAACAACACCGAGGAGGGCTGCGAGGAGGCCCGCGCCACACGCGAGGCACCCAACAAAAGGCTGGAGGCAAACTGGCTGCTGGCCTCGGCCTCAATGTCCACATGCAGGGCCTTGGGCAAAGCCCGGGGGGTGCAAAGCCGAAGAGGCCAGGGGTTTCCACGCTGCACCCGAAGGCCCAAGGGGCCCAGGTGCTGCTCCAAGGCACGCAGCAAAGCCTCGTGGGGGCGCTCCCCCAACCGCGCGGAGCCCACAAACTCAACCTCAACGCCAGGGCGCAAGGCCGCCTGCGTCAACAAAAAGCGAAAAGGCGCACCGCCATCCTTGCAGTCTATGTGCAGCCGGGTTTGCGTGCTGGCCAGCGCGTTAAGCCCCCGGGCCATGACTTGGACGTCGCGCGGCAAGTCCTCATAGCCCCCTTCTTCCGCCTCCGGCACGGGGGAGGGCAGGCCCCATATGGCCGCCACCACCATGGCACGCTGCGCGTCGGACTTGGAGAGCGGCGGTGACAAGGTGCAGGGCTTCCAGGTGTTGCGTCTTATCCACAAAGCTTTCACGGCTTCTCTCCTTTGCGCCAGCATGCAGCCAAAGGTGCCCAGGCCTCGGTAGGCACCTCACATAGGGACACCTCTCCCAAGGCTTTTAACAATACCATGCGCAGGCTGTGGGCCGTCTTGTTTTTCTTGTCCGCCCTCAACAAGGCCTCTATTTCAGCGTCGCCAGCCCCCGCCAAGGCCTTGGCCAGGGCCTTCCTCCCGGGCAGGCCCGCCCTCTCCCACGTGGCCTCCACTTCCCTCGCCAGCGGCGCGGGCGTCACCCCCAGGCAGCGGCCCACATCCAACGCGCACCTTAAGCCCAGGCCCACCGCCTGGCCGTGCCTCACCTTATAGCCCGAGAGGCTCTCTATAACGTGGCCAAAACTGTGGCCGAAATTCAGCACCGCCCGCCTCTCGGTGGACTCGTAGGGGTCTTCCTCGCATACGCGGGCTTTCATTTCCCTCGAGAGGCGGATGAGCTCCTCCTCCGGGGGGAGGGCCTGGGCCCAGGCCTCAAAGTGCCCCTTGTCCAGGCAGGTTGCCATTTTCCAAGCCTCGCACAGGCCCTCCTGCCGCTGCGCCGCCGTCAGTGTTTTAAACACCTCCAGGCACAACAGCCCCGCCTCCGGAAAGTGGAAAGCCCCCAGGGCGTTTTTAATGCCCTTCAAATTTAACGCGCCCTTGCCGCCCACACTGCTGTCCACGGCGGCAAGCAAGGTGGTGGGCCAGTGCCACAAGCGCAGGCCGCGCTTGAGGGTATGCGCCAGCACCGTGGCCACATCACCAATGGTGCCGCCGCCGATGGCCAGCAATGTGGCGCCGCGCGGAAGGCCCTGTAGCTGGGCGGCCAGGCGCTCAAAGCAGGTGAGGGATTTGGCCCCCTCACCGGCTTGCACTTCCACCGGGGGGAGCGCGGCCCCCTCCAGCAGGGGGCGAAGCTGAGGGTGGAGGTGGAGCACCCGCCTGTCCACAACAGCGGCCCAGGGGGAGGGCAAACGCGCAAGGAGGCTATGGGGGGAGCCCCAAAACTCCCTGTTGGGTTTAAAATTTCCGGGGGCAAGCTGCGAGGCTGTGGGGGTATTCATAGCGCATGCGGGAAGGCGAGGGCTTGCAAGCTTAAGTCCGCCAGCACCAGGGAAACCATGGCTTCTACCACGGGCACCACCCGGGGGAGAATGCAGGCGTCATGCCTGCCGGCCCTGGCCATGTCCCCCAGTGTGGCGGGAGGTTTAAAAAACACGCGAAGGCGCAAAGGCTGGCCGTTGGAAAGGCCGCCTTGCACCCCGCCGTACACGGCGTGGCCCTCGCCCTCCTGGCCCTCGCCGCTGTGGAAGGCCTTCCCCGGGAGGGCAACGTCCTCTAGCACCCCGTCGCCGCCCCACAGCACCCCTGTGGCCGCACCAATGCCGGCCAGCGCGTCCGCCAGGCGCGCCTTCAGCTTTCCAAACACCGGCTCCCCAAGGCCCACCGGCATGCCCACCGTGCATACGTCCACGCTGCCGCCCAAGCTGTCATTGCCCTCCTGGGCCTCGCGTATAAGCGCGGCCATGGCCTGGGCCTTCTGCGGGCAGGGGCAGCGGGTGGGGTGGGCGTCCACCGCTTCCCTCGTAGGGGGCGTGGCCGGCGGTGGCATATGGAGGGGCCCCACCTGGCTTACCCAGGCCACCGTGGAGAGGCCGGGGTGTTGTTTGGCGAGGAAGGCTTCTGCAATGGCACCGCCAATAACGCGGCTTAAAGTTTCCCTGCCGCTGGTGCGCCCACCGCCGCGCCTGTCCTGGTGTTTAAAGCGTGCGCGCCACACAGCGTCAGCGTGGCCGGGCCTGTCCTTCTCGCTGAAGGCGGCATAGTCCCCCGGGCGCTGGTTGGTGTTGCGCACCAGTGCCGCAATGGGGGTGCCGAGGGTTTTGCCCTCATAGAGGCCAGAAAGCAACTCCACGCCGTCCGCCTCGGCGCGCGGCGTTGTTAGCGCGGACTGGCCGGGCCTGCGCCTGTCCAAGGCCTGTTGCACCTGGGCTTGGCACAGCGGCACGCCGGCGGGGCAGCCTTCTACCACGGCACCCAGGGCGGGGCCATGGCTTTCTCCAAAGCTGGTTAAGCGGAATAGGCGGCCAAAGCCATTCATTGCGCATTCTCCCAGAGGCGGCGTTGGCCTCTTGCCTGCGCAACAAACCATGTTGCGCCCAGCATGCAAGGCTTTCCGCCCAGGCTGCGTATTTCCTCTGCCAATGCCCAGGCGGGTTTGCCATAGGCAATGAGGGCCACCTGGGTGCCCTCAAGGCCAATGCCCGGCGGCACCCCCACATGCGTCGGCAAAGTCCACAAGAGGGTATCTCCCATGTGGCCCTGGGCCTGGGCCTGGGCTGCGGACATAAAGCGCAGCGTTATGCCCAGCTGGCGGGCGGCCTCCTCCAGGGCAATGGCGACGCCGCCTTGGCCCAGTACGGTGAGGGCTTTGGCCCCCAAGGCCTCGAGGGCGGCCTTGGCCCCTGCCACGTCCGTATTGTCCTTGTGCCAACCCTCGGCGGTGCGTACCAGCGTATTTACCGCGGGCCAGCGGCTGCCGCCGGCGAGGGCAACCTTAAAGGGGGTGGTTACCGCAAACCCAGCATAGTAGGGCCGCAGGGCCTGCACGAGGGCTTGCACGTCAGCGTTTTCAGGCAAGTCAATTCTGTCAAAGGGCTGAGGGTGCAGCCGGGGGGAGCGGGAGTGGGCAATGTGGCTGCCCAAAATGCCCAGGCGGGGGCGGGTGCCGGGGCGGGTGCCGCTGTGGGCTTCGCGCACAGCGTCAGCAAGGAGGCGTTGCCCGGGGGCAGCGCGCCAGTTTCCAGCCAAAGCGCCCCCGTGGAGGTAGTCCCACTGGTTTTTCTCCGCCAGCAAACAGCGGAAGGGCAAAGCCATGTCCCCGGTGGCCAGCACCGTTGTCAACGCCTCGCCTCTCAACTCTCCCAGCAGTTTTTGTGTCTCCAGCAGGCGCACGGCATGGCCCAACTCTCCCAGCGGCTCCACGTGTTTGCACAAAAGGCCCGGGGGCACCTTCTCCCAGAGTTTTGCCGCCTGCGCAGGCGGCATGGGCGAGGCGGCGTGCAGGGAGGCCATGTTGGCTTCCTCCTGGCCCAACTCCTCCAACTCTATGTCCACCCAGCAGGCATGGGGCCGCCAAGCTGGGGGCACCGGCTGGCCGCGCCGGGCAACCAGGAGGGGCAGCACTTGGGCCAAAGGCGCCACCTCGAGGGCAGGGCCATGCAAGTCCGTGCGCAACTCCAGGGCGTCGGCGCCTTGGGCTTTGGCCTGGGTGGCAAAGGCCAGGGGTTGGGCGGTGCCTGGCGGCAAAGTCACCACGCGGCGGGGGCGAAAGCCGGCTTCAGCGGCGAGGCAAAACTCCACCCAGCTGAGGCGGGGCTGTTGCTCGTGGACGGCCCGGCGCTCCTGGTAGGTTTGCAACAACTCTTCCTCCAGGCTTAACTCTGGGCGAAGGCGCGGCCTTCCGGTGTCCCTCAGCAGCCTCTCCCGGTAGGTTTCAAAGCTTATGGGCACCTCCACCACGGTGTGGCCCCTCAAAAGCCCCGGCCAGGCGGACCAAAAGCCCCCGCCCACGGCTACCACGCTGGCGGGAGGCAGCGCCAAAAACGCCGCCTTCTCCAGGGTACGCAGCCGGCTTATGCCGTGGACTTCCACCAACTCCCGCATGCTGCAGCCAGCCATGCGCTCTATTTCCACATCCAAGTCCACCGGGGGCATGTGTTGGCCCAGCAGCTTGGCGGCATAGGGCAGGAGGGTGCTTTTGCCAGCGGCGCGGTGGCCCACCAGCACAACGGTGCTGCCGCGGCAAAGGGCCTGGGCGGGGCGGGCGCTGTGTTGTTGTTGCTGGGCACGCAGTTGGGCATGGAGGCGCTCGTCCACGCATTGCCAGTGCGGTGCCTGGGGGCTTTTCTCAACGGAGGGGGTTTGTTGGGCTTTCACAAGGCCTTCTTTTAGGGCATTGGGGGTGCCAGGCCAAGGGCTTGTAGCAGTCCTTTTTCAAAAGCAAAGGGGAGCAGTTGCCCCAAGTGGAAAGTGAGGGGCTGCCCTGCAGGCGTTGCGCATACAATGGGCAGGCTTTCTGCACACAACTCCCACAGCACTTGCCTGCAGGCGCCGCAGGGGAAAATGGGCTTGGGGGTGGTGGCAAACACGAGGAGTGCCTCGGGGCGCTCTCCTGCGGCAACGGCCTGGGCCAGCGCATGGCGCTCTGCGCACACCGTGAGGCCGAAGCTGGCATTTTCAACATTGCAGCCCACATGTATGCGGTGGCCTGTCCACAGGGCGGCACCCACCTGCAGCTTGGAGTAGGGCGCATAGGCATGTGCATGCGCTTTTTGGGCCAAAGCCCTCATTTCTTCCCAGGGGGTATCTGGCATGGCGGTGGCTTAGTCCAAATAAAAATGGAAGTCGAAGGTGAAGTTAATGGGCACAGGCTTGCCGCCTTTGCGGGCGGGCCTAAATTTAAAGCGCATAATGGCCTCCTGCGCGGCCTCGTCCAGGCCGTAGCCGGCCTGCCGCACCACCCTAACGCGTTGGACTTTGCCCTCCGCATCCAACCACAGCCGAAGGCGCACAGTGCCTTCAATGCCCGCCCTGCGCGCGGCCTCCGGGTAGGGAGGTTTAAACTCAAAAAGCACCGAGGCCTCCACGTCCACCTCGCCGGGGAGGGCATAGCTGTCGGCCTTGGCGGCCGCGTAGGGTTTAACGTCCTCGGGCCTGGTGGCAGGCCCCTGCATGGCCCCATGGCTGGTATTGCCCACAGGTGCCGAAAAACTGCCCGCCTCCGTTGTGGAAGAAAGCGTCACCCCCGCCACAATGGGGACAGGTTTGTCCGGTAGCTGGGCGGCCTCCTCATGGGGCGGCGGCGGCGGCGCAGGCTTGGGTGGCGGCGGCCTTGGCGGCACAGGCTTAGGAGGCGCAGGCGTGGGCGGCGGGGGCGGCGGCGGGGGCTCCACCTCTGGCTCCACCTCCGGGGGCGGCGGCGGGGCTATGTGCACTATTTCCATTTCCACAGGGCGGTTTTGCAGGGGCTTGGGGAGCGGCCTTTCTGGCAACAACACAAGCCCGGCAAGGTGAATGCCCACGGAGAGGGGGACAGCCAGCAAAGCCCACACCCTCAAATGTCCTCCGTCGCTGTCGGTGAAAGGGCTTCGCATGGCATTATTCGGAGGCGGCGGAGGCTTCCTTTTGAATGTTGAGTGCGAATTTGGCAATGCCTTCGCCTTTAATAAAGTCAATGAGGCGCATTACCTGGCCATAGGGGAGGGACTGGTCCGCAGAAATAATGGCCCTGCTCTCTTTGTCCTTGAGGAGGCTGGCGCGCACATGCTGCTTTAAGGAAGCCTCGCTAACTTCAACACCGTCAAAAAAAAGCCTGCCCTCCTTGTCCAGGGCAATGGAGAGGAGCCCTTGCACGGTTTCTCCCCCGTGGGCTGCCTTGGGCAAGTCCACCTCCACCGTCTCTTTGACGATGAAGCTGGCCGTTACCATAAAAATAATGAGCAACACCAACACAATGTCCACCAGGGGAATGACGTTAATGGCGACAATTTCCTCGTCGCCGCTGTCATGTTGCCGAATGCTCATGCGCTGCCTTCAGGGGCCTTGCCTTTGTCCAACAGCGTTGAGGGGTGCATGGCTTGCGTCATGTCCCGGCCCATGCCGCCAAGCAAAAGGTGCGCCAAAGCCTGGGCGCGCCCAACGCGGTTTTTAATGGTGCGCGTAAAAGCGTTGAAAGCCACCACCGCTGGAATGGCCACGGCCAAACCCACCGCCGTTGCCACCAGCGCTTCTGAAATGCCCGCCATCACCGCCTGCTGCATGTCAGCACCGCTTTGTCGGCCAAGCTCGTGAAAAGCTTTAATAATGCCAAGCACGGTGCCAAAGAGGCCAATGAAAGGCGCGTTGGAGCCTAGGGTGCCCAAAAAAGACAAATAGCGCTCTAAGCCAATTTTGCCCTTGGCCAGGGCGGCGGACATGTTTTCCTCGGCCGCTTTGGCGTCCGCCTTCACCATGGAAAGGCCGACAAGCAGGGTGCTGGCCTCCAGCCCCTTTTGCCCTTTTAACAGTGTCTGGGCCTCCTCCCACCGCGCGTTGGCCAGCAGAGAAAACAAATCCGCCGTGCCGCGCAACCTGCGCCAATAATAAAAAACGCCGCGCTCCAGCATGACGGCAACGGAGGCCACGGACAAAAGCACCAGCAGCCACAGCACCCACTCCACGCTGCCTAGCGTCACTCCCAACAATGTTTGCGTCAGCCAACCCAACCCCTCCGGGGAGGCCACGGCTGCCGAAGCTTGTACAAAAGTATTCATAAGGTAACCGGCCGAGAGACTTCTTCTTTTTTTGTGAAATTGTCAAGGATACACTATGGAGACATGTAGGCTGTTGCCACGGGTTTTGGGTTTTTTTGCGCAGGGCGGTTTCTGCAAGGGTTTGGGCGGACAACTCTGCTAAGGTGCCGCCTTCCAACCGCCTGGCCAGCCAGCCGGCAAATACTCGCAGCTTGGATGCTTATGTCAAACGAGAATGGCCCACTCAACACGGTGGGTGAAGTCAGCATAGTGACGATAGAAGAGGAGATGCGCCGCAGCTACTTGGATTATTCCATGAGCGTCATTGTGGGGCGCGCCCTGCCGGACGTGCGCGACGGCTTAAAGCCTGTGCACCGGCGCGTGTTGTTTGCCATGCATGAGTTGTCCAACACGCACCAGCGCCCCTATAAAAAGTCCGCGCGCGTGGTGGGCGATGTCATCGGCAAATACCACCCGCACGGGGACCAGGCGGTGTATGACGCGTTGGTGCGCATGGCGCAACCCTGGTCCATGCGCCTGCCGCTGGTGGATGGCCAGGGGAATTTCGGCTCCCTGGACGGGGATGAGCCGGCGGCCATGCGCTACACGGAGGTGCGCATGGAGCGCCTTTGCGAGCATATGCTGGCGGACTTGGAGAAGGACACCGTCGACTTCTCCCCCAACTATGACGGGCAGGACATAGAGCCCAACGTGTTGCCGGCGCGCTTTCCCAACCTTCTGGTGAATGGCTCCGAAGGCATTGCGGTGGGGATGGCAACGAAAATACCTCCGCACAATTTGGGGGAGGTTATTGACGCGACAGTGCACCTGGTGGACAACCCTTCGGCCCAGGTGGCGGAGTTGATGCGTTTTGTGCAGGGGCCGGACTTTCCGACGCGGGGGTTTATTTTCGGAAAAGAAGGCATCCGCAAAGCCTACGAGACGGGGCGCGGCATTGTTTTAATGAGGGCGAAGACAGAAATAGAAGTCCACCCAAAGACGGAGAGGGAAAGCATTGTTGTTACCGAAATTCCCTTCCAGGTGAACAAGGGGCGGATGATTAAGCATATGGCGGACCTCATCCACGAGAAGAAGCTGGAGGGGATTTCAGACATACGCGACGAGTCCGACCGCCGCGGCATGCGCATTGTTATAGACGTGAAGCGGGATGCGGTTTCAGCGGTGGTGCTCAACAACCTCTTTGCACAAACCGCGCTGCAAAGCTCCTTCGGCGTCGTCATGCTGGCCATAGTGGACGGCCAGCCACGCATACTCAGTTTGAAGGAGGTGCTCGAGCGCTTTTTGTTGCACCGGCGGGAGGTGGTGACGCGCCGAAGCCGCTTTGAGTTGAAGAAGGCGAAGGAGCGCCTGCACATAGTAGAGGGCCTTTTGGTGGCGCAGGATGTTGTCGAACACGTCATTTCCATTATTCGCGCCTCCCCGGATGTGAAAGAAGCCAAGTGGGGCCTCATGCACGCCTTCTGCGAGGCACTCTACGCAAACCCCCTCTTTGAGAAGTTGCCCAAGCTTCCGCCGGAGCATTTGACGGCACAAGTGGCGCAGCTGGTGGCACGCGCCCAGGGCGCCCTTCCCGAGTACACAGGTTTGACTTTTAACTACACGGCGCAGGGGTTTTCCGAGGAGCAGGCCAACAGCATATTGGAGATGAGGCTGCAGCGCTTAACGGGAATGCAAAAAGAGGAGCTGTTTAAAGAGATGGTGGAGTTGTGCAAAACCGCCGCCTACCTCGAAGACATTTTGGGCAACGAGGCTTCGCTGCTGAGGGTTATAAAAGCAGAGCTGCTGGAAGTGAAGGAGCGCTATGCCGACGCGCGGCGAACAGAAATTATAGCGCAGGCAGGAGAACTCTCCACGGAGGACTTAATAGCGGATGAGCCCATGGTGGTGACTTTGTCCCACGCGGGCTATATAAAGCGGACTTCCCTCTCGGAATACCGCGCACAAAAACGCGGTGGCCGCGGCAAAATGGGCGCCACCACCAAGGAAGACGACTTTATTACGGACGCCTTCGTCGCCAGCACCCACTCTTTTTTGATGCCCATTACCACCCACGGCAAACTCTATTGGTTGAAGGTACACAGCCTCCCGCTGGCCTCCCGCGCCTCCCGCGGCAAGCCCATTGTTAACTTTTTGCAGCTGGCCGAAGGCGAAAAACTCGCTCAGGTTTTGGTAGCCAGAGAATTTTCCGACAACCTCTTTGTGCTGTTTGTCTCCCGCAAAGGCACCGTCAAACGGACGGACTTGTCCGCCTTCTCCAACGTGCGCACCTCCGGCATTATTGCCTTGGGCATAGAAGAAGGCGACAGCCTGGTAGCCGTAAAGCTGACAGACGGGACAAAGGACGTGTTGCTTTCCACAGCACAGGGCTTAAGCATTCGCTTTGCGGAGACGGACGTGCGAAGCATGGGCCGGGTGGCCTACGGCGTAAAGGGCATAACGCTGGCCGAAGGCGACGAAGTGGTAGGCGCCGAGGTGGTGGAGAAGGGCGCCACGTTGCTGACGGTGACAGAGCGCGGTTTTGGCAAGCGCACAGAAGAGGCGGAATACCGCACGCAGGGCCGCGGGGGAAAGGGCATTATAGACATAAAAACGACGGCGAGGAACGGCCAGGTGGTGGGCCTGGTGCAGGTGAAGGACGAGGACGAAATTATGTTGATGACGAATGCGGGGACACTCATTCGCATGGCGGCGAAGGAGATTTCCGTTATTGGCCGCAACACGCAAGGGGTGAGGCTGATAGCCCTAGAAAACGAAGAAGAAAAAGTAGCCGGCGTCTCCCGCCTGCCGGAAATAGCCGAAGACAGCGACACCGCACCCACCGAGAATGCGCTTGAACATGCGCTGGACATGGACGTGGACGCCCCGTCCACAAACGAGACCGAAAACGAGACAGAAGCGGAGCCTGTTTAGGCCAAGCACCCGCCCCTCTGCCTTTGAAAAACAGCCTTTAGGCCCCGCTTTCCCCTTGGCTTAAAACCTGCACTCCTCCTTGCGTTGGAGAGATAACCCCAGCGGAAGGAGATGTGCATGAAGAAGGCCTGCGTATGCCTTTTGGCATTGATATTGGCAGCCAGCATAGCCGAAGCCAAGGAGCCTGAGCCCTTGCTGAACAAACGAGGCGACATGCTGGTTGGCCACATTAACATGAACGAAGCAACAACAGCACAGCTGGTTGAGTTGCCCAGCATTGGCCCCGTGCTGGCAGAGCGCATTGTGAATGCGCGCCAGAAGAAGGCCTTTCGACGCGTGGACGACTTGCTGCGCATAGAGGGCTTTGGCCGAAAACGGCTTTCCAAACTCAGGGCCCATTTGCGTACAGAAGGCCCCACCACACTCCGCTGGCAAGCCAGAGAGCCGGAGGTGACAACTCCGGAGACGAAGGCGCCCCCGCAGGAGCTTCCAACACCACCACCCCCAAGCCCCATTTGAAACTTGAAACAAACTTAAAGGCTTGCCCCTCCCCCCGGAGAGGGGGGCGGCCAAACCCAAGGCAAACCCGCCTGCCTGCAGCAGCATTTTTGGACAAGCCTCGCTAAGGCATTGAAAGAGTTTGTAAATTCAAATAAAACGCGAAGGGTGCACACCTCCGCAATGGCCTTCCTGGCCTTCTTGAAAACTTTCCCCCTTGCGTCGCAAGACAGGCATTGAGCGATGGCCACTGAAACTGAACAGCAACCCAAGGCACCGCCCCCTGGGCCCGAGTTGCGCCTGACAGACAGGCGAGCCTTTGTCGGCTTCCCCCCCCTGGAGTTTGCCCCCGGCATCCTCATTGCGGACTTTGCGCTGCAAATTCCAGAAGCAAGCCTCCCACTCAACCTTACAGGCGGCGTAGCGCGCTTCCAAAAGAAGAAGCTGCACTTTGGCTATTTAACGCTGCACGTGGACGCACAAACGGTGCTGCGCAAGCTGCAGGAGTTGTTGCCGCGTTTTGCGGAAATAAAGGACTTCTCCTTGGAATTCCGCAACGGCTTTATAGAGGGGCAAGGCTGGCTCAACGCAGCCCCCTTCACTTTAAAAATAGCCTTTGACGGGGACGGGGAAACGCTGGCCGTCTATTTTTATGACTTTCGCCTCTATGCCTATGCGGCCACCCCCATACCGAGGGCCTCCGTGCAGTTGGCGCTGGCCCTCAAAACCTCCGGCCTCTTGCCGGAAGTCCACCTCCGCGGCGTACACGGCTTTAGCACCCGCATTTTGCCCGCCCTCGCGGAGAGGGCCGCCGTCTCCCGGGGCTACCGCATTCCCTCCTTGGAAATGGCGCGCCTGGCAGAAGCCCGCGTGGACGCCCAAGGCATTCGCCTCCATTTTTCCACCGGGGGAATGCCGCCCTTGGTGCTGCCGGACGAGGCTTTGCTTTTAAGCCTCGAGGGCGCGCGCGCCTTTGCAGACGCGGAGCAGCTGCTGGCCAGCGGCCAGTTGGACGAGGCACGCAACGCCTACCTCAAGCTGGGGGACGTGACAGAAGCGCACCCCTTTGCCGTGGAGCGCTTGTTGAGTTTAATGCTGACGGAAACCCAGGCGCATGACTTTGCTTTGGACTTGGCCCACTGCCTGCTGCGCCGAAAGCCCGAGTCCAGGGCAGCCCTCTGGGTGGAAGGCATTGTGTATGAAAAACGCGGGGAGTTGGCCAAAGCAGGAGAATGTTTTTTGAGGCTTTGCCAGCTGGCCCGCAAACACCAGGAGGAGACTTCAGCCTTTTTGGCGGCCCTGGCCGTTGTACGGCTGTGCAAAGAGGCAGCCCCCCCCTTGGCCGTGGCCGCTTTGCATGAAGCCCTGGGGCTAAGGCCGGACAACATACCCTCGCTGAGGGCACTGGCCGAGGCTTGCAACAAAGCAGGAGACAGGGCCGGCGCCATCCGCGCCTACCGCCGCCTCGCCGCACTCTCCCGCGACAGCACGGAAGTAGCGCATGCACATATACACCTGGCCCAACTTTGCGCCCTCTCCGCAGGCGAGTTGGCCGGCGCCAGGCTGCATTGCGAGGCCGCACTCCGCATTTTGCCGGACAACCCGGAAGCCTTGTTGTGCCTTGGGCAATTGTGCTTCCAAGGCGAGGAGCACCTGCGCGCCCTCAAAACGTTGGACAGGCTGCGGCAGGCAGCTTTGGTGCAGCATGACATTCCCCTCGTCGCCAAAGCCAATTTATGGGCAGGAAAGGTGTGGGAGGAGGGCCTAAAGCAACCGGAAAATGCGCTGCTCCGCTACCGCGAGGCAGTTTCCCTCATGCCCAACTCCGCCGAGGCTTTGCTCAGCCAAGGACGCGTGGCAGAGGCTTTGGGGCATTTGCCAGAAGCGCTAACAGCACTCCAACAGGCCATTGAGTTGCTGGGCGCCCTCCCCTCCTCCAAGGAAGACAAAAAAATTGCCGCGCATGCGCACCAGGCCTTGGCCCGCCTCTACCAGACGCGGTTTGAAAACCCCTTGCTGGCACAAACACACCTGGAGGCCGCCCTCTTTTTGGAGCCTTCGGACTTTGCCTTGCTTGAAGCCTTGTTGCCAAAATTCCGCAACGCCGGAAAGTGGGCAGAGCTTGCCGACATATGCGAGCGCGCGGCCCCCTTTGCCCATATTCCCCAAAAACGGATAGAGTTGCTGCTGGAAGCCGCTGAGCTCCACCGCGGCCCCTTAGGCAACCCTGAGCGCGCCCTCGCCTTGCTTTCAGCGGCCTTTGAAGCCGCGCCGACACACCGCCCCACCCTCGAGGCTTTGCTTTCCCTCGCCCAGGCAACACAAAACGGCGCCTGGGCCTGCAAAGCACTCCGCAATTTGGTGCTGCAAGAGACGGAGCCCCACAAAAAGGTTTTGCTGCACCGCCGCCTGGCCATTGCGGCCAAAGCCGTGGGGGACTTTCCTTTGGCCATTGCCTCTCTCAACACTGTGTTGAAAGAAGAGCCGGACGACTTGGTATTGCTTGGAGAACTCAGCCACCTGCTGCGCCTGCAGCATGACATGCCCGGGCTGGTTGCCGCCTTGGAAAAACGCGGCGCCCTTGCGCTCCGCCAGGGCGACAAAACCCTGGCCGCACAGGCCTTGCGCGAGTTAGCCTCCGTCCTCGAAACCAAGCTGGGCCAAAAAAAAGAAGCCTTGGAAACACTGCAAAAGGTGGCCCAGTGGACTCAAGAGCCCGGCAACCTCTCAGAGCTGGTGGAATTGGCATGGAGGTGTGAGCGGGTGGATGTGGCCAAAACAACTTTGGAGACATGGCTTGCACTGCCTGCCATGGCCCAACAGCCAGAACAAACCGCCAGAATACGCGCGCAGCTGGGGAAAGCCCATGAAAGCCTGGGCGACAAAGAGGCGGCCTTGCAATGCTATACAGAAGCGTTTGCACACCGGCGCTTGGATGATGAGTTGGCCAGCAAGCTGGAGTCCATGCTGCGCAGCCAGGCTGCCTATGCCAAGCTGGCAGAGTTTTGGAACCAGCGCGCACAAGCCCTGGGCGAAGCCGGACGCATTCGCGAGGCAGCCTTGTTTTATTTCCAAAGCGCACAACAACTGTTGGACTTGTCCCAGAGAGCGCCGGCCTTGCAACGCTTGCAAGCGGCCATTGAGGTGGCACCCAACAGCCCCGAGGCCGCCCACGCCTTGGAGCAGATGGCGAGAATGGCGCAAAGCAGTGGCGACGCCCAGGAAGCGGCGCGGCTTTGGGTGGAGTGCGCCCTCCGCACAACGGAACCCAAGAGGGCTGCCGAAAACTACTGGACAGCCGCACAACTGAGGGCTGGAGAGCCGGAAGAGGTGGCGCTTTTAACGAAGGCCATTTCCAGCAACAACACACTGCTTGCCGCCAGACTCCGAAGAAGCTTGCTGACAGCCGAAACGGAGCCGGCGCTGGCCTTGGAAGACTGCGAGGCTTTGCTGGAGGCCACACAGGAGGCGCAAACCGCCCTCTCCATGGACTGCATGGCCATAACAAGGCGCGCCGCTTTTTGTGCCCACACACTTGGCCAAACAGAAAAGGCGGCCAAGCTGGCGGAAATGTGCCTGCCCCATGCTGCGCAGGACATAGCATTGCTGAGGATGGCGGTGTTACTTTTCCAAGCGACGGGGAATGTTGTGGCTGAAGTGGAATGCCTGGAGAAGTTGTGGCCCCTGCTGCCTCCAGAAGAGTCCAAACCCATGCGACGCCAATACATTGAAGCCTCGCTGCCGCTGGGGCTGCGCGCCTGTGTCCTCGAGTTGCTCCGCCAAGCCTCCCTGGAAGAAGACGACGTTTGGGCGCCGCAGCTGCTTTGGCAACATGCACGCCATGAGGTGGCGGAGCCCGAAAAAATGCGCTGGTTGGAGCTGCTCCTACGCAACTGCCTGGGGGAACAAAAAGCCTCCTGGCTTTGGGAGCGCGCAAACCTCCATGCAGCCATGGGCAACTTCGCCAAAGCCAAGGAGGACTTGCAGCAGGCCACCTCTCTTTTTGCCTCTCCCTCTGCACAGCTGTGGGCCCAACTTGCGGACATGGAGCATGCCCTTGGAGCTTTTGGCGAAGAGTTGACATGCTGGCAACAAGCCGTGGAGGCGGGAATGCCCGAAGGGACACTCCCTCAAAAAGCGGCCCAGCGCGTGCTGAGGCTGGCGCAAATGCCCGAAGCCGCTTGGAGCTTTCAAGCCTGGGCGTTGGTGCTGAAGTTGCCCATTCCAGAAGAGGTATACGCCCAAGCATGGCTTTGCCTGGCGCGAAAGAAAGCCCAGGAGGGTGAGGTGTTGGCCGCCGAGGAAGCGTTTGAAAAGGCCTCACAAAAAGGCCCCCGCGCCTTGCGTGTGGAGGCCCTGCTGGCACGCGCCCACTCCCTGGAAGCCAGGGGCTTGCTTGCAGAAGCAAGCCAGGCTTTTGACGCGGCGTTGATATTGTCCCCCCTGGAGGCAGCGGTGGAAGGCTACAAACGCTGCCTGAGGGCGCTTGGCGACTTTGAGGGCCTCTCCGAGGTGCTTTCCACAGAAGCGCTGCGTGCGCCCAAGGCGAAAGCGGCGCTGCTTTATGAGGAGTTGGCCCACATTTATTTGGACAAACTCCAGTGGGTGGAGCCAGGCGAAGCAGCCTTGCGCAGGGCCATTGTCCTTGGCAATACAAGCCAGGCCTTGCGTATGACACTGGCGGAGCTTTTGGCCAAAAAGAATGAATTCCACGAGGCCATTGGTTTTTTGGAGGCCGCCGCCAAAACAGCCTCTCCCTCCCAAGCGGCAAACGTGTTGCGGCATGCGGCAACATGGGCGCAAACACTGGACGACAGCGGCAGAGAGTTGCATTTGCACAGGCAGGCGCAAAAACTCCACCCCGCCGAAGGAGAAGCGCTAAGCCGCTTTGCCAGCTTGCTTTATTTGAAAGGCGCCATAGCAGAAGCTTTGCCTGTTATGCGGCAGTGGGCCCATGCCGCGGACGCAGCGGCTGAGTTTCCAGAAGAAAGCCACAAAGCCAAACTCCATTTGGCCGACGTTTTGGAAACAGCCGGCGAGGGAGAAGAAGCCAAGCTTGTGTTGGAAGACATTCTCTCCTCTTCACCTCAGTGCTTGTCCGCACTCAACCAAAAGGTGGCTTTGCTTTCCACCCACAACAAAGAAGCGGGAATGGCTTTTTGGCTCCAACATTTTGAAGACAAAACATTGGGGCAAAGCCTCCTTGGCCAAACTTTGGCATTTGCGCGACAAGCCTTCCTTAAGTTGCAAAACGCCTTTTTGGGCGAAAGCCTGTTTGCGTTGGCAGAAAAAACAGCCGGGGACTTGCGCGTTTTGCAAGAGGAGCTTGTCTCCTTGCTTCGGCCTCTCCACCACCCGGAGCTCCTCGCCAAACATTTAAACAAACTTGCGCTGCTGCGCCTTGAGGCAGGCAACATTCCAGGCACCCTTGAGGCCTGGGAGGAAGAGAGGAAAACACAAGAGGCCCTGGGGAATACCCCGGAGGTGTTGCGCACCCTTCAGGCCATGGCCAAGCTGTGTGAAGAGGAGGGAAAGCACGAGGAAGCCGCCCAAATGCATATGCAGAAGGCGCTTTTGGCCATGGAAAAGCAAGAGGCCTGGCAAGAGGCCCTGGAGTATTTGGAGACGGCATGGAAGCTTTCACCCCAATGGAAGCTTGCGGAGTTAGGGTGCCAGGCCGCCCAAAAAGTGGCGCAGGGCGAAACCAAAGTGCTTTGGCAACTGCGCTGCATAGAGAATGCACCGGGGCAACAGCAGAAGGCCACCTCCCTCATAGCGCTTGCGGACATTTATGGAGCACTTGGCAAGCCCACGCAACAACAAGAGGCCCTGGAAACAGCCCTCGCCTTGCACCCTCGTTTTGAGTTGGCAGAGCAGCGCCTGCTGGCGTTTTTGGAAAGCCAAAACCGCCAGGAGGAAATGGCAACCTATTTTGAAAACCTGGCTGCCTCCTCTGCCCAGGAGGAGCGCGTTAACTTGCTTATGCGGGCTGCAGAAATATGGGAAAAACAACCTGACTGCAAAGCCCAGGCCACTTCGGCTTTGTTGGCCGCACGTGCTGCGGCGCCAGAAAACTTGGCCTTGCTGCTTCGCATTGCGGACAAGCTGCACACGCTGGGGCAACACAGCGAGGCAGCGGAGTTGGACAAACTGCTGCTGGAGCAAAGCCCTTTGCACCCTGTTTTTGAGAGGCATTGTGGTTTTTTGAAAGGGCAAGGTGCCCTGTTGCGTTTGGCCAAGCTGTTGGCGCGCAGGGCGGAAGTGGAGCCTGCAGAGCAAGGGTTGGTGCGGTTTTTGGAGGCGGCAGACATTTTTGAGCAACTGTCCTTTAGGCAAGAGGCGGCGCGGTGTGAGCAGCTTGCTTTTGAGATACGGCCGGAGGACAACCGCGCCTTCTTCCGGCTTAGAAAGCGTTGGGAGCAAACCCCCCTCAAACTCTCCACGCTGTTGGCAGAGCGCGCAGAGCACTCCGAGGAAGCAGAAGCGCTCTCCTTGCTGAAGGAGCGCGCACTCCTCCTCATGAGTGCAGGCGACCTCATGGGAGCTGCCTTCGCCTATGACGGGTTGCTTGAAAGAGTGCCCAATGATGTGGAAGGCCTGTGTGCCCGGGCTGAGTTGGCATTCCAGTCCGGAGGCGCCAAAGCAGCCTACCCCTTTGACATGCGCTTGCTGCACCTGGAAAATTCAAATTTGAGTGCGTATGAGCAGGCCAAGCTTTGGCTGCGCGTTTCCTGGGCAGCCATGGAAAACCAGTCTCTTGCCGAAGCAGAAGACGCGCTCAAACGCGTATGGCACCTTGCCCCCGAGACGGACTTTGGCAAAGCGGCTTTGTCCGGACTTTCCGAGGTATACACCCAGCAGAAGGACACTGAAAACCTCTACCGCATTCGCCTTATAACAGCGCAAAAAGCGCAGAGTGCAGAAGCACGCACGCTGTTGGAGGCGGCCTCGCAAATGGAAAAACTCGAAGACAAGGGCCTTGCGGCTTTGCGCCTGCTGTTTGAGTTAAACCCCACTGACGAAGAGGTTTTCAACCGCACGGTGGAGACATTGTCTTCCATGGGAAAGGCGGAAGAAGCGCTTGCCTTGCAAGAGCGCTATGCCCACTCCATTGGCGGAGAAAAAGGCGCCCAATTCCTGGTGGAAGCAGCGCACCTCCTCAAGGATGACTTTGAGCGAAGCCTCTCTTTGTTTGACAAGGCCCTCTCTTTGGACAGCCAAAACCTGGCGGCGCTGCAAGCCAAGGTACATATGAGCCGCCAAAAGGGAGACTGGGTGGCACTGGGAGAAACGCTGCCCATGTTAACTCAGCGCGCTCCACAAGAGTGGATGCCGGAAATTTTTCAAGCATGGATGGAGTTGGGAGAGGGAAAAGAGTCCCAAGGAGACATTGAAGGCGCTGTGGCGGCATTTGAGTTTTTGGACTTTAACGCCCCAACAGAGCTTTCACTCAAAGCCCTGGAGGCCTTAGAGCGCATTTGGACAAAGCAAGGAGACACTCACCGCTTGCCACACATATTGGCAAGGCGCGCTGAAAAAACAACCGGAGAGGCGGCGGCCAAACTGCTGCTGGAGGCGGCGAAGGGCTTTCAAACCTCCAGGGCCTTTGAAGAAGCCTTGCGCGCAGCCAGCGCTTCCTTGGAGTTGCGGCCAACCATTAAAGGCTGGCTCCTCATGGCGCAGGCCAACAGCTCCCTCAAGCGTTTTGCGCAGGCAGCCAAAGCCTGGGAAAATGCTGCCCTCATGGTGAGCGGCGACTTGAAAGCCCGTTGGTGGCTCCACGCAGCGGATGCTATGGAGCAGGCAGGGGATTTGGACGGCGTCCTCCAGCTGCTCTCTCAAACGCGAAGCGAGTTTCCACAGACGCTGCCTGACAGCTTGTGGACTCAACGCATGCTGCGTTTGGCCACGGCCTTTTTTGAAAACAACCACTTTCGTCAGGTAACCGAAATTGTTTCACAATTCCCCAACCACCCGGAAATGCAAAAGCTTCGAGTGCAGCTGCATTTTCAACAACCTTCTCCCATACAGCCGCTTCCGTTTGCTGCAAACACATTGGAGGTTGGCGAACCCACAACACCCTCTCGCGGCTTTGTCCATAACGTGGCTGCGGACGCTTTTACACTCCCCCCTCTCGGGGAGTTGCAGGTGGACGCCCACCCACAGCCGACGCCCACACAGGAGGAAGAAGAGGAGGAGGACTTCACCCTCGCTTTCGAGGACGTAACGGCGGAAGCTTCCATGCCCCTCGAGGTGTTGCGGGTGGACACCTACCCACAGCTGATGCCCATTGCGGAGGAAGCAACCCGCGTTGTGGACTATGGCTTAACCTTCGCCCACTTAACCTCCTCCATGGGCGACACCCTCTCCATGACGGACAAGTTGTTAACGCCCATTGTAGAGGAAGAGGAAGAAGCAACGCATGTTTTTAACTACAGCTTGCTGGCCCACCCAGCACAGTTGGCGCAGACGGCATTGTCCAAGGCCATGGCCCAGGGGGATGCAGCGCTTGTTTTGGAGCATGGCTGGAAATTCCTTGAAGCGAGCAAACAGCCCGCGGCGGCTTTGTCCAAACATTTGTCCAAACAATGGACAGAGAAGCTTTTGGACTTTTGCAAGAAGGCCTCATGGCCCAAGCTGGAGGGTTTGTGGGCGGCCACCCAAATAAACCTCCTGAAGGAAAACTGGGCGGAGCCTGAAACATGGAAGGAGTTGTCGCTTTTATTCCAAGAGCATGAGGAAGGGAGGTTGGCAAGCTGGACGCATGAGTTGTGCGCTGTGTTAAATGCCTCCTCGGAGCCAGCCTCGGTGCTGGGGGGCACCCCCATTAAATACCGGTTGACGCATGCGGCTTCGCCCCCTCCGGAGGAGGCGGTGGTGTTGACAGAAGCTGTTTTGCCCCAAACCTACCCAGCGCTTCGCGACATGGTGGTGCAACTGGGGGGCGAAGAATTGGCTTTGCTTATGGACGAGAGCGGCGGCTTTGAGGCTTGGCTGGGCACCGGCCATGTTTTGGTTTTCGGCAAAGCGGCGTTGACGCACTTGGGTTTGGCGGAGCTGGGCTATTTGACGGCATTGGCCTTGGTGCTGTCAGGACGCCGTAACTTGGCCACAGAAAGCGAAGTTTGGGTGTCGGTTGTCCGCAAGGCATTTTTGGCATACCCCTCGGTAATGGCGGCCAGCCGCGTCCTCTTGGAACTTGAAGGAGCCCCTGCCAAGGAGGCCTTTGAGTTGCCCGGAGAAAGGCTGAGCACCAGCGCCGCCTTCAAAAGCATTGTGGACCATGTGCTGGACGCCCTCTGGCAGTGGGCGTTGTCGCGAAAAAGCCTTCCCTAACAACGGCCAACCCCCAACCCTTCGCCCGCCTGGCCGCGGCTTTCTCTCTCGGCTCCTTCATTCTCTACAAATGCTCTCTGGGCCTCATGCAGCCCATCCATGGCGCATGTGGATGGGGGTTGCAGGACTGCACCTCACATGCGAAGAAGAAGCAGCATTTAAAAGCAGCATGAAGCAGAGGCATGGGTTTCAAATGACAAACCACCGTTGGGCCGTCACATTTTTTATGCTGGGGCTTTCATGTACAAGCCCCTTGCCCGGCGAGGTGGAGGCGGGCTTGTTCGACTTTTTTGCCTCCACGGCCCAGGAGGAAAATTGCAAACCCCACATGGCCGCCCCCGGCAGCTTCCAGTTTGAAGGGCGGTTCCGCTTGGAGCGCAACCTTGCTGACGGCTATTTTATTTACCGCAACACGCACCGCGCCATTCAGTTTAATGGGCAAAACATGCACTCTGCCCATGAGGCGGCGCACAGCCTCGTCAAAGGCTGCGAGTCCTGCGCGTGGCGGGTGGTGGAAACCCTGGAGGTGGTGTTGTTAAGCGAAACCCAACACGAGGCCTTGGGGGGCCAATGCCCATGCAATGCCTTGGGCGAAAGCATTCCCGTGGAGGAGGGCATTTTTCCTCCGCGGCCTGTACCTGGCGGGTTTGATGCGGTACGCGCCTGTGGCATGCTGTCTGTCCGCGTGGCGTTGTCGGCGGAAGGCTGCCCGGAAAAATGCCGCGAAGAGAATGAAAAAAGCGTGGACTATTATATAGAAGGAATCCGCAGAGAATGAAAAAAGCCATTGTCCTTTTTTCGGGAGGCTTGGACTCGACGACGTGCCTGGCCCTTGCGCGCGCGCAAGGCTTTTGGCCTTTGTGCCTTGCGGTGGACTATGGCCAAAGGCATGCCGTTGAGTTGAAGTCCGCCCAGCGCATTGCGGACTCCATGGGCGCGCCTTTGCGCAAGGTGCATTGCTCCCTCAGAGAGATTGGCGGCTCCGCCTTAACTTCAACCCTGCCGGTCCCCCTGCAAGAGCCGGCGCCGGACAAAGGCATTCCCTCCACCTATGTCCCCGCGCGCAATACCATTTTCCTCGCGCTGGCCCTGGGCCTTGCGGAGGCGGAAGGGGCCAGAGACATTTTTGTGGGCGTCAACGCGGTGGACTACAGCGGCTACCCGGACTGCAGGCCGGAGTTTATTGCCGCCTTTGAAAGCCTTGCCCAGCTTGCCACCAAGGCGGGCGTGGAAGGCGCCTCCTTCCACATCCACACGCCCCTGGCGGGCCTGTCCAAAGCACAAATCATCCACCAGGGGCTTGCGCTGGGGGTGGACTTTTCCATGACGCACAGCTGCTATGCACCGTCCGCGTGCGGGCTGGCTTGTGGGCAGTGCGAGAGTTGTCATTTGAGAAGGCGAGGGTTTCTCCAAGCAGGCGTGGAAGACGCGACGAGGTATTCCCCATGAGAGTGCCGTTGTTTTTGTGGCTGGCTTTGCCTTTGGGAGCGCAAGCGGAGGAGCCCCTGGTGGACATAGCCGCCTACCTGCCCAGCGCTCTGGTGGAGTTGCGCTATATGCGGGAGGACAACTTCCTCGGCCGCGCCGTCTACCCCCCCGAGGCGCGTTGTTTGCTCAGAGAGAGTGTTGCCCAGCGCCTTGTACGCGTAGCGGAGCGCCTGGCCAAGGAGGGGCTTCGCCTGAAGCTTTGGGACTGCTACCGCCCCTGGAGTGTGCAAAAAGCCATGTGGGAGTTGCTCCCAAAACCCGGGTTTGTGGCAAACCCGGCAACCGGCTCCCACCACAACCGAGGCGCTGCGGTGGACTTAACTTTGGCCAATGCCGAAGGCGAGGAGTTGGAAATGCCAACGCCCTTTGACGAGTTTAGCCCCAGGGCACGCCAAGGGGCCACCGAGGGCATTCCAACGGCGGCTGTGCACAACAGGGACAAGCTGAAAGCCGCCATGGAGGCAGAGGGCTTTCTCGCCAACCGGGCGGAGTGGTGGCATTTTGATGCTGGGGACGCCCGGCGCTTTAAGGTACTGGACGAGGCGCCCGTGCTGAGGGCGCCCCCACCTCCCCTTCAGGTTTGCAACAAACCGCCCTAAACTTTCGCCCCCGGGGTGGGTTGGAAAACGGCGTTAAACTCTCCAATGGCTTTGTTGAGCTCCGCCTTCAACTCCGCGGTAAGCTCCTTCTTCTGCGCAATGCCCTCGGCCAGCTTGGGGCATTGCACGTCACAATATTCCGAAAACTCCTGCGCCCAACGTACAATGTCCGAAACCGGAATGTTGCGCAGCCAGCCGCGCTTTTCAGCGTCGTCCTTGTTGGTGGCCGCATAAATTTGCATGACTTGCTTGCCCACACTCATGGGCGCATATTGGACTTGCTTCAAAAGCTCCACCAAGCGCGCCCCCCTCGCCAACGTCTCCTGCGTGGCCTTGTCCAAGTCCGAGCCAAATTGCGCAAAAGCCTGCAATTCGCGGTATTGCGCCAAGTCCAACTTGAGTGTGCCCGCCACCTGCTTCATGGCTTTTATTTGGGCGGCGCTGCCGACGCGCGAGACGGAAATGCCGACGTTGATGGCGGGGCGGACACCGGAGAAAAACAAGTCCGACTCAAGGAAAATTTGCCCGTCCGTAATGGAGATGACGTTGGTTGGAATATAGGCGGAAATGTCCCCGGCTTGCGTTTCAATAATGGGGAGGGCCGTGAGGGAGCCGGCGCCCTCCTCATCGGAGAGTTTGGCGGCGCGCTCCAGGAGGCGGCTGTGGATATAAAACACATCCCCGGGGTAGGCTTCACGTCCCGGGGGCCGTCGAAGCAGAAGGGAGAGCTGACGGTAGGCAACGGCCTGCTTGGACAAGTCGTCATAGACAATGAGGGCATGCATGCCGTTGTCGCGGAAATATTCACCCATGGTGACGCCCGCATAGGGGGCGAAAAACTGCATGGGGGCCGGGTCCGAAGCGTTGGCCGCCACCACCACGGTGTATTCCATGGCGCCGTGCTTTGTCAGCTTGTCCACCACCTGCGCCACCGTCGACTGTTTTTGGCCGATGGCGACATAGATGCAGTGCATGTTTTGGCCGCGCTGGTTGATGATGGTGTCCACCGCAATGGCTGTTTTTCCCGTCTGGCGGTCGCCAATAATCAGCTCGCGCTGGCCGCGTCCAATGGGCACCAGGGCGTCTAGGGCTTTAAGGCCCGTCTGCATGGGCTCATGCACGGACTTGCGTTTGACAATGCCGGGCGCTTTTATTTCCAAGCGGCGCGTCTCGGTGGCGACCATGGGGCCCTT
>Ga0209737_10000151_pt1 | contig 61709 bp, 57 predicted proteins | sample TergutCu122P3_FD_187284 | JGI IMG/M metagenome (GOLD analysis project Ga0209737, IMG submission 187284) | Cubitermes ugandensis P3 segment gut microbial communities from Kakamega Forest, Kenya - Cu122 P3 (SPAdes) (version 2) | ecosystem: Host-associated > Arthropoda: Insects > Digestive system... | reverse complement strand
AAAATCTTCAAGGCGCTGATGTCAAGATGGTAGTCGAAATTTTACCATATTCCGGAGGTTTGACCCGCAATATCGTCCAGTGCCTAAATGATTTTGATATCCCGCTCAGACTAAGCCATACAATTATTGATATTGATGGAATTGACCGCTTAAAAGGAGTTACAGTTGCGGCGGTGGATGGAAACATGAAACCCCTGCTAGAAACCGCCGAGTATATCCCATGTGATACCCTGCTTCTTTCTTGTGGTTTGATACCGGAAAATGAGCTTAGCATATCTGCTTCCGCCACGATTGATGAAATAACCGGCGGCCCGGTAGTAAATGACCGCTTTGAAACGACCATCCGGGGCATATTTGCCTGTGGTAATGTATTACATGTTCATGATTTGGTAGATAATGTATCTATTGAAGCAACCGCGGCTGGAAATGCCGCCGCTGATTATATCATAAATGGTGCACCGGAATGGGGTGAGGCAAAAAGACCGAAAATCCCACCAAAGAGCCGTTACAAGCCAAAAAGCGACCTTAACATTGGCAATCAAGTAATTTGCATCGGTTGCCCGGCGAGTTGCTTAGTGACAGTGAGCCATAAAGCTGATTTTTTTGACAGTCTCACCATTACCGGCAATGCCTGCCCGGTCGGAGACGAATATGCCCGCAAAGAAATCACAACCCCGACCCGTTATTTTGCTTCGCTTATCCGGGTCACCGGGGGAAAAAACAATGTTGTTTCCGTAAAAACATCAACTGACATCCCCAAAGGAAAAATATTCGATTGTATGCACGAAATCCGCAATACCACCGTATCAGCGCCGATTAAAGCCGGAGACATCCTTATCGTAAATGTCGCTGGGACAGATGCGGATATTGTTGCAACAGCAAATTGCTAAAAAGGAGAATCACCCATGGCTAATTACATCCTTGCCCTGGACCAAGGCACGACCAGCTCACGCGCAATTATTTTTGACCACAACGGAACGATAAAGAGCATCGCCCAAAAGGAATTTACCCAAATATATCCCCAACCGGGATGGGTAGAACACAATCCAATGGAGATATGGTCATCGCAACTAGCCGTCGCTATCGAAGTTATGGCCCAGGCTGACCTTAAAATTTCCGATATCAAAGCAATCGGAATTACCAACCAGCGTGAGACGACCATTGTCTGGGACAAAAAAACCGGAGAACCTATACATAATGCCATCGTTTGGCAATGCCGACGTACCGCTCCAAAAGTGGAAGAGTTAAAAGAATTAGGCTTAACTGATTACATCCGCGAACATACCGGACTTATCCCTGACGCTTATTTCAGCGCAACCAAAATCGCCTGGCTGCTCGACAATATCCCCGGAGCACGCACCCGTGCCGAAGCCGGGGAATTGCTGTTCGGGACAGTTGATACATGGCTGGTATGGAAACTTACCGCAGGGAAAAACCATGTAACTGATTTTACTAATGCTTCGCGGACGATGTTATACGATATCCACCGCTTATGCTGGGATGAAAAACTACTGGAAGCCATGCAAATCCCCACAAATATATTACCGACAGTACATCCGTCGGGGTATAATTTTGGTGTTACCGCCACATCCGTTTTGGGCGGTGAAATACCCATCGCCGGAATCGCCGGGGACCAACAAGCGGCCTTGTTTGGTCAATGCTGCTTCGAAAAAGGGGAAGCAAAAAATACCTACGGAACCGGTTGCTTTCTATTAATGAATACCGGAGAAGAAGCGATTAAGTCGAAACATGGTTTGATTACAACCATCGCAGCAACCCACCATGAAACCCCTAAGTACGCCCTAGAAGGCAGTATCTTCGTTGCCGGGGCTGCCATCCAGTGGTTGCGCGACGAAATGCGGATGATTGATACTGCCGCCCAGTCACAAGAATACGCCGAAAAAGTAGAAGATACAGAAGGCGGATACTTAGTCCCCGCGTTTACCGGACTAGGCGCACCCTATTGGAACCCATATGCCCGTGGCATTTTGGTCGGCATCACCCGCGGCTTCAATAAAGAACATTTTATCCGCGCCGCCCTTGAATCAATTGCCTATCAAACCGTTGATGTCTTAAGCGCAATGCAAGAAGATGCCGGAATCACCATCGAAAGCCTCAAAGTCGATGGCGGCGCAAGTGCCAACGATTTCTTAATGCAGTTCCAATCCGACATCCTTAACACCGCGACCCACCGCCCCTTAAGCATCGAAACAACCGCCCTCGGCGCCGCCTACCTTGCCGGCCTCACCACCGGCTTCTGGCCCAACACAGACGAAATCCGCAATAATTGGCATTTAGACCGCATTTTTACCCCCTCACTCCCTCCCCAAAAACGTGAAAACTTACTAAAAGGATGGAAAAAAGCCATCAAATGCACCCTCACATGGGCAAGCGAGGCCCCTCCCCACATACCCCCCCCAAGGACACCCCCACATGGGTAAGCGAGGAGTAAGAAAAGCAAAAAGAACTCGCAGGTTCCTTGCCCGCCTTCTAGCGCAAGAGAACTTACATCGTAGCCAATTAGGGCACCGAACCGAAGAGTTTTTTGCTTTACTTACGGATTATATTTAAAAGAAAAATTACGGAAAAATTACGAAAACTCCCCCTACCCAATTCCCCAAAACCATGCTATAATATTAAGCCAACACTACATACCCACGGAGAACAAATATGCAAAAAAAAGAATTCGCTGCCGGAACAATAATCGCCGATGTAGGCCAGCCAATCGACAAACTATATCTAATCATTGATGGAACAGTAACAGCTACCTATGAATGGGGAGATGAAATGAATATGCAAAAAGGCCAGGTTATCGGCGTTGCCGGTCTTTGCCATGGTCACTATCGCTATACAGCGAAATGTGCCACCAAAGTCATTGCTGCCGTTTACCCATATGCCGAAAACGAAATCACGAACATAATCAAACGGCATCCTGAAACGAAGAGCTACTTCACGGCTTCGATTACCCGCATACTCTTAGAACTTATCAGCCGTTACAAACAAAAAAAAGATGAATGCAATTACCTTTTCAACACCTTCAACGAAACATACAAATACTATGTAAAAATATGCGAAAGTAATGGAATAAGTGTCCGGGCATTACCCGACCAGGATGAAATGGAAGAATTTCATGTCGATTATGATTTGGAACCCTGGTGTGAAAACTTTCACAAAAGCCTATATACCCTAATCAGCAAAGCGGAAGACCCTACCAAGATAAGCCCGGAATTTTATGCCGGTTATATCATTAAGATGGGGCGAAGCATATTTAATATGGTATCAATCAGCAAGCAGATAACCGAATACCGCGCCAATATCCTGAACATATTTATTAATGAGGAACGCCTTGATTTATTTGAACTGGTTTCGACGGCCTTTTTGCGTGCATATGTCCTTGCCGAGAAAGACAAACCAAATACCGATGTAATGGATGAATTAATAACGCTAATCAGGAAATGCTCTGATAAACCGGAATATGAAGAGCGGATCAATGAATACCTCAAGAAACTAGAAGATACCAATCAAGGTAAAGCATCCGCAAGTGATGATGATTTGAGCAGTGAACCATCAGTTGACCTGCGTGATTCCCTTAATGTAATTATGGAATATGTTGACTACCCTGATGAAGAAGGTGATATCTTCAAAAAGGAACTACTACTTTACAAAAAAACATCCAACAAATCTTCGACCGAAGACGTTGACCGTAAGCGAAGAATGGTGCTCTCAAAACACTTCTACGTTATGTATAATGAAGCAGTCCTTAGAAGCCTTGATAATGATAATATCCCCAAGATTGTCAAAATGTTCCTAAACTTTGGATATATTGATGAAGAACTTGCCGGGGTTGAAAATGCCGCTTACCTATACAAAATCGTTAATCATTTACCCACCGATCCGTATCGACAGGTATATACATTTTATGAATGGCTCAAGGAAATATACAAAGGAAACCGTGCGCCGTGCCGTAATGAATTTGACAACGATTTCTTCGATTATGTTAATGAACTAAAAAGAAACCACAAAATTACACCGGCGGAAGCAACCGAGATGATGGGTGATACGCGAAAAATGGTCATATTTGAATTGGAAAACGCCTTCCCTAGTGCCAATAAAGTTACAAATGGGCGGATTACGACTTTTTGTCCGGTTTTTTCCGAGCATAATATCTTAAAATCACTTAAACAAATGATGCTTAGTGCAGATACCATTGAGCATGCCATCCAAGATATCGTGCATAAAGACTTTGGTGCATTTTGCCGTGAGTCGGTTTTTTCCAAACCTGAAGGAGGCATCCCGAAGGAAATGATTAATACCGAGGTTTTGCCGGACGTGATTTTATTACCCAATGTTGGTAGCCGCGGTATTATGTGGCAGGAAATAGAGGGCAAAAAACGGGGGACTCCAGGACGTTTCATGCTCTCAATATTCCAAGCCGAAGACCTCACGAAAATATTATGCCGCCTAGTTGCCGAATTCAGATGGGAGATGTGCAAACGTATCCAAGGTGCCAGATGGAATGATGCTTCGGAACGCTCGCTTACCAGTGATTATTCCGACTATATTGCTTCATACCGCAAAAACAACGACCTGTCCAGTGACGTCAAAGAAAAAATCAAAAATGATTTGGGTAAATGCAAAAACCGGACGAAGGAAATGTTTATCCTTGATTATTATAGCTGGCTTCAATACGAAAGCAATGGTTCACCCCGCCTCAACAAAGTCAACCGCCAAATCTTGTTTGCGTATTGCTCGTTCAGTAAAGAGATCCGCGACAAACTTAAAATAAATCCTTTCTATACTGAAATGGTAGAAAGATATGAAACAAAACTGAAGAACTCGCTCCGATATTATGACAATCTCGAAAAGAGTCTCAGAAACAAAGGGCACGTGATGCCACCGGAGGTAATCGAAACCCGCCGCCTCATGCAACTGTAGGTATTTTTACCTGACATAATAATGGAGAAGCTAAACATGAAAAAGTACTATATCACCACCTCAATCCCATATGCATCCGCTATTCCGCACATCGGAAATATCTATGAAATCATCATGGCCGATTGTCTTGCCCGTTATAAAAGAATGGAAGGATATGATGTATTCTTCCAGACCGGGACAGACGAACATGGACAAAAAATTGAAATAAAAGCATCAGAAGCCGGAATGGCACCACGAGCTTATGTTGATGATATTTCGGGCAAGTTCCGTGATATATTTGCACTAATGAACATTTCATATGACAAATTTTTCCGCACAACTGATGACGACCACAAAATCCAAATCCAAAAAATGTTCAAACGCTTTTACGAACAGGGTGATATCTATAAAGGTATGTATGAAGGACTTTACTGTACCCCCTGTGAATCATTCTGGACGGAATCACAATTAGTCGCTGGAAAATGCCCAGATTGTGAACGTGATGTCGAAGCCTCACAAGAGGAAGCATACTTTTTCAAAATGAGCAAATATGCCGACCGCTTAATTGAACACATCAAGAACAATCCTGATTTTATCCGCCCTGAGTCCCGCAAAAATGAGATGATGAACAACTTCCTGTTACCCGGTCTCCAGGACTTATGTGTATCACGGACATCCTACAAATGGGGTATCCCGGTTGATTTTGATGAAAAACACGTTGTCTATGTCTGGATGGATGCTCTGAGTAATTATATCACCGGAATCGGATATGATTGTGACGGAAACCATACCGACATATACAAAAAACTATGGCCGGCTGATTTACATTTAATCGGCAAAGATATTGTCCGATTCCATACAATATACTGGCCAATTTTTCTGATGGCACTTGGCGAACCCTTACCCTTACAGGTTTTCGGTCACCCTTGGTTGCTGATGGGGGATGGAAAAATGAGTAAATCCCGCGGAAATATCCTATACACCAATGACCTGGTGGATATTTTTGGGGTTGATGCCATCCGTTACTATGTCCTTAATACACCTTTTGACCATGATGGTACTATCACCGAGGACTTAATCACCGAACGTATCAATTCCGATCTGGCAAATGTCCTTGGCAATCTGGTCAACCGCACAATCGCAATGAGCAACAAATACTTTGACGGCATAGTCAGCAACACCAAAGTGACCGAGCCGGTCGATAATGAACTAAAAGAAATGGCAACCACACTAGTTGACCGAATCTGTCAAAAAATGACGGAAATCCGCCAAGCCGATGCCTTAAATGAAATATTTACCCTCTTTAAACGCTTAAACAAATATATCGATGAAACCGAACCATGGCTTCTCGCTAAGGATGAAACCAAACATCCTCGCTTAAACACAGTACTTTACAACCTTATAGAAGCAATCAACATCGGCGCAACCCTATTAACACCCTTTATGCCCGACACAGCCTCAAAAATAAACTCACAACTAAATGCCCCACCCCGCCCCCACCAAACCCTAAGCGATTTCGGCCACTACCCCTCCGGCACCAAAGTAACCAACAAATCCGAAATCCTCTTCGCCCGAATAGAAAAGAAACAGTAAAAACAGCAAACCTACAAACCGTAAAGCAAACCGTAACACAAGCAGTAAAACAAGCAAACCCACAAACCGGAAAAAAAGCAGTGAGGAAGGTAAAGGACCCGTAATCGCATTGCTCGCCTTCTAGCGAGAGACAAAGTAAATCACAACCGATTAGAGCACAGCGATGAAGGGTTTTACCTTCCGAACGGAAACCGAACGCAACCCAAATAGAACCCTGAACGCAACCCAAACAGAACCCAAACGCAACCCAAACAAAAACAAGGCCCCCTCCCTATGAGAAAAGAATCACTATACTACGAATCACGCTCCCAAACCCAAAAAGTCCACGCAATAAAGTGGATCCCTTCGCACGAAATCAAAGCCATCCTCATCATCGCCCACGGAATGGCAGAATACATCGAACGCTACGACGCTTTTGCTACATACCTCGCCGAACGAGGAATACTCGTTGCCGGATGCGATTATATCGGACACGGGAAAACAGTAGTTGGACTGGAACTCTATGGCTATTTTTGCCCCCGCGACCCAGCAACAGTCATTGTCCGCGATGTCCACCGCTTGAAAAAAATAATCCAAGATGAATATCCCGGCATACCACAAATAATCATGGGACACAGCTTTGGCTCATTTGTCGTCCGGAATTACCTTCACCGATATGGGACAGGAGTAGATGGAGCGATATTGATGGGTACGGGGATGCCGCCCAAAGCATTGATAACAATATCCCGTTTCTTTGCCAATATGCAGGCATACATTAAAGGTGGAGACAAGCCGGGACATTTCCTTAATAAGCTGGCATTTGATGGTTATAATAAAAGAATCAAAGATGCCGATTCACCTTTTTCATGGCTAAGTGTCAACAAGGGAAATGTCGATAAATATGATAACGACCCATTATGCGGTTTCCTGTTTACAATTAATGGTTTCCAGACGATGTCAGAACTGATATACCGTATTTACAAACCGATAGATAAAGGAAACATACCGGAGGATTTGCCGATTTTGCTCGTTGCCGGCAGCGAAGACCCGGTTGGCGAATATGGTGAAGGTGTAAGGAGGGCAAAAAGAAGCCTGACAAAAGCCGGTGTCCGTGATGTGACGCTAAAACTCTATCCATGGGGGCGCCACGAGATACTCCATGAAGATGAAAAAGAAGAAGCTTATACCGACATATACAATTGGCTTACAGAAAAATTAGGGATTTTGAATGAAGAATAAATACCACCGTTTACTTATAATTTTATTATTGACACTATTTTGGGTTGGAGCCGGATCGCTTGGAAGCATCCAAGCCTATGCAGTTAATCTTATTGATTTATTTCCGGAGTTTTCAGATTACCAAGATCAATTTGCAGAATTTTTTTCCGATGTAGACGAAGAACAGATGCCGGAAGTTTTTGACTTTTTACAAGAAAAAGTAGCTGATGGCAGTTTGAAATCCGAAAGTGGCATCAAAAAATTCATCAAAGAAGGAAAAGAAAAATTCGGCGATGATACTGGTGGTGGATTAAGCGAAGAACACCTAAAAAATATGGTCGAATTGGCAAATACCCTTGAAGACATGGGATTCAGTACCGAACGAATCGTTGAACAGGCCCGGTCAATGTACGAGGAACGGGGAGCAGATTTTATCAATCACATTGAAGAACTGGTGACCGAAGCAATTAAAGAATCGCTTGGCACCTTGATAAGACTGGCTGTCAGCCAATTTTTTCAGACAATTGTTGATTTTTTCAAGAATTTGCTCAATATATTTCTATAGTTTGCTAAAATATAGGTTGCTTTTTATCAACATATAATATATACTAAACGCATAGTGCTAAAGTACCAAAACAGGAGCCCGAGATGGAGAATACGCTTCCCTGCCACATAAGATTTGCCCATCGTGACGAGTGGGATGAAGCAATGACGCTGGTATGGAAAACCTTTTTAGTTTTTGAGGCGCCAGTATATCTTCCGGAAGGGGTTAAAAGTTTCGAAAATTTTATCACCGACAGTACCCTTAAGAGAATGTTTGAGATGGGTTCGTACCAGATGTTGGTGGCGATTTACGAAAAAGAAATAGTTGGTATGATAACACTCCGTGATAGGACACATATTTCGCTATTGTTTGTTGAGGAGCAATATCATTTTATGGGGGTTGGCAGAGCACTAGTAACACACCTTTGCCATTATCTGAAAAATGAAGCGGGGGAGCAGCGGGTTACGGTAAACGCATCGCCATACGGAGTAGAGTTTTACCATAGAATCGGTTTTAAGGATATGGGTCCTGAAGCTTGGTCTGATGGAATAAGATATACGCCTATGGAGATACGGTTTTAATTTTATGAGGTAGTCCATAATGCAGTATATCGAATGCAAAGATATTTTTTACTTGCTCCGTGATGTGTTGAAATTGTTTGACCGTCGACCAATTGTCCATGGAGGAAAAGTTGCTTATTATGTTTATATGATGTTGGAACAGAAAAGCAAAAAGGAACTTAAAAAGCAATATGAAAACTATGAGATCGCTGAAATCGTTTTCCTGACTACATTCCATGATATCGGAGCATACAAAACCGAAGATATCGATCAAATGATCAGTTATGAGACCAAGAATGTCCGCGCGCACAGCCTATATGGCAAACTGTTTTTGGAAAAGCTGACGGCATACGGCGACTTGGCTTTAGTGATCCTTAACCACCATACCGATTATACTACTTTATCAAAATCGGGTTTTGCACATAGTGAGTTAGCTTCATATATCAATCTGGCAGAAGCAATTGATATATTTAAAGAATCCTTAGGGGAAAAATTTAGCTTGGAAATATTCAAAAAAAATGTCGGTACGAAATTCTCACCGCAAGCGTTTGACTTATTTTGTGAAGCTAATGAAGAGTACAACTTATTTGAAAAAGTAAACTCAGGTGCTTACAAAGATGAAATTAACAAGTTGATGGATTACTTTATTCTATCAAATGATGAAAAAGAGATGTATCTTGAGTTTCTAATGTTTACAATAGCACTTAAAAGTGATATAATGATAGATTATGCGGCTAAATGTTTGGCATTGTGCGAAAAACTGGGCATTTTGATGAAATTAAATGATGTCCAGAAGACAAATTTACAATATGCAGCTTATGTCCATGATATAGGATATATGGCTTTTCGCCGTAACTGGATTGAAAATCCGGCAAAACTATCAGCAGCTCACTTGGAAAAGCTGGCGCAACATACCATCTTGATGGAACAGTTGTTAAAAGACCGAATGAAACGAGAGGTTATAGTTATTGCCGCCGCCCACCATGAGCGGGTAGACGGAAAGGGTTATCCCCGCCGCCTGACAGAAAAGCAGATGAATCTATCCCAGTTAATATTACAATTTTCCGATATGGTTGCCATGATGATGACATCACCATACAAAAAAGAGAAAGTTATTGATAAAGTAAAAAAACAAACAGAAGCAGGATGTTTCAGCCCGACAGTATCAAAATTATTTATGGATAGGTTTGACGAAATAGCGGAGTATACCGAAGAGCGGTCAAACGAAATCCTTAAGAATTTGAAGGTGATTAAAGAGCAGTATGAGAGTATTTAACATTGACAGCCCATTGATGGTATTTCTTGGCCGGGTAGCCGACTTAATGATTTTAAACTTGATGGTCGTACTTTTATGTATACCGGTTATAACCATGGGTCCGGCAATGACAGCGATGCACTATGTCCTCTTAAAGATGGCACGCAAAGAAGAATGTTATATAGTAGCTCCGTTTTTTAAATCATTTAAGGAAAACTTCGTCCAAGCAACGATAATTGGCGTAATAATTATACTGATTACAGCAGTGTTTATCATGAATTTTATGATTTTAAGCGATCCCGAGATCGAATTTGCCCGCTGGATGCGAATAGCTTTAATGGCTTGCGCGTTGTTAGGCGTAATGACACTGTTGTACATTTTTCCGTTGCTGGCCCGCTTTCGTAATACGATCCGCGGAACCTTCAAAAATGCGTTGTTTATGTCAATACTGCACTTACCACGGACAGTCTTGATGATGATTTTTTATGTTATACCACTTATCCTAATAATTGCTAATGTAAACTTGATTCCGGTTGTTTTTCTCTTAGGAATTGCCGGACCGGCATATGGCTGTGCCATGTTATACAGTGGGATATTCAAACGCTTTGAACCGGAAGAAGAGCAAATCGATGCAGATGCTTGGACAGTTGATTTAACGGAAGCACCAAAAACAGAAAATAAGGGTGAGGGGTTCTAAAAGGGAGAAACTTATGAAAGAAGAAAAAAACAAGATTTTGACCCAGTGGATATTTCCAACGCTAGTAATGGTAGTTGTTATATTCGTGATGATTATTAACTTTAATATCCGCAGCGGGGTGATGGCTGTAACTACTGTGTCAAGGGAGTTAACAGTAATTGCAGAGAGATATGCGGCAGTACTTGAAACAGATTTGGCAGTCTTGTCAAGTACGACTAAAACAGTAGCTGATGCCCTATCCAAATTCGATGGTGTGAAAAATGAAGAAAATATGTTGAAATCACTTTATACGCACACACCGGCATATATGGTAGTACTGACAGATGGAGCCGGTAATGGCTTTACCCATACCGGGGAGAGGGTCAATCTGTCGGCTTCAACATATTTTTCCAATATTCAAGAAGTAGGGTTCAATAATTTTATCTTTGTTGATGACGATTTTGTCAGCGGATACAAGGCAATTATCTATGTCGCGAAAGTTCCGGGAGATGACGGACAGATACTGATTTCATATTATCCGATCGAAAATATGGGTGATGTCATTGCACGAAACGATTTTGATGGTGATGTATTATATATGTTAATAGGTGGTAACGGTGAATTGCTTGCGTTTAACAAAGGTTATACCGGCAAAATGGCCTCCGGTAACTTACTATCCCAGTTAAGAATGTCTAGTGATGATGAGTTACGTAAAGAGTTACGCAGGATGGACATAGGTCTCAAAAATCATGCTTCCGGCACTTTCAAAGTTGAGTTTGAAGAAGAAGCACGGACTTTGATTTATTCACCACTATCGATGAATGATTGGTTTATTATTGTCGGTGCCACTGAAAAATATGTCACCGGCCAGGAGAAAAAGGTTTGGGAATATACCAGGCGGACTTTCCTAAATCTCGCTATAGTTATCAGCGTATTCTGCATTGTCATTGTGGTTATTAACATGATTACCAAGATTCGGGGAACAGCGAAAACAAAAGATTTGATGGAAAAAGCCGATACTGATTTGCTGACCGGTTTACTTAATAAGGTAGCAACGGAACGCAAAGTCCAGGAATATATGGATGCGTTTCCTAATGAACAAGCGTTGATGTTTGTTTTAGATATTGACAACTTTAAGAAAATTAATGATACGATGGGTCACGCATTCGGTGACGAGGTTCTCCGCTCATTAGGGCAGCAGATTACACCAATTTTCCGTTCGACTGACATTATCGGGCGGATTGGCGGCGATGAACTGATTATCTTACTTAAGAATATTTATCAAGATGAAAACCTGCTCCGGGAAGCAGAAAAAGTTGCCCGGTTCTTCCATGAATTTAAAGCCGGTGAGTATGTCAAATATTCGGCGACTGCTAGTATCGGTTGTGCAATCTTCCCTCGTGACGGCAAAGACTTCGAGTCAATGTATAAAGCGGCTGACCAAGCCTTATATACAGCAAAGAAACGCGGTAAAAACCAATTGGCATTTTACCATGATACCTTTGATGCCGTAGTGATAAAGAGTTAAATATCTCATATCTCTTCCTTCCTATACAAAATGCTCAATTTCTTTGGTCGGAAATTGGGCATTTTTTTGTTTTATTGGACTAAACCACAATATATTAAGCACTATTTACATCTATGTATATAATTTTTGTGTATTAATAGCATAGAAAAAAAAAGACATTTTATATATACTATTACCAAGCCGTCCCAATGGGACGCTGATGCTTTACATAACAAAAACCAGTATCCCTTAAAGGAGGCAAAGTAATGGCAAGTCTATCATTAAAAAATATCACTAAAGTTTATCCGAATGGTTTTGAAGCGGTCAAGGATTTTACCTTGGATATCGCTGATCAAGAGTTCATCATCTTCGTAGGTCCTTCCGGTTGCGGTAAATCAACGACCCTGCGTATGATCGCCGGTCTTGAAGATATCTCCGGTGGCGAGCTCCGCATTGGTGACCGCCTGGTCAATGACGTTGAACCCAAAGACCGTGACATCGCCATGGTATTCCAGAATTACGCCCTATATCCTCATATGTCAGTTTATGATAATATGGCTTTTGGTCTTAAGCTTCGTAAAGTTCCCAAAGATGAAATCGATAAAATGGTAAAAGAAGCAGCCAAGATTCTTGAGCTTACCCCGTTACTCGACCGCAAACCGAAAGCACTTTCCGGTGGTCAACGGCAGCGTGTAGCGATGGGTCGTGCAATCGTCCGTAACCCCAAAGTTTTCCTTATGGACGAACCGCTTTCCAACCTTGACGCAAAACTCCGTGTCCAGATGCGTATCGAAATCCAAATTGCATCAGAGACTTGGCACAACCATTATCTACGTTACCCATGACCAGACAGAAGCGATGACTCTCGGTACCAGAATCGTTGTTATGAAAGACGGTCTTGTCCAACAGGTTGACTCACCACGTAATCTTTATGAAAGACCGCTTAACCTTTTTGTTGCCGGATTCATGGGTTCACCGCAGATGAACTTCCTCGATGGTATTGTCAGGGTTAATGGCGATGATGTGTCCCTCGAATTAGCCGGAAAAATGATTCCCCTGCCTCCTGCCAAATCAAAGAAACTGATTGATGGTGGTTATGAAGGAAAGACTGTTACCTTTGGTATCCGTCCGGAAGATGTTGATGATTCAGAAGTATTCATCGCAACAGCGAAATGTGTCTTCGAATCAGCCGTAAAAGTTTATGAATTACTTGGTTCAGAAGTATTCTTGTATCTCGACCTCGAAGAATTCCCAATTACTGCAAGGGTTGACCCTCGTACAAATTCAAGACCCGGCGATGTCATCAAATTTGCCTTTGATGTTGAAAAAATCCATGTCTTTGACAAAATGACCGAGCAGGTTATAACGAACTAAAAAATTTGCCAAACTAAAAATTAATTAAGCCTCCGCGGATTTGCATTCGCGGAGGTTTTTGTGTTATTATGTACATAGGCAAATCCACGAGGGAAACACATATGATTTCAAATCAAATTATTAGAAACAGTATCAACGAATTAAAAGCCATTTCCAAAGTAGACCTTTTTATCTTTGATATCGAAGGTTCATTGGTTGCATCCACTGGTGAAGAAGAACCATTGGCACGGGATATTATCAGGCACTTTGCCAACTCATCGGCGGATAGTCAAGTGATAGGTACGCACCATTTACTCAAAATAGTTGATGACGAGGAAGTGGTATATGTTTTAAATGCTGTCGGCAGTGCTGATGAAGTCTACATGGTTGGCAGGATTGCTGTCAGCCAGATAGAAGCATTGATGATCGCTTATAAGGAAAAATTTGATCGCAACAGCTTTTTTCAAAATCTTATCCTGGACAACCTTTTACTGGTTGATGTTTACAATCGGGCAAAAAAATTACATATTGAAGTACTTGTCCCGCGAGTGGTGATTTTGGTTGAGATAAACAGTGTTAAGGATAATACTGCGATAGAATTACTTCGGGGAATGTATTCCCATCATACCGGTGATTATGTAACGGCGGTTGATGAAAACAACATTATTTTGATTAAGTCGCTTAACACAAATGATGGTTATGATAATGTCGAAAAGATTGCCAATACCATCACGGACATGATGAGTATGGAAGCACTCTTAAGTGTCAGGGTTGCTTATGGAACGATTATCAAAGAATTGCGTGATGTATCCAAATCCTATAAAGAAGCAGCCATGGCGATGGATGTCGGTAAGATATTTTACATCGAGAGAAATGTAAATGCCTATAATACGCTCGGCATTGGACGTTTGATTTATCAACTTCCCGCAAACCTATGCAAAATATTTATAGATGAAATCTTCCGTAATGTGAATCCCAATAAGATTGATGAGGAAATCCTGACAACAGTTAACAAGTTCTTTGAAAATAGTTTGAACGTTTCGGAAACATCACGCCAGTTGTTCATCCACCGCAATACACTTGTTTACCGGATAGAAAAACTGGAAAAACTGATCGGTCTTGATGTCAGAACCTTTGATGATGCCCTTACTTTCAAAATCGCTATGATGGTCGTAAATTATATGAGGTACCTCGAATCAATAACATTTTAACCGCCGTCATTGCGGGCTTGACCCGCAATCTCATGTAATATCCCCCAACCGCCGTCATTGCGGGCCTGACCCGCAATCTCATGTAATATCACCCAACCCTCCCGCATATCTTAGTTTATAAACATTCAGGAGGGTTTTATTTTGAATTACCATAAAAAGATGCTCTACCTTTCTTATATCGAAAACGAAAAACAGCTCCGCAATGCCGGTCATGTAAAAATTGAAGGCAGAGCCAATCGATTAGTGCTGGACATGCACGTAAATCTACGGAGCAATACTCCAAGGGATAATACATTATACAACAAATTTGAGGTGTTCCTGAATGGAGATACCGACTCCCTTTCATTGGGAATGGTTTTCCTAAAAGGCGGGGTGGGGAATTTCCGAAAGGAAATCATAGACCGCTTCACTTTTTTGGATGTCTGTGATGTGCAAGTCAAACTCAGTGAAAATACATATATAGCCGGAAAAATCAGAGACCGGAAAAAGATAGAACTTGAAACGGATAAAGCAGATAAAAATGAAATACAGTTTCAGGCTGAACCGGAAGGTAAGGAATGGCAGTTTACGGTAAAAGAGGTAGAAATTGTAGATGAAGCCACGGAGGTAGTTGCTGTATCTCTGGATGCAGACATACCGGAGGAAGGTGAAAACGAAACAGAAGAAAAGAAAACTACAGAAGCAACAGGTGTCATGCAAGATGAAGATGAATCTACTGCGGAGCAAGATATCGAACCTGAGCTTGAAGAGGTTTCGGAATTTACCCAAACCAACACGCAAGTTTCTCAAGAAAACATCCGCCAAATCCTGCATGATATACGTATGACCCCGGACAAATTTGAGCAACTGTTAAAAAACTATGAAAACATAAAACCCTATGCTGATGACCGGGTTTATATCTCAATTGAACCGAAGGACTTTGTCATCATGAGCAGTGAATTTCAACACCTTGTCCACAATAGCTTCTTATTACATGGTTACTATAATTACCGCCATATTATTTTGGGAAAAGAAGGTGATAGTTATTATCTTGGGGTTCCCGGTGTTTATTATGAGCGGGAGAAAAATGTTGCCTTGATGTTCGGTTTTGAAGTTTTTGAATGTGAGGGGGGTAAACCAAAGAGCGGAATGTTTGGTTATTACCTCAAAAAAGTGAAATTATAGCCTGCCATTGACAATGAATAGCAAGTATATTAAGCTATTTCTATGAAGAATACATATAACTATGACATTTTTATATCCTATCGCAGGGACGGCGGCGAAACGATGGCACTTTTGCTTCACGACCGTTTATATCAAAAGGGATACCGCGTTTTTTTGGATGTCGAAAGCCTAAATGCGGGTTCTTTCAACAACAAACTCCTTGAGATAATTGATAATTGTAAAGATGTCATTATTATTTTATCTGAAAACAGCCTTGAGCGTTGTGTTAATGAAGAAGATTGGGTAAGAAAAGAAATCACCCATGCGTTTAAAACGAAAAAAAATATTATCCCGTTTATGCTTAGGGGCTTCAAATGGCCCGACAGCCTATCGCCCGATATCGCTGATTTGCCAATGCAAAATGGTATAAACGCAATTAGTAATGAATATTTTGATGCTTCTATCGAGCGGTTAACCGGCAAATTTTTGGTCAGCCATCCTAATACAGTAATAAAAGGTAATACTCCCCAAATTATTAAACCGCTTTCTAAAGTGGCTATTGCATTAATAATTTCAATAACCGTGATTATCGTTGTGGCATTTATTGTTGGTTTCTTTTTATTAAAAGAGCTTCCGGACTTGATTGATTTAGAAATGTTTAAGAATATGTTGCAAGAACAGATTGAATTTACCCGTGAGTAGGGTACGCCCCCCTTCAACTTAAACCTAAGGAAACGAAAAACCGGGCACCCCCCCGACGTTTATGGTCAGGCACCCTCACGGCACATAAGATTTTCCGTTTAGTGCTGCTTTGTTCCCAACCTGACACGATTCACAGACTCTTATTGCGTAAGACCCAACCGCGTCAAAGGATGCCACGGTTTTTTCAGTATAGTAGTTATTTGCGCAGTTGTCAAGCTCGGACTTTTACCACGATTCCCATTGCGATTAGATTTTCATATATATTAGAGAATTCGGCATCCGAATATGACGTATATCCCGGTACAAGGACGTTTTCATTATCCTCAAAGGGTTGTAAATACCAGTCACTACCCTTTATCCAATTACCTATTTCAATTAAATCATTTTCAGTATGTAACAACTTTACGACAGTAGTGCGAAATTCATGGGAAATACTGGATTGTTTGATTAAATCTATAGTTTTTTCGATTTTATCAAGGGAAAATTTCTCGAGTTGAATATTACTTTGCAGCAAATTTTCAAAACCGCAAGTTAGGAAATACTTTTCCTTGGCATTTTTGATGTCCATCGCAATATAATCCAGTAAACCTTCTTTTAATAAGTTTTCGACGATTTCCGGCTTATAACCATTCGTATCGAGTTTTACCAGATAACCCAAGTCCCTTACCTTACGGATAAAATCCGTTAAGTCAGCTTGGATGGTAGGTTCACCACCACTGATGCAAATACCGGTCAGGACATTTTTTCGCTTTTTAAGAAATTCAAAGATTTCATACTCGTTAATCAATTCATGTTTACTATTTTCTCCAATCACCAGTTCTCGATTATGGCAAAAAGAACAACGGAAATTGCAACCAGTAGTGAAGATGGTTGCCGCGACGTGTCCGGGGTAATCAAGAAGTGTTGTCTTGTTCAATCCAGCAATTTGCACAAAATATTCCTCTATTTAATAAAATGACTTGTACAATATGTAAAATAGTGTTATACTCTTTAAGACAACCGCGTAGCAGGGTGTGTACTTCGGACTTTTCCTATTAGCATTGCTGACGTTTATATTTAAGTTCAGCTAGGCTTTAAAGAAGGTACATAGCAAAACCACCCTGAACTTGGACGTGACGGGTGGCTTTTGCTATCCCACGGTCAACCACCTTGTGGGCGGTTGTTAACCTATAGACATAATAGCATTATCCACCTGAAAAGTCAACATTATTGTTTCATTTTGTGTAATTTTGCTGTTGAGGAAATCCATATGCCAGTTTTATCCCACGAAAAATACATGACCGCCGCCATTAAACAAGCAAGAAAAGCCGCTCTTCTTGGTGAAGTGCCGATTGGGTGCGTGATTGTATATGCCGGAAGTGAGCACACCAATCCAGAAAACCGCAGGAAAGCAGAAGAGCTTGCCATATCAAAATTTACGAAACCCCTGTCCCCCGGCCAGATAATCGGGACGGGTTATAATCGCCGAAATAAAGACAAGACCTCACTTGCCCACGCCGAGATCACTGCTATCCGTAAAGCGAACAAAATCATCGGCGACTGGCGTCTTGATAACTGCGTTATGTATGTGACGCTTGAACCCTGCATGATGTGCGCCGGGGCGATAGTCCAAGCCCGGATTCCGATGGTGGTGATTGGAGCAATGAACCCGAAAGCCGGTTGCGCCGGTTCGATTCTGAATATTTTTGAAGTACCGGAGTTTAATCATCATGTAGAGGTCGTGAGAGGCATAAAAGAAGTTGAATGCTCAAATATACTGACAGATTTTTTCCGGATAATGAGAGATAATGAGTAACTTATACTTATACGTCATTGCGGGCCTGACCCGCAATCTCATACCATTTTCACAATAACATAAATCACCAACCCCCACACCAATAGAATCGGCAACCCATAATACCATTTCTTCGGTTTGCCATTTTCCCACAAGCTCTCAGCTTCTTTGCGGCACTCGGCAAATAATTCGCTGGGTATCAGCTTTATGACGATGGCAATCAAAAAAGGCAGGATAATTATATCATCCAAAAGCCCGATGACGGGGATAAAATCAGGAATCAAATCAATCGGTGACAAGGCATAACCGACCGCGATTGCCGCCAATATTTTCGCAAGCAAAGGCGTATCTTTGTGCTTCAATGCAAGAAATACAGCCGGAATATCCGTTTTTAGTTGTTTTGCTCTTTGCCTTATTTTTTCTTTCATATCTTTACACTAACTTTTTAGAATGCAATACTATTGTATAATCACAGTAAATTGTTTCAGTAACATTAAATCCCAACCCTTGTAAATATCCCGCAAGATCCATTTCTAAAAACTGCTCAAACCCTCTCGGCTCTCCCAATTTTATCAGGCGGAACATAACACGCCTAAATATTTTCTTTGGCTGCTCCCATTCAATGATAAAAAGCCTGCCATCATCGGTTAACACCCGTTTTGCTTCATTTAGGATTAGACGTCTAGTAAATTCGTTCATTTCATGCAGGACAAGCGAGAGGATTACGACATCAAACGATTTATCAGGGTATCCGGTTTTGGTGGCATCGCCAACCACCATTTCAATATTTTTGCTACCCTTTTTCCGGATTTTATCGGATGCCACTTTCAACATTTTCGCCGATAAATCGAGTGCGGTTATCTTCACGAGTGGTTTATTCTCGGCAATTAGAATACTGTTGGTACATGTACCCGCGCACAAGTCAAGCACCCGGATTGGTTCATTAGGAATAGAATATAATAAAGTCGTCCGCGGACTCTGTTCTTTATTACGGAAAAATAAAACATCCATAATATCATAAACCGATGAGGTATATTCGTAGTGCATGACTACTTCCCTCCCTCACTTTTATCATTTTTTTTAGGCTGACTAAGTTTGGCAAATAAATATGCCATAAAAATGCCAACAAGGAAAAATACAATCCCGACATAAAGCGCCGGGCCAAAACTTAAATTATCAAGTTCTTCACTTGAATCAATAATAATGCTGGGGATTACCGCAATAAAAAAGCCATAAAGAAAAGCCATGGTGTTTGTATAAGAATATTTCAGCAAGAAGCTGACCGCTTTAGAAACAGTAAATAATCCGATAATAACACCGATTACTGCCGGTCCATATATCTCGAGACGTAAGTTTTCCGGGCGGAAGGATATAAGTGAAAGCCAATGCCCATACAGACCGATCGCAGAAAAAAAGGTCGCCCAGTTGAGTCCGGGGATAATCGTTAAAGCAATACCAAGAAATCCGAGGACAAATGCTATGGGAATGGTTATCGTATCAGAGGTATTTCCTGTATTGCCAAGAAAAAGAAAAACTAAGCCGGTAAAAAATGCCGGTATCATAATAAGATAGTGTTTTCTATTTAATTTTTCCCTGCGTTTAACCTCAGCGTAAAATAACGGCACTGTACCTAAAAGCATACCCAAAAAGAGAAGACGGGTCGGGATTTCAAAACGATCAAGTGAATTTTCGATGATACGGCTAAAAAATATCGTGCTTATCAACATTCCCGATATGATGGGAATAAGAAATAAGATTTTCTCTTTAAATTCCTTATTTAGGGTTGCAATCGCATCAACCGTGCGTGAGTATAAACCGAGGCTTATCATTATTACAGCACCGGAAAGACCGGGTGCAACCCCACCTACCCCTATAAAAAGACCTTTTAGTAAAAGTTTAATATGTTCCATTGAAGTTGAGCCGTCATTGCGGACTTGCTCCGCAATCTCCTACGTCATTGCGGGCTCCGACCCGCAATCTCATTATACCATACTATTTATTTTTTTGCACCCAAACCTTACAAACCTCAATCCGTGCACCCGGAGGGTTATCGCTATGTTCATCACCACTACATGAAAAATCCTTCAATATATCACAAGGAATGTCAGAGCATTCACCACAATGGGAATATTCTTTACCCAAACAACATTTCGCGACCGGGCACTCACCCCAGAAAGGATTCCCTTTTAGTGCGATACAACCTACACAACCATGTGATTCTTTGTAAGAACAGCCATCACATAATAAACCACAATATGATTGGACTTTAAGCAAATCATCAATTGTGAACAATGCCCCCTCGTTATCTATCCACAACGAAACACGCTTCGTTGTAAGCTTTATGACACAGTAAGTTGGGTCAGTTACCCCACCGGAATAGTGTTCTGAAAACCAATCCAACCAATAACGGTTCTTTGTTTCTTGGTCAGTAAGAACTTCCGCTTCACCAACCAATGTAATGTTAGCCCCGGCATGATTAATACATATACTTGCGCGATTGTCTTTTAATAGGCGCTTGGCTTTGCTGCCGTCAATATTGGTAGAAAAATACACCTCAAAAATATTCTCCGGATTGATGATAGAAACCGTGGAAACGGACGGACTGCCGTTTTCATCAATAACCCCGACATATGCGGTGTCACAGCCCTTGATGATTTGATTTGCTTTGGCAAAAATGTTTACGTTCATTATTTTCCTCCTATGTGCTATTTGATAGGACCATTGTAGCATAGCAAACAGGACATAAGAGTGCCATGTTCAATCTACACAACCTCAAAATCTTCATTTTGCAGATTATTATAATAATTCCCACTCGTTGCCGTAAATTTAATCAAGGCAAAATCCGGGTCTTGGTAACCCTGCGGATAATATATGAGCATATTGTCATGCCAGAAAGACTTTCTTTTATCATCACAATATGATATTTCGGCATACCCCCGTAACAAAACTCCTTCAAAGTCACTAAGGAAGTACAAGCAGGTATTCCCATCTTTTTTTATTTGATTTACCCGTTTTGATGATGTATTCGAGCAAAACCAAAAAGTTTTTAATCCATCATTTTCAGTTTTTATCAATGCCTTAATCTGCGGATTACCATTTTCATCTTTGTTTCCCATTAATGCAATGGGAATACCATTGTTGTTACATTTAGTTATTACCTCTAAAGCTTTTTCTTGAACCGTCATGTTTTATCCTCCTTATTTTTCACTTTCAGCTTCCATAAGATTGTTAACGATTTTTACCAGATTAGATTCAAAAGCATCAATTTCCATATCACTAAAACCCTTATAAAATATTCCGACCATTTTATTTGCCAAATCATCATATTCTGGTTTTAATGACCTTGCTTTGTCGGTAAGGGAAATTTTTACCTGCCTTCTATCTGTTTTGTCAAAAATCCTGACTATTAAACCAGCTTGCTCCATCCGGTCTAACATACTTGTCAGTGTCGTTTTGGCAAGACCGGTCTGCTTTGATAAACTAATAATCGGAATACTGTCCGCCTGCCAAAGGATATATAGTATCCTGCCTTGGGCTCCATTAAACTCATCAACATTTGCTTCATTTAACAACCGCTCGAAGACCCTGCCTTGGATTTGCTTAATCTGCGAAATTAGGAAACCACCGTTAGTTTTCTTGCCCATGTTAAAACTCCATTTCATATAGGATAGTACCATATAGAACTATATATGTCAACCTACAAGTTAAAATTTTCTGAAAAAGCACATCACTTCTGCCTATATTCATAAACAATCCGCAGCTTGTTGCAATGTAGCCCTGTTATTATGCAGTAGTTTCCACATGGCGACAGGCTCAACCCCTGCCCCCTGACAGTGGTACTGAAGATGGCTTTACCACTATCTATTTCCCAAAATGTCAGGTTCCCCTCGGCGGTCAAACTCACGAAATGTTTTTCGCCGGGTAGAAAAGAACAACTGGCTAAACCAAATAAACCGTTTTCGAAATGCTTTGCAGAATTGTTGGTAAAATCATATATCTCCATCTTAGTCAGATGAGCAATCAAAGCTTTATTTCGCTCTTTATTTACTTGCAATCCAAACACCTGTGTACTTCTGAAAACCGATAAACAATCATCGTTTGAATTGTACAGCTTTATTGGTCCATCAGTTAGTCCTTCGCGTATTAAAATATTGCCGTTATATAGGAAAAATATGCCGGAAATAATTCCACCGCAAATGATTTTCTTTTTCAAGATCCCTGTATCAATATCATAAAGACGCAGTTCACCGTTTACATATCCCACTGCAAGGGTTTTTGCTTCGGGATCAACATTAAGTGAATGTATTTCTATTGTTTCCAAGGGGAAAAATTTCTCCACTGCTCCGCTTTCTGAATCTACCAAGGCGACTTTGAAACTACTGCTAAGGAACGTAGTGGATAAAGAAACAACAAAGAACTTACCTTGTGTTATGGGATGGGGAACGCTATAGCAGTTAATACAGGTATCGCGTCCACCCAATGCTTTCATATAAACTGCATACATATCCGGATTGGTTTCTTCCCTATACTTATTTCTGTCCCAGATAGTGTCTGTATCTATTTTGGCAAGCACTTTATCAGAATAAACATTGTAGATATAATTGCCGCAGATAATATTACCTGCCGTATCAAAACCAGACGGCGCGCATGAACCCCTATGGGTGATAAGCGAAGCGGTATCATTTATACCAAAAACGTCAATCGCATTGTCATATAGCACTTTCGGGAAAGGTCGTGAAAGCACTGCCTTGACACCCAAAACTTCAACATGACCAATAAGTTGATTGTGAAGCGGCTCAAAATATGTAAAATCGGCGATATCAATGCTGTTTATTTCATTTATGGACTTTTCGATATCGCCAATAACAATGTATTCTTCTATTTCGTCATAAAAATTTTTCATGCGGAACTCATGCTCACTCTTCTTTTTATAATCAAGTATACGTGACAGGGTAAAATCAAGCTGGTTCGATATAAACACTGATAATAAACTGCTTAGTATACCAGCATATTCATCGAAGGTGCCGAAAATAAACCGCCCACTCTTGCTAAAAGTTATGCCAAAAAGACATGCGTTATAGCAGGTTTGAAATGAGCGTCCGGTTTCTATTTCATAGAATCTTCTTCCGGGAAGTCCGGAAAGGAAAATGTACTTACCATCGAGAGTAAACCCCATTTCCTTGTTGAAAATGACAAATTGCCTTTCAACCAAAAAAGTATTGAGTGTTTTGACACGAATTGCGGATACCATGTCAAAAATATGTATTTTGTCCCAGCAAGCAACCGCTATCCTATTGCATGTCCTATTAAATGCCAAAAGTGGCAGGTGGTTTCCGGAACTTTTTTCTATATCAATCACCCAACAAGGTTTATATCTCGAATGAAAACTTAATAATGTTGCCTTAGTACCTGAATCAAAAAGTAAAAACACAAAATCGCCACTAGTGCTTAGAATGGCTTTATATGGATTTTCATATGGTATAGAAATAGACTTAATCTTTTTATTTGTCAACAAAAAATGGATAATCCGTATATTGCTACTACTAAAAAAAAGGAGATAAGCATGACCCCTTTCACTTATGATGCTGTGTTCAAGCCATTCACCGTCATTTAAGTCTACCTCGGCAAGTTTGCAATTATCATTTGATGTATTGTGTATACCAAATGTTGCTTTAAATTGACCATTGGTTCGAGCATTTTTCTTTATACTATCAGTACAAGTTAAAGCGAAGTTACCATTTGGACTGATACAAAGCAATTCTTTGTGGGTTACCTTCCATATACCGGAGCTTTCCATATAAAAAGTGTAGAGACCAATTTTCCATTTTTCAAAACCGTACTCAGAAACGGATGTGAGTATGTTGTTTTCGTCTATACAAAGCAATTTATAATGATTTGCGCAAGGAATATATTTATATTCCGGACATGTAATCAAGGCTTGATAAAAAACAGAAGGCATGACATTCTGTAAATCCTGTCCTTTGTATGCATTGTCATAAAGCTCGTGAATTTTTAGATAATTTTGTACGTTGTAACAAAAAGCGGCATATAAATAAAGCCTTTCGCTGGAAAAAACATTGGCGTTATAAACAATATCAACCATACTAAGCGCCGCTTCGTCAGAAATTTTTGCGTTTTGCCATTGGTATAAGGCATAATTGAAGGTCGAAGTAAAATGAACCGGGTCTGCATTTAAGGCTTTTTCCCAACAGTCGCAAGCATCTTCGGGTTTACCGAGGTCAAGATAACTAAGTGCCCGGTTGTTTAGTGAATCAGCACTGTCAGCGGCAGCTTTTGGTATGCTACTCATATAATTACAACCGACAACCTCTTTATATATTTTTGTAAGCTCTATGTCTATTATATCAAAATCCGGTGGTCGCCTGCTTTCATTTTCATTTACACAATCGCGGATCAAGTTTTTCAAACTTTCCGGAATGGAAACTTTCATTTCCATATTAAAATAATCCTCAATTGCCGCTCCGACTATGCGGCCATTTTTCCATAATCTCTCACCTATGAACATTTCCAGTAACGATACCGCCCAACTGTAGATATCGGTTTTGTGGGTCGGCTCTTTTTTATCATCCTGTTCGGGTGAGCAATAAGCAGTGGTATGTAAGCCACCGAAGTCGGCGATTTTTGCTTCTCCCTTTAACGTAAGTAAAAGATTGTCGGGTTTTATGTCCTTATGGATTAATTTGTTGCTATGTGCATAACCCAGTCCCCTCGCAAATTGGATGGCTAAGTCAAGGATATGTTCGACAGGATTCACCCTGTCATAAAGCTTGCCACTTATGATATAATCACGAAGACTACCCCCATCCATCCATTCCGAAAAAATTGAAGGTATTCCATTAATGTCACGGATGTAATAACAGCTTACAATATGTGGATGCAATCCGAGATTTATCCATGATTCACACTCCTTACTGAATAAAAGTTTTTGCTCATCAGTTAGATACATCTTAATTTGTGGTTGCTTCATTGCGAGCTGTACGTTCCAGCCGGTATGGTTGATTTTCCAAACTGCACCCATTCCACCAGGTATCGGGTCGCTTTCAATATGGTAAATATCAAGCAGGGTCATACCTTTTTTGATTATTGTCCCACTCATTTTCTAGCCTCACTTTCGTTATGCCGATGTCGCCATAAACGTTTTGAAATAGTATAGAAAAAAAATTTCAATGCCATCATCAGGGGACTGCATTTGATAGTTATAAACCAGAACTTCATTTTCTGTTTTTGCTTTACTTGATGGAGGGGTACTCCGGTACCTGGTGTCGGGATATCAAAATATGCTACTTGGTCAGCCGGTTCTGGTCTTGGTTCTGGTTTTGGCAAATCTACTTCGATGAGCCCTATTTTCTGTGTATCACACACGGTACAGCGTGCTTCCATAATCATTTTTTTGAGTTCAATTGCATTCTGGATACCTATTTGTGGTTTCTCTATGAGTGCGATATCAATTGCATTTGCCAGTTTCAGTGGAATATTATCATTCCGTTCCCTGATTGGGACAGCCGCCGAGTTTAATGCCGTTTTGAAAGCATTCCTTCCCATTACAAAATCTTTGGGATATGTTCCTGTAAGCATATAATAATATGTAGCGGCGATTGCCCATACATCAACATCAGGTTTTGCATACTTATAATTAAGTACTTGCTGGTGCGGTATAAAAAAAGGTGTGCCAGCGACCATTCCGGATCTGGTATCACCTGACAACCCCGATATCTCAAATGCTTTTGCCAAACCAAAATCCGCTACTTTTGCCACTAGTTTTTGACCATCATTGCACAATAATATATTTGATGGTTTGAAGTCGCGGTGCACAATTCCGGTTACACTCACCAATTCACCATTTTTCATCTTGGCGGTATGGGGTGTATTATGGGCATAAATCATGCCATCCAATACCTGCAGAATGATATCCGTGGCTAAATTAATTCTCAACTTACCCCCACTTTTGTTTATCAATTCATTAACATTTCCACCATTACAATATTCCATCAGAAGGAAATAAGCATCCCCTGATTTACCAAACTTGTGCTGCCTGATGATGTTTGGGTGTTTTAGCTGTCCAGTTACCATTGCTTCCCGGACAAAGAGGTCGTGGCGTTTCTGGTCAACAACCGCTTTTGGTAACATAAGCTTTAGAACCATTTGCATTCCGGTGGCTTCTTCCTCGACCAGCCAAGCCATTCCGAGGCCTCCCCTACCCAGCATTTTTATACTGCGGAACCCGCTAATTTCCGGGGCTTCACCCTGCCCCTTCGTAAGATACGTTAAAACCCTCATGTAATCTGCCTTACATTTCTCACAGACACTGGGAGCTTTATTTCCAGCGATATTATCACCGCAGATTTCACAATTACGTCCTGATGATTGGTTTGATTTTGTGAGCAATATTATATTTGACTCCATTTTTCTCCTACGTGTGTACAGTTTCACGTTATCGTCATTGCGGGCTCCGACCCGCAATCTCATTATATCATAAATTTCCAATTCCCTGAAAATTAAATAGAGTCAAATAAAAAGAAAAATTGTTGTAAGCTGACAGCTTTCATATAGAAATATTTTTCATGTTATACTTTTATGCTATACTGATATAAAGCAAATGGCAATCCGCAGAAAGGAATCTTACATGACAAATGAAAACGAAAAACAAGACCGGGGCACCACTACCGAAATGCTTATGCAGATATTTAATGCAAATAATATAAAAGAATTTATAATAAAGACTTGGGAAAATATCACATCACCCAAACTCAATAAATATTTGACTAAACTTTGCGATGATAAATGTATAAAACCGAAGGAAGTTATCAAGAAAGCCGATATGAACAGGCAGTACGGCAGGGAAATTTTTAAAGGGAAAAAAGCTAATCCTTCACGTGACCATGTCATTAGTTTGGCTTTTGGTTTCGGATTAGATTACGAGGAAAGCCAGGATCTACTCAAAGTTGCAAGGCATCCCCAACTTTATAGCTTGGACAAACGCGATGCAGTGATTATCTTTTGCATCAAGAATAAAAAGAGTTTTCAACAGACAGAAGAAATCTTATTTGATTTAGAACTTGATACATTGAGAAGCGAGAATAAAAGGGTTTGAAAGAATAAATGGAAGCCATCATATGATGAGAAAAGATGGTGTAACAGTTGCAGTTCCAGTCCATGCAGGTAAAGATTTACCTAAAGGTACTCAAAATCAGTTGTAAAAAGATAATAAAGGGCGTCCATAGAACGCCCTTGTCTATAAGCTATTTTAGTTATCAAACGAAGCTACTTCTTCCGTAAAAACCGCGCTGAAACATAAGCGACGGGGGTTTCGTCAGTGTAAGCAATCTGCGCCCACCCGTCAATTATGTTAAGCACTTTTACAACATCACCACGGCGGAGTTTTCCGGCGATAGGGCTTCTGGTATTGGGTGCGGTGCGGACATTCAAACGGCTAAATACATTTACCGTATAATCTGCCATTGCCAACCGATAACCAGCCGGTACCTCATCAGATAAAATATAGAATGAGGCATGGGTTATGATGATGGTGATCGAACCGTCGGGATTTAACCGTGCCCGCCCCATATCAATCGCTTCCCCGGCTTCATTGATATAGAACAACCGGACGCTGTTGCCGTTAACCCCGGCCGCCGCCAACTGGGATGCCGTAAAGGTGATGGAAACATCAAATCCAAAACTGCCGTGGGTATTGGGAATAATGGCAATCGAGTTGGCAGGGACTTTTACAACGCCAGTCTCAGTAACAATCTCGGTAGCCTGGGATGTCAGGACTATCCCCATATTTAAGTCAATTGCTTTGGCATTGTCAGTAATGGATGCCGGGTCGATGGTCATAACAGCGCCACTTGGATGGTTAATTGTCAAAGGTACGTCATTTTCCTTAAGCGCCTGCAGTGAATTTTCGCTGATAATCGTTCCCTGTCCGGGTTGAATCGTAATGGTCGGGGTCGGGTCGGTCAGTAAATTGGTGATTACTGTATCCGGTATTGGTGATGCCGAAGGACTGGGACTTGGGGTCGGGCTGGGACTGGGTGAAGGGCTTGGTGGCGGACTTACCGAAGGACTTGGGCTTGGTGATGGGGACGGTCTTTCGGCAAGAATCGTAATTGTCCGGCGGGTCTCTTCATAGATATGGGAACCATATCCATACACCACCTCGACTACCCCCGGCCTTAAAGCCTTTCGAACCCACTCATCCTTACTAATTTCTACCCATTCTATCAACTCTTCAGCGCCATAAAGGGTTTTATCCCATTCAAACACAACATCATCCCACATAATTGGTCCAGGTGGTGAGTAGATTAAATCATTAAATGTGTCACCAACATAAATTGTGGATGGTACATCAATGGTCGGCGGTATATATTCGCCTTCAATCTGGCCGTATAATACCCAAATCCAGCCATCATCCTGACTACCCCGTATCGTACCGCAGTTACAATCATACTCAAAAATGATATCTACCGCACCATAATGGAAACCGAAGTAATCAAGTTGCACAGGTTTTATTTCTACGAAAATACTTTCACCTGGATTGATTGTTTGGAATAACTGGGTTTCGTTAATTTCAAAAACATCGCCGGGAAAGGGACCGGGGGCATCGGGATCAGGCCAATCAGGGTGGGGATAACGGTCGCCGCCATAAATAGTTTTACCGCCTACTGATTCCCTTACTTTCGCAAATGCCCATTTATATTCCGTAATCGTCACCGGACCATCACCATCATTTGTAATTTCAAAGGTGTTTGACGTGGGGTCATTAATTTTGAAATAGATAATATTATCAACGGCAATACGGTGGTGGATACACTCCCCAACATCAAAACGCAAAGTAAAATTCGCTACATCAGGATGATCAAAATCAGCACCATAAACGATACCAAAAAAATGTTGATGGGGAGTGTGTTCACTTGTATCTAGACTTGGATTAATTTTGAAGATTATGTCCAATGAATCGCCAGGATTAATGATAATGGCATCCTGCGCTTCAATATAATTTAACCACCAATCAGTATCATTTAAATTAAATACATCACCAAGTAAAATATGACCATCAATATCGACAATAAAAGCATCTGTTTCTCCCGATATAGGACTAGACCAAATATTTATGAGCCATACATCCTCATCACCGTTATTTGTGAGGGTTACTTTCTTATAATCGTTCGGTAGTTCGTCACCGGGCTCAATTGTCGGGAAAATGACGCTTCCGTTATCAAAAAAGCCATGGAAATCAACATCTACATTTAAACTTCCACTACCTCCATAATCCCCATTGTCCGCATCCATCTGCATCAGTGCCTGTACAGCATCCTCCCCCTCATAAAGCCCTTCCAACTCAAGTTCTGCTTCCAACTCAAGTTCTGCCTCCAACTCAAGTTTTGAATCTAGGTCAACATCTGCCATCGCACTCATTGGTAAAAGTGTTGCTATCAATACTGCCGATAGCAATAAAGCAATAAATTTGTTCTTTCTTTTTCTCATTTTTTCCTCCTTTTTTGCCCTTCCTTGTACTATGATTAAGCTTCCTTATTTTACCACCATATCACATAATGAAAAATCCGTGGTAAGCTGACAGCTTACATATGAAATAATTTTTTATGTTATATAAATCAACTCAATTCTTACAAATGATAAAACAAATTCTAGTTCAATGTATTGACACCGCCCTCGTATCTCGTATATAATGAAAATAACAGAAGGAAAAGTCGGGTATGCTAACAGACAGGACGTTTATTCACACAAAAATATTTGACAAATTATGGGAATCACTTGGTTGTAATGATGATGACTTGCTTGAGCTACAAAAAGCCATTTGTGAAAATCCACATGGATATCCGGTAATTAAAGGAACTGGTGGCGTGCGGAAAATTCGGATTGCTTTGGAGGGGCGAGGTAAAAGCGGGGGTGCAAGGGTTTTTTATGTTGATTTTGTTGCACAGGAAACCGTGGGATTATTATATGTTTACCCCAAAGGTGAAAAAGAAAATATCGATGAAGGTGAGAAAAAAATCCTGAGAGAAATGGTTGAGCAGTTAAATATAAATTGGAGGTAACGATGAGTAAAATGGGAGAAAATCTAATTGAAGCAATGCAGGAGTTAGTAGATTATTCCGAAGGCAAAATTGACCTTCGGACATCAAAATTCAATATTACACCTGTGTGTGAATCAATTAGTGTCGAAGATATAAAGGAAACTAGAAAGAAGCTCGGTATGTCGCAGGGTGTATTCGCGGTTGTGCTTGGAGTGTCAAAAAAGACGGTTGAATCATGGGAATCCGGAAGATATGTACCGGATGGCGCCGCACGAAGACTAATATCAATAATGCAAACAGACCCAGCATTCCCCATTAAATATGGTATTGTCCAAAGAAATGCAATGCGCCCATAAAAAATGGCGGTCTTCGCCTCATTTATAGAGTGTGGCGATATTTTTTGCAATAGCTTTTATGTCGGCGGCGATGTCCTCCGGCTCCAAGACTTTGACCTTATCCCCAAACCCAAGCAACCAGCCAATCAGAAAATCACGGTTGGTAAAACCGATTTCCATCCGTAACCCATCCTCAGTCTCGGTATAACAATCCAACCCATAAGATTCTATCAATTTATAACGCTCCGATGAGGCAAAAAGTGCGACCAGTTTGATGTCATCAGTGAACTGGGCACTAAAATCACGTTGCTCAGGTAAAATTTCACGGGGTGTAAAAAAATTCTCAGTCAGTTTCAAATCCCACAGCCGTAACAGCTTAAACATCCGAAAATCCTGGCGTTCACAACAAAACCCATAAACATACCACGCTGTCCACTGAAAGATAATAAAATAAGGCTCAATGATACGGTGGGATTTACCTTTTTCATAATAATAATTAAATTCAATCAAACGTGATTCAAGGACGGCGCGTTTAATTAATTGAATTTTTTCTGTGAGTTGCCCTTTATGATAGGAAGCAAGGTCAATGATAATCGGTTCGCGCATTGAAACTACGGTATCGGAATTTGCGCGGAGTTTGAGCAATGTCCGCTCCACATTTGAGGTGCCAGTCACACTGCCAAGCCCTTTCACGGCGGCGATGATGTTGGAAAGTTCATCAACGGTCAGAACACTTTTGTCAAGTTTAAAGCCTTCGGCTATCGAAATGCCACCACCACTTCCCTGATATGTGACGATGGGTATTCCGGCGATGCAGAGGGCATCGATATCACGGCCGATAGTACGGCGGTTGACTTCAAAACGTGTTGCCAGCTCCGGCGCGGTCACACGGTCTTTTTGCAATAGGATGGTCAGAATGCCAAGTAGGCGGTCAAGTTTCATAATTGGTCTCCTCATAACAATCAACAACAACTCATAATACAATACTAGTATGATGATATCAATCTATACGCTGGTGGAGCTGTGGTATGCGTGCAGGTATAAGTAGGCGCGTTATCACCACAGTGATATAGCATAAAAGGATTGCCGGAGAAGGTAATCCTTTTTTCAATTTGTTTCAGTTATAGGTTCAAGTAAACTCTCAACATCACAGCTCAAAACCCGGGCAATTCTTGCCAGTGTCATTGCCTGTGCTTTATTTACATCCTTTTTACGCTGTTCATACATCTGGATAGAACGCAATGAAACCCTGGATTCTTCAGCGAGTTGAGATTGGGATAATCCGGCTGTTTCACGGTAACGTTTCAAATTTGTATGAGGTAATTCCCGGATTCGGATTGATTCCGCCACTTCGTAAAACTTTGTGATGTCAGCTTCGTGTAAGGTAGGGTACATTTGGAAAATATCATTATAAGGCAGGAAACGTAAAATGGCAGCAAAACTCATGGCTGTGTACCATTGATATTGCGCCAAAACCCAGCCGACCCAATACTCCGCTGAACGATGATAAAACTCTGACGGCAGGGTATCAGGTTTAATTCCGGTTACTATTTCAATTGCCTTTGAAGCAATTTCGACCCCACTCATACCTGCGATTATTTTGGAATTACCTCGTTCAAACTGTTCGGCCAGACCAGAAGTTATAAAAAAATGCAAGAACAGACTACCGTTGATATTAAGGTCATTAACAGCATAATCCAACATACGCCCGAAATTTTTTGCGGCTTGGTTAAGATAGGTATCCTTGTAAGCGCGTATCGCCATGTTTCATTTCCTCCCTCAATATATCCAGCATAAAAATATCGTCTCTATGCCGGATTATTTTGCGCTCACGGTTAAAATATTGCTCACGGGCATTTTTGTCCCGAGTCTGTCGTTTATAGAAATATACTTCCCCATCAGCAGGTTCGCTATTAACAAAGTTGAGTATATTAAATGCCTTTTTGCTTCTAATAACAAACTGCTCACCTAATAAACCCAAATACATGGCACGATTAAGTTGGCGAAGTGAAATAGTATTGCTCAAAAAATCCATGGCAAAACTGAAATAAGAATCATCAGCCCGATATCCTCTTATAATGTCATATTCGGTAAGATGGGGCAAAAAATGATCAGATAAATAATCTTTTGCTTCGGCTATAATAGGTGCGTCAACAGAAAAAATGCGATTGTTGACCAATATTGCAAGCCAATGAAGGATTCCATATTCCGGTGCATTAAGAAGTAGAATATTTAACTCGGAAATATCGAGAGAATAAATGTTCGCAAAACCTCCGGTTTTCGAGGCACACGCCCATTCTTTGGCTATTTCAATATCCAACGTACAATAAAAACCGAGCCCATAATCATTCCGGTTGTTACCTATTCCAAATGTAGGGTTCTCAATTATTTTTGTAGAGCCATGGTATAGAGTTATATTAGACATTAGGAACCTCCATCAAATACACTATATCACCACAGTGATACAGCTGTCAAGTCCGTCAACGTGAAGAGGAAGTTTTGAAAGCACAACTAAGAGCCGGTCATTAAACCGGGAAGTACTCAAAAACATATCTATCCTTGATAAATTCGCTACAACATACTATAATAATGGCAACCGTTTAGCGCATAAAGTGATAGGGCAATAGATTTGCAAAGCGGCAGATGGGAGGATAATATGAATGCTTTATTTGCCGCAAACATAGCGATGCTGGTGCTTTGCATTATCATTTGCCTTATCCTCTTGCTCTTTGTTCTGACTTCCGGACATAGGAAGGAAAGACTAACCCAGATTTTCGTCGTAATCGTATGCTGTCATATACCTTTGATGATGGTAGATGTGCTGATATTTGTGTTCAAAGATAGTGATGACCCATTAGGCAATATTGTTTTACGGATGTTGTTTTTCTTCTCATTCATGCTCGGCTCTATTTTATTGATACTTTTTACACGTTACATTTTAACATATATTCAGCTCAAAACCCCAATATCACAAAATACCGCCTATGTTTCACATGCCGCCATCGCGGTGTGTATCGTCAACATCGTTTTCATTATTCTTACGCAATGGAGTGGCTTATATTATACCATCGACAAAAGGGGTGTGTTTCATTACGGAAATCTGTATTTACTGTCCCAAATTCTGGCAGCAGTCTGTATGCTTCTTAATGCCGGGGTGGTCGTAGCGCACCGAAAAGGTATGGCAACACGGGAGTTTTTATTTCTTATGTCTTATTTGGCGTTACCGATTATGGCGGTAGTAATTCAAAATATTATTAAAGGTATAAATGCTTCGGTCAGTGTAGCGATAACTTTGACTATCTTAATCTTTTATGCAGGTATTCAAAGTGAGGTACAGAACCATATAAAGAAGAATGAAACAGAAGCGCGTATCGCCGTAATGCTTTCTCAGATTCAACCTCACTTCATATATAACTCCCTTACCGTTATAAAGCAGTTATGCGACGAAGACCCTAAAACCGCCGGGGAGACTGTGGTGGAGTTTTCCGATTACCTTCGGGGTAACCTCGATACGCTGAATCAATACGCACCGATTCCTTTTAGACAGGAATTGAAGCATACGGGAGTTTATTTATCAATCGAAAAAAAGCGGTTCGGTGATAAGCTGAACATCGTATATGACGTTGATTACGGTGATTTTACACTTCCATCATTAACGCTCCAACCAATCGTTGAAAACGCAGTAAAACATGGTGTTACCCAAAAGAAGCACGGCGGTACTATCATAATAAAGACAACCGAAACGAATACTCATGCCGTGATAACCGTTTCCGATGACGGCGTAGGTTTTGATTCCGAAAACCCCATATCGAATGGGCGTAACAGAATCGGGATTGAAAATGTCCGAAGCCGTTTATCCACCATGTGTGGTGGTACGTTAGAAATAGAAAGCCAACCAGGTATCGGTACAACCGCTGTTATTACAATACCGAAAGAAAACGAAATGTGAAGGATGGTAAAAAAATGACCGAGCATAATCCACATATCCTGCTTGTCGAAGACGACACAATAATCGCCTCTGGTTTGATATACGCCCTTGAACAAGAGGGTTACAAAGTCACCCACAAAAAGAACGTCGCTGATGCAAAAACCGCGATTATTATTGAAAAATTTGACCTGGCTCTACTTGACATGCAACTGCCGGATGGAACCGGATTTGATGTACGGGATAAGCTAAAACATACCGACACAGCAGTTATTTTCCTGACGGTAGTTGATGATGAAGGAAATATCGTCCGTGCTTTTGAAGGTGGAGCCGCCGATTATATCACCAAACCGTTCCGTTTGCGGGAACTGCTGGCACGGATTAAGCGCAGTTTATCTTCCCGTTATGGTGAAAAAAATAGCTCAAGCATATCAATTCTAGGAAATGTCGCAATCGACACAGCTAAAGGAAAAGCATATATCGGTGAAACCATCCTCGACCTGACTGCCCTAGAATACCGTCTGCTCCTGACTTTCGCCCAAAATAAAGGGCAAATCCTAACGCGCTCGCAGATACTCGAAAGCATCTGGGATTCTGCCGGAAATTTCGTCGAAGACAATACCTTGACGGTATACATCAAACGCTTACGCGAAAAACTTGGCGATGCCGCCGACATCAAAACAATCCGGGGGTTGGGATATCGTGTGGATTAATAAAAAAGAGATTAAAGAGCTGTCCAACAACATCCGCAGAGTCATCGACGGACAAGACCTTGACCTGCGCGACAATCGCGAAGGTATTTTCAGTATTCTGAAAAATGACATTCATACCCTTGCCAATCAACGAAACGAGCAGTACAAATCACTAAAAAACGAACGCGACGAAATGGCTGATACCCTCGCAAATATTTCCCACCAAATAAAAACCCCGCTGACCTCGATGATGATAATGGCTGATTTACTTGAAACTGCTCCTCCTGATAAACAAGCGGAATTTACCGCCAATATTAAGATCGGTCTTACCCGTATGGAGTGGCTTGCATCGGCACTTTTGAAGATGGCGAAGTTGGACGCTGGAGCAGTAGATTTCACAAGGGAAAAAGTACCAACAGCGGAATTGACCCAACTTGCCCTCGAACCATTACGAATATTGCTCGACATAAAAAATCAGCAGGTTGATATTAATTGTGACATAGAACTCACCTGCGATAAGCGTTGGACAACCGAAGCATTATCCAATGTGGTAAAAAATGCGTCCGAGTATTCACCGGAAGGTGGAAAAATCCGCATCAAAAGTGGTGTGAATCCGATTTGTTCATGGATTTCCGTAACAGACAGCGGCGTGGGAATCACCAATACTCAAATCGCCGGACTCTTCAAACGTTTTAAGGGTTCGCGTAGTGATAGTGGATATGGCATCGGTCTTCCTCTCGCCCTCGCCATCATGCGCGGTCAAGATGGGGATATCGAGGTAGAAGGTGGTGGTAACGGAATCGGTGCAACTTTTATATTGAAGTTTTACGACCCGTCATTGCCCCCCGAGCGAAGCTCGGTTTCTTGACCCGCAATCTCATATGATTCCATATTTAAGGTGACTAAATTGTCACATTACCTTTATCAATTGTCACCATAAAGTCACTTTGATTAGATAAGATATGTATATGAAAAAGCACAACAGGAGGAAAAACCCATGTCTATCTTACAAGTCAAAGGCTTAACCAAAACATACGGCAAAGAAAACACAACCGTTTTCGCCCTTAACAACTTAAGCTTTAACGTAAACAAAGGCGAGTTCGTCGCCGTAGTTGGTGCATCCGGCTCCGGTAAATCGACCTTGATGCACCTAATCGGTGGTGTTGACCGCCCCACATCCGGGAGTATTATAGTTGATGGAAACGAGATTTTCAAGCTGAATGAAAGTCAACTTGCCATTTATCGCCGTCGTAATATCGGGCTTATTTATCAATTTTACAATCTTATCCCAACCCTCACCGCCGAAGAAAACATCATGTTGCCACGTTTGCTTGATAACCGCAAACCCGATGAGGAAAAATTAAAGACAATTCTCGAAACAATCGGTCTTACCGACCGGGCAAAACATTTACCGAGCGAGCTTTCCGGTGGCCAGCAACAGCGCGTTTCGGTCGGCAGGGCATTAATCAATGACCCGGCGATAATCCTAGCCGATGAACCAACCGGCAATCTCGACAGCAAATCAAGCCGTGAAATCATTGACCTTTTAAAACTATCAAACAAACGATACGGGCAAACCCTTCTCGTTATCACCCATGATGAAAAAATCGCCTTGCAGGCTGACCGGATAATAACCATAAGTGACGGCACGATTCTGAAAGATGAGGTGGTACGCCAATGAAACTAACAAGAAAACTGGCATACAGCCAACTTAAGATAAACCGCCGGCGGACGATTTGGACGCTTCTTGGAATTGCCATTTCGACGGCGATGATAACCGCAGTATATGGTTTTGCCATGAGTGGCAGGGCTGCATTTATGGAGTTAATGAGTGACGATCGAAATATTGATAATTATGTAAATACCTTGTATGGTATCAGTGCGGTATTGAGCGTGATTATTGTAACAGCCTCGGTTATCGTCATCTCAAACGCTTTCCGCGTCAGTGCCGGAGAGCAGGTCAAACAGTTCGGAATACTTAAAAGTGTTGGCGCGACAAAACAGCAAATAACGGAAATGGTTTTAAATGAAGGTTTACTTCTTTCCATAATCGGCATCCCGGCAGGGATTATTTTGGGACTAATTGTAAAATTTGTGGCGCTAAAAATGTCAAATTATTTGCTAATGGATTTAAATGCAATAGATGATATCCAAGTAACATTGCATTTCATTTTTGCATGGCAGGCTGTTCTGATTGCAATTATCATTTCATTAGCAACCGTTGTGCTTTCGGCATGGCTTCCGGCGATGAAAGCCGCCAAGATCCCAGCGATTAATGCAATTCGTGGAGTAGGGGAAGTCAAATTGAAAGCAAAACAAATCCGGACAAACCCGATTATCAAGAAGCTGTTCGGGATAGAGGGTGTACTTGCTTCGACATCACTTAAACGTAACAAACGAAATCTGCGTGCCACGGTTATCTCCCTTTCAATAAGTATCATCATGTTTGTTGCCGTAAACAGTCTTGGGACGCATATGGGGAGAATGGCAAATATTGTTTTTCATCTCACGGATGCAAATGTTATTAGTACATTTCAAGGTTCAGTAAATGTCAGTTATAATGAAGATGGAGAACGTATCCAAACCTTTTTAACTATGTCATATGAAAACGCGGAAGCCATCACCGAGAAACTCAGGGAATTTCCCGACGCAAAAGTTTTTGGCGTAGGTTCTGACCATAATTCATATTATACTCATATCCCCCGGGAAGTTATGTCACAAAAACTATATGATTATTTAAATTATGATGACTATTTTGAACAAAATCCGGAATTAGCATCGGACCAGATTGGTCGTTGTGTGATCCTTTTATCGGTTGACACAGAAAATTATGCAGAGTTGTGCAAACTGGCAGGAGTTCCGCTTGGTTCCAATATTTTGGTAAATTACTTTCGGGTAAATATTGGTGGCAAATGGACTGACAGTACACCCTATGATTTAAAGGGTAAAACCTTGTTTTTGCTTGATATGCGTGAAAGAATATCGGAACAAACCATTGATTTAACCTTGCATGGTGAAATAAGTTGGCAGGCACCCAAAGAAATATTGTGGTTTGTGAGCGATGCAATAACCGTAATTGTGCCATCCCACGATTCGTACAATTATGCCTGGTTCACGGAAACAGATGAGCCGGATGAATTTGTTGAATACAATTTAGCGGTTTTTGATGAAATGTTATCGTTTGATGATGAATCACCGGTTTCCACCAGTGCCTTTAATACAGCGTTGGAAGAAAATGCTTTCCGCAGTATTTTCAACCTCATCATGTTGTTTACCTTTGGTTTTGTCAGCATGTTGACTTTAATCGGATTAACCAATGTTATCAGCACTATTTCAACGAATGTCCGCTCACGCTCACGTGAGTTCGCCGTACTTAAAAGTGTTGGGATGACCCATGGCGGCTTAAACCGGATGTTAAACCTCGAAAGTATTTTATGCTCAGCAAAATCGTTGGTAATAGGTTTACCGCTTGGTATCGGGGCATCATATTTCGTTTACCGGTCGATTGTAGCTTCGGTAGAATTTGATTATATATTTCCTTGGCTTGCTATAACCCAGTGTATTATTGCAGTCTTTATCATTACCTGGGTTACGATGCGTTTTGCCGCATCACGGTTAAAGGATGGTAATATCGTGGGGACGATACGAGATTTTTGATAATCGTTGTCTCAAACCGGGTTGCAGCCCCAATTTATGAGCAAATAAAAGACCAGATAAAAGAAGCCATTTTCACCGGCATCTTACGGGAGGATGACTTGCTGCCTTCAATCCGCCAACTGGCAAAAGACTTGCAAATCAGTGTTATCACAACAACGAGGGCATATAACGATTTGGAGGAACAAGGTTTCATCACCAGCGTTCATGGCAAAGGATTTTATGTTTTACCACAAAACAAAGAAATGGCACGGGAAAACGCCTTACGTAAAATCGAAGTCGGACTTAGTGAAGCCATCAGTGCTGCCAAAGCTGGACACATCGAACGTGATGAAGTAATCGAAATGCTGAAACTACTATATTCGGAGGAATGAGCATGAGTAATGTATTGGAAGTCCGCAATTTAACCAAAATTTACCCCAAATTTTCCCTAAAAGATATCTCATTTGAGATACCCAAGGGTTATATCATGGGATTTATCGGTCCGAATGGAGCCGGGAAAACAACGACATTAAAAGCCATCCTTGCAATGATTAATTACCAGTCGGGTGAAATTAAATTACTCGGTGAGGATAATGCGGCCGGTTCATTAAACGAAAGGGTCGGTATCGTGATGGATACAACACTTTATGTCGAAGAATGGACGATGAAGGATGTTGAAAAAGCAATATCACCATTTTACAAACGTTGGGACAGTGAGAAGTATACCCAGTTATTAAACCGTTTCAAGATTGATAAAAAGAAGACAGTAAAGGAGCTGTCCCGGGGTATGAAGGTAAAGGTGGTCTAGATGAAATCAACACCGAGCAGGAAAAGCTGGTCATCGGTCTACGCGAACATTCAACCGGATTTGAAGGAATAGTTGAGGTCAGCAATATAAGAAATCTGTCACCGAACCTGCTTACTTTTCCAGCAACGCTAGATGATATCATTATCTTTATGAATAAAGGAGTAAAATAAAATGGAAAAAATCAAACCTTTCATCCGCTTGGACTTTATTACGGTCAAACCATATTTTACGTTAAAATATCTGCTGATATTTGCCGCCGCCTGTTTTGTGGTAACTCTTAGTTCACCGGAAATGGGAATCCCCATATTTATTATATATTCAACTATAAGTGCTGTCTATCCCTTCGCCGTTAGTGAAAAAAGTGCGATTGAAAATCTTTATATTTCGTTGTCGGTAAAGCGGGAAACAGTGGTGCTTGGACGGTATTTATTTACCTTTACCCTTGATGTACTGGCTGTTATAATTGCATTTATTTATTCATATCTGGTGTATATAATATTTGTCCTACTTAACGGATTTGGAGATGGATTTGATGCAAAAAAAATGCTTATAATTGTGACTATAATGTTAATGGTCTGCACTCTTATCCAAGCAATCCAATTACCAATATTTTTCAAGATCGGTTATGCCCGGGCAAAATTCTTAAGTTATCTGCCGTTTATGGCTATGTTTATCTTGGCGGCGTTAATTGTCAAGGATGTACTAACTAATGAAAATTCTTGGTTTATTAAGACATTGGGTTGGATTGGTGGGAATCAGATTTTGGCGGGTTTTGCTGGGGTAGCGGCATGGTTTGCGATTATGATTGTTTCATATCGTTTGTCAGTAGTGTTTTATAAGAAACGGGATTTCTAGTATCAAACCCGACCATCCTTAAACACACATATCATCTCATTTGTCAGACTGAAATCCTCAAACACAGTCGGTATCTCACCCCGGTCAAACCAAACCGCTTCGGATAATTCGCTGGCATCAACGGTAAGAGCTGCATCACCATCGAGGTCAGCGAAATACCCAAGCAAGAGACTTCCCGTAAATCCCCAGGGTTGCGACTTGTAGTACCTAATATTTTTGACCTTTAACCCCACCTCTTCAAAAACTTCCCGCTTTAAAGCCTCTTCGGCAGTTTCCCCGATTTCGATGAAACCAGCTACCAAAGCATACTTACCTTGCCCCCGGTTCGAATACTTTGTCATTAATAGTTTCTCACCATCAATCACCCCAACAATAATTGCCGGCATTATTTTCGGGTAAACCATATTTTCGCATTTACCACATTTCAAAGCTCGCTCATCTGTATCATGGGTTAAAAGTCCACCACATTTACCGCAGTAAATATTATCTCGATACCAACAGCACATATGGTAAGCAGTCATTCCGGCGAAAGCTGACGATTTAGGTTTGCAAGTGCGGAAAATGTTGGTATCAGTAAAGGTGTAATCAGAAATTGTGGCATCCATGTCAAACCGGGCAAGAAAATAATTGATGTCATCTAGTGAAAATAAATAAGTATATCCATTGCCGAAATCTCTGGTTTCATTATTACCATTAACAGTAATCCCCTCTCCCAAAATCTCCTCATATACCGGAAACCGAATCTCCCCGTCTTCCTTACACAAAACCATAGTCCCATCAAAAACAAAAACCACATCGCCTTTTCCAATGGATTTATGGACATACCCAATATTTATTTTGTTTGGAAAAATATCTTGAATCATAGTGAATATCAGTATGACATAAACTTTTGAAAATTTCAACAAAAATCTGTTGACATTGACGTTGCGTCAACGGGTATAATAAGTCTAGAAGGAGCGAAACCAATGGAATTAATCAGAATAAATGAAGTCGCCCATGATTTCGGTATCTCGAGCAGGACACTCAGATATTATGAAGAAATAGGACTGATGTGGAGCAGCCGTCCCGACAACAAGCAACAGCGGTATTATGATGCCGCCGCCCTTGAGCGTTTGAAGCAAATCATCGTCTTACGCAAATTGCAAATCCCGGTCAAGGATATCGTCCTGATTTTTGACAGCGAGAATACAGTTGCTTTGATTCAGGCCTTTGTGGATAAACTCGATTCTCTCGACAACGAAATATCGGCATTGTCGGATCTGCGGAAATTGGTCGATGATTTTTTGCAAAAAATGCTCAGTAACGGCATCAAAAAAATATCGGCGATCACACTATTATATGAAGAAACCGAAAAGCGCCTAAATACAGCTAAAAATGAAGAAGTGTTGACGCTGGAAAAATTGGTGGAAGTCAGCCGCGAAGTCCTTAAACTCCACGATGTCCGCATTATCCGTCTGCCATCCTCACGTATTTTGACCTCACGATTAAAGACCGGACAAATCGTCTGGTTGGACGAGGACAAAATGATAAATCTCTTCGACGAATACGGCTTTACCCCAAAACCGGGGTTGCGGAATTGCTTCTTCCGTAAATTGAGCGCTGATGAATGGTTGATGGAAATCAATATCCCGGATGATTTTGATAATACGACACCTTATGTCGATGCTGTTTCCCCCGGAGGATTGTTCGCTATTGCCAGCTCATTTATGGAGGACATGGACGAAACATTTATTCTATTAAGAAACTGGATAAAAAAGAGCGACATCTATCGGCTAGATTCCAAACGGAGCGAAATGATTGAAGAAATCCTACCCTGGGATATCACAAAGATGCTAAGTAAATACCAACAAGATGTTTATATTCCTATACAACTGAAAAGGAGCAAAGAGTGAACGAAGAACTGAAAAAAGTAAGTGAAGAAACAATGCGCTTTATGCGCGGAAAGTATCGGCTTGATGAGATGGTTGCAAAACATTACGATATCGACTGCCTGAAATTCCGACAAGGGAAAAGGACGATTTTGACCATTTGTATTTATGAAGATCATTTTGGTTTTCTAATAATTTATGGTAAAAAGGAACGTGAAAAATTCGAGGCTTGTATCGATGAATTTCCCCAGGAAATACAAGATTTATATAAGGGTTCGCGGGTATATCACGATGGTGTCTGGCTGATGATAGATGTTGACAATCTCGAAAAGCTTGAAACCGTCAAGAAGATGATTTTGATAAAAAAGAAACCCAACCGCAAACCATTGCCGAAAGAAAATGCTGTTTATGCCGCTTGTGGTCACCGTTGCGATCTGTGTGTGCATTATACCGGGAGTAATTTAAGCGTTTCACAGCGGGAAGAATTGAAAAAAAGCCACATCCGCGTTTATGCGGGTGGTGAGGGTGACGGCGGATACTGGGGTGATGACATGGAGTTTTGCGATGGTTGCCATACTGGCGGTCTAGGCAAAGATTTCGCTTGCGAACCCTTGAAATGTACTAGTAGTAAGGGTCATAAAAGTTGCCAGGATTGTGGCGATTTTAGTAAATCCTGCTTGCCCTTCGCAGGAAATCGAGGCGGTATTGAAGCCAGAAACCTGTCGGCAGACGATATTACGTGGTCAGTTTATCCCTACATATCAGAGCAATATTGGAATTAATGTCACATTCAACCAGTTGTATATGTTATCCCCTTTGTGATATAATGAGGATGTCACTCCCCTTCCACGTCATTGCGAGGAGTGTAGCGACGAAGCAATCCAGAAACCACGGAGGAAAATGCAAATGACCAAAAAATATTGGCGTAACCGCGCCCTCTCGATAATCTTGACAATGGCGATGGTGTTCACCCTTGTTCCTGCCCATACTCTTTCGGCAAATACGGGTGATACCGATATAACCGCCGAATTTAGCTGCCCCAACTTTCTTAAAGCGATACGGGAGGAAGTCGGCAAGCCCGAACCGGAACCTATTCTTTTAAGCGATGTAGAGGACATAGAAAATCTGTGGATTGATGACCTTGAAATTACCAGCCTTGACGGTATCCAGCGGTTTAAAAACCTAGAATTACTGTACGCAGTCAACAACGAGTTGACCGAAGTGGATGTAACTGGGCTTGAAAAATTGGAAATTCTGGACGTTACTAACAATCAGATATCCAAACTTCATATAAGCAATAATCCAGAGCTTTGGATGTTGTCTGCAGCCAATAATATACTGACAGAACTGACTATAACCGATACCCCGAAACTTACTATGCTTTCAGCGGAAAGAAATCTTCTGCCCACTTTGGATTTGAGCGGTTTACAAGACGATACGCTTCGACACTTGGGTTTAAGCAATAACCGGCTGACCGCTTTGGATATAAGCAAGCAGTCAGAGATTGCCCGTTTAATCATTCATAATAATCATATCGAGGACATAGATGATATTATCGGCTGGCAGGATTTACTGATTGCAGGTGATTTGGATGTTGAACTTACCGACCCCATTACCGATGTTAAATACTATGACTTCCGTTTTTCCCCCCAACGTAAGCTTGCCGAGGAAATAACCGATGATTTTACCTGCCCCGCCTTCCTTGCCGCTTTGGGATGGGAACTACGCGAGCAGGGGCAGGGTCCCCATCTTGAACGGATTTTTGAAAGCGATGTAAAGGGGGTTACCGAATTATCGCTGAACTTATATAGCGATATCACCAGTCTTGTCGGTATCCATCATTTTGCCGACCTTGAAGGTCTTTGGGTAAGTGGCAATCAACTGACCGAGCTTGATGTCAGTAATCTTACAAAGCTTGAATCAATTAATGCGGTTGGAAATCAATTGCATACATTGAGCGTAAACAAGGACGCCCTTATCAACCTTGAATTGGACAACAATAAACTTACGGAATTGGAATTACACGATTTTCCCGAGCTTGAATGTGTTAACGTTAGAGATAATAATATAGCCCACCTGAGTATCACCGATGTACCCAAACTTGATACACTTATCTTTTCCGATAATCCAATCGAAAATCTGGAGATAAGCAATGCACCTTTAATCAAAAAAATTGGTCTTTATCATACACCCCTTTCCGACCTTAGCCTTGTTAATCTTCCCAACCTTACAGAGCTTGACCTATATGGTACTTTATTAACCGATTTTGACGCGACGGGATTAACCGCCCTTGAGACACTTATGTTGATTAGCAACGAGTATCTCGCAAATGTAACGGTCAACGGCCTAACCTCCTTAAAGCAGCTTGAATTGGAGAATAATCCCCTGATGACCGGTTTGGACGTCGGTGGGTTGATGTCACTGGAAAAGTTAGCTGTACACAGCACATCGGTGACCGAGATTACAAACCTGGGCGACCTTATCTCCCTTAAAGAGTTTTATGCGGATGGCGCTAAGTTTTCCAGTTTGATAATTAAGGATTTACCCGCCCTTGAAAAAATAGATTTATCATATAATCCACTGACAAGCCTGGAGCTTATCAACCTCCCCTGTCTTAACCATGCGTATATAGATAACACTGTGCTGACCGGTTTGGATTTAACCAAACTTAACAGTATAAATCCCATGTCCAGGCTCGTTGTCAATAATAATTTTATGAAATCCCCTGACTGTGTAATCGGCTGGCGTGACCACTTTGCTTTTGCAGGTGATGATTGGTTCGACCCCTTTCTATTTTACCCGCAGCGGAAAATCGATGAAATACCCGATGACAACGATAACGGCAATAATCAAAATAAAAATAACCAAAGCTCCGCCGACGATGGTGGAACCGGGCCCCAGACTTCTACCGTAAACAGTGGCGCGGTCAGTTTGAATGTCACCAAAACAGGTAATAAAGTGGTAGTGGACTTGCCGGCGGCAAAAATAAACGAGCTCATCAGCAATGCCGACAATGATACTGTTATCATCAACTTATCCGGTGTGGGTGGCGCGACTAATGCCACCGTCCCGGCTAATGCCCTTAATCAGATGGCAAATGCCGGAATGGGTTTGTCGGTTAATCTGCCGCAGGGTACGGTTAAACTGGATAACGATGCCCTGGCATCACTTGTGACACAAGCCGGTGCGAATATTACCCTGTCCCTTACAAAAATAAATTTTAACGAACTTACCCCGGCACAACGGGAGGCGGTAAAAGAAAATGACCTTGTCTTTAGTATTTCGCTTCTGTCGGGAGACAAAAAAATCACCAATTTTGACGGCAGCCTGACCATTACCCTGCCATATGACGGTCCCCTTCCGGCGGCTGTCTGGTTCTTAAATACCGCCGGTGACCTGATCCGGAAACCAAGCACTTACGACCCGTTAACACGGACAGTAACCTTTACCACCAATCATCTTTCGATATATGTAATCGGTTTGGATACCGCCCGGACTATGTATGTCAATGTCAGACGTTTATCCCGCTTAAACATCCGACAGGCCCCCACAACCAGAAGCGCCATCATCGGACGCTTAAACCGTGATACCGCCGTACAGGTGATAGAAATAAAGAATGGCTGGGCACTTATTGAATTTAACGGAAATTTTGCTTATTTAGCCGCCCGCTATCTACGATAACCCAAATTCCCTCGTTTCAAGGAGCTTCGAGATAATTTTCTAAAAACTTTTTTATTTTATCATTGGTGGGATTGTTAAAGATAGCCTCAGGAGTACCGGAAGCAGAGATAACACCTTTATCCATTAAAATAACAGAATCGGCAATCTGTCTGGCGAATTGCATCTCATGCGTAACGATAATCATCGTCATTTTTTTTTCGGCAAGTGAACGGATAACCCTTAGAACTTCGCCTGTCAGCTCAGGGTCAAGCGCGGAAGTCGGTTCGTCAAAACATAAGATATCAGGTTTTAAAGCCAAAGCGCGGGCAATGGCAACCCGTTGTTGCTGTCCGCCGGACAATTGATAGGGATAATTATCTCTTTTATCGGAAAGACCAATCTGCTCGAGAAGTGACAAACCTTCCTGCTGGATTTTTTCCAAGATGTCCTTCTTGTTTTTCTTATAATCCGGTTCTTTTTTTGCGGCAAGCTCACGGGCTAAGATTACATTTTTCAAAGCGGTATATTGTGGAAATAAATGAAATGCCTGAAAAACCATACCAAAATGTAATTGCCTTTGATGTGTATTTGCTTTGTTTAAAACACTGTTTTTGGAATCAAACAATATTTCACCCCGAACTGAAATCCTTCCCGTGTCAGGTTTCTCAAGAAAATTGAGACAGCGCAGGAGAGTAGTTTTTCCACTGCCGGAAGAACCAATAATAGCAAGCACCTTGCTTTCCTCAAGAGAAAACGAAATATCCTTAAGGACCTCAGCCGTGCCAAAATGTTTTGAGATGTTTTCAACCTTTAAAATATCCATGAAGTAACTCCGCTAAGTTTTAAAATAATCCAATTTCTTTTCGGTATATTCAAACAACAAAGTAAGGATTCCGACAAATACCAAGTAGAAAACCCCGGCATAAAATAGCGGCCAAAGTAATCCGTTTGCCATAAGCTCTTCTGCTTGCTGTAAAACTTCCTGCACCATTATTATCCGCGCCAGTGCGGTATCTTTTACCAATGTGATAATTTCGTTTGACATAGGGGGAACAATCCGCTTTATTACCTGCAAAAGAATAACTCGGAAAAATACCTGCGCCTTTGTCATGCCCAGAACCTGCCCCGCCTCGTATTGACTTTTCGAAATACTCTCAATACCCCCGCGGTAAATTTCGCTCAAATAACAAGCATAATTAATAACAAACGCAAGCAGCGCGGCATTGAAACGACTGTCGAATCTTATGCCAAAAAGAATTGGCAAGGCATAAAATATTATAATAACTTGAAGCATTAATGGAGTCCCACGGACAATCCAGACGATGGTTTTTGTCAGATATCTAAGAGGTTTAAACTTAGACATTGCAGCAAACGAAACAACCAGACCCAAAGGCAGTGAAATGAGTAACGTCAATACAAATAACAGCAATGTTAAAGTAAAGCCATTCCATAGTATTGACGTTACATCAAAAAAATTCATATTATTCCCGTCATTGCGGGCTTACCAACATCTTGCCACACCTACGTGTGTTTGTAAGCCGCACAATCTCCTCACTCAAAAACATCATTGCGGGCTTGACCCGCAATCTCCTCACTCTATCGGATTTTTATCCAACATGAGTTTCGACTCTAATCCATATTTAACCGCCAGCTCCTGCATAAAGCCTTCTTCAAACAATTCCTCAATAATCACATTTACTTTTGCAACCATGGGACTGCCTTTTCTAAATCCAATAGCATAAACTTCATCAGGCATGGCAATTGGAGCAATCATTAAATCAGTGTAGTCACCCTTGCCAACAATTTCTTGTGCCAACAAGATATCTACCACGGCAAAATCAACATGCCCTGTTTTTACTTCAATAAATGTAGCGATTTGGGTTAAAGGAAGGACTAATTCGCCACTTTCACCAACCGCCTGGGCGGCTTTTGTCTGACCGGCAGAACCTGATTCGGCCGCAACCGTCAAACCTGTCAAATCCTCCATTGATTGAAATTCTAAAAGTCTGGCAGACTGGATTACAACAGCTTGTGTATTAAGCATATAAGCATATGTAAAGTCCACACTCTGGTTACGTGGCATACCTGTTACTGAATCCACAACATTTGCAGTCATACCATTCCAAATTACATTAATGGCACCTGAATCTAATTCAAGGAATTTCCTTGCCCATTCAATCCGCTGGAATTTAACATCAACGCCGAGTCTCTTAGCAACTTCAAGTGTAAACTCCGTGTCAAACCCAGTCCATTCCTGATTTTCATCAAGAAAGTTCATGGGTCTGAAATTCGTGATTCCAACGACAAGCGGGTCATACTCATTATTTTTACTGCAAGCTGTGAACATAAACAATGATGTCAGTAAAAGAACGACTAAAAAACCTGAGATTAATTTTTTCATTTTGATATCTCCATAAAAATATTCTATAAATTAAATATACAATACGTCACGTTCGATTATACATTATAGGGCGATTTTGTCAAGGTTTCTCGTTTCGTTCAAAACCCCTCGAAAACAATGGGGTTAAATCGAATTGTTTTCGAGGGGTGGTGGGTTTTGTTGTAATGAAAAATTTCATCAAGCTCAATTTTAATCAAATCCTGAGTAAATGTACTAATAAACACTAACCCAATTATTTACTATTCACCCAGTTTTTTATTATAGTTTCATCAGTTTTTTCATCGGCGGGATTTAGTGAGTAGCAAAAACTTATATCTTGTTGTGAAAGGATTTCTTTTAACATAACTACAATATACCCTATCTGGATTTTCAGAATCGCTTAAGCTTAGGGAATGCACCATAGCTTTTTTTTGAATATCACTTTTATATGCACTAACTTCCTTTGGAATAAAGGATGCTAAACGCTCATTGAATTGCATAATAATATCACCTATATTTTTTCCCCATTCAATACCAAAATAATTCCTTAGTGTTTTTGTATCTATAAGTAATCCTCTCGAATTTGCTTCAACTAGTAGATTGTCAAGAAAATTATCCTCTTTAAAAAACTCAAGTTTCACTAGAGCATATTCATTTTGCTTTAACTCGCCTATTAAAAATAATCTTACCAAAACGATATATGCTTGATTTTTGAAATTGAAGGTAAATGGTATGTATATAGATGAAACAATAAAATATCAACATAAGATAATGTGGAATGAGATTGTTAGCGGAAATTAAGCAGGTTCAACGAGGGACATATAAGCCGAAAATAATATTAAGATAAAGAAGGGCTTTGTAATTAAAACATGGATTAGGAAATGAAAATGTAAACACTGGAGATGAAATTAATGGATAATAGTATTTTAGGAAACTTGAAATATTTAAAAAGAGATATGGAGGAAAAAAAAGTGGGTAATTGAACCCATTCAACATAGTAATCTATAAATGTCGCAGTATTTGATAGCAACCGCAAATAATAATATAAAGTGGGATAAACACCATTGACAATTACTTGGCACCCATGTATTTGTGCGATGCGTTCTATAACTAAATTAATATTGTCCCAATCAGCGTTTGCCATATTTGCAGTGGTAAGTAGATAATATCTATTTGTCTTTTTCGATTTAAATTTCTCGTACGCATCACTAACATGGATTGGTGTTATTATTATATCAAATTTTACCTCTACCCCCTCAAATGCTGTACCATCGCTGTTGTTTATATCGATGTCACCGATACGCCCCGATCGCAAATCAGCAGAATTATGATTTTCTAGTGAACACAAAACTTTGCCATTATATCGCTCTACTTGTTCCATCATACATTTGTAGGCGGCATATATTGCCAAAGTCGGCAGGCGTGATGCACCAGAAATTTTCTCATAATTTGCTGTAAAATGCTTGTCAAGTAAGCTCATAATAGCTGAAATAGATAAACTTTGTGGCTTAGCCAATTCAATGCGAAAAGCGTCACGTTGATTTACAAGTAAAATAAAAAGATATAATAAAATATCTCTAGGATTTTTATCTTGTATTTGGAATTGATCAATAAGATTAAGAAATGCATTCTTAATTTCTGTAGGTTTAATAACGCCGGGATAATTTAAATCATATGGTAAATCAATTGCAAGAGTATTTGTCTTCCAACCCGATTCTGCCATAGCTGGAAATTTGACAGATTTCATAAAAGGCGTTATGTGGGTAGTGTCTATTCTACGTGCCGAAAACCCATTGTCCATTCTAGCATAATGATATCTTATATCCTGATTTGGATCAACTATTTTACAGACTAAAAGCGTTATTATAACTGATAGAACTGCTTTATTAGTCTCCGAGCGTGAAACAATATAATCCACATTTGTTTTTGCCTTAATGCTCAATCCTTCTAAAACATAATCTTCTTCTGATGCTAAATTAAGTGCATCATTGTATACTTGCTTCAGTACGTCAGTGTGTGTCATTAACCAATATCTCCTCTCCGAAAAACTGCTCACTTATAGAATTTGCTATTGCAGTTATCATAGGAATACATACAGAGTTCCCCATTTGCTTATATTGTTCAGTGAAAGCCGATAGACGCTTAAAACTTTTCGGAAAACCCATAATACGGAAGCATTCATCAAGCGTTAACTTGCGAACACGGTTATCAGGTAGAAGAATAAAATACCGACCTGACGTTTCTTGGGAAGTCAGGGTTGGAATAGAACCCATGACTGAATGAATACGGTTAGTTTGTCTATGTACTCTTGAAAGATGTTCTGTCCCCGGTCTTACTCCTGCTTTCCTTATTGCTTTGTTTCTATACCCCACAAAACACAGTCCCGATTTTTTTTGCTTTATAGGATTTTCAATTAGTGTATACTCTGTTTTATCTAAAAATTCAAAGTCACCGTTTTTATCAAGAAAATCAGCCAGTACTGCACGCTCGAATGATTTAACTTTATCAAAATCAAATACTTTATCTTTTGAAGCAATAATAATAATTCGTTCACGATTTTGTGGCACGCCGAAGTCAACAGCATTTAACAAACGCCATTCTGGCATATAGCCCATTTCACGGAGTTTTGTAAGGATTGTTTCAAGTGTCCGTTTTCCATCGTGGTATACAAGATTTTTTACATTCTCAAGAAAAACAATCTTTGGTTGCGTTTCTTGAATAATCCGACATATATCAAAAAACAATGCTCCTCTTTCATCAGAGAATCCTTTTTGTTTACCTGATGCACTGAATGGCTGGCACGGAAATCCTGCACATAATATATCAAAGCACGGTAAATTCCTTTCTGAAATTTGCCTAATATCCCCATACGGATTTTCTCCGAAATTAGCTTTGTATGTCTTCTGGCACTCCGTATTTATATCACATGAAAATACACATTCAAAGCCGGCACTCTCCATACCAAGTCGAATACCACCTATTCCACAAAATAAATCAATAAACTTTATTTTATCGCTCATTATTATGTACTCCTACTTCAGTTTTTAAAATTCTAATGTATTACTGCTTTTCATTTAAATTTACTACTGTTTTTAAGTATATCACGAAGAGTGTCCAATAAACACCCCTTTCAAAACGCATGTTCGACAAGGCCTTATAATTCACTATCATAATAACACACATTTGTATAAAAAACCACAACAATTTGTGTCTATGATTATTTTCTTTCTAAATATTGTATATAAACGATATAGATTGCCTTATCTTTAATTATCCACCGTCCAATTTATCTTTCTTTCATTATTTTATGTCATTAGAAATTTGACTACCTTTTGACTACCTTTTTTGTAATAAAATAGCAGAACCCATTGATTTTACTGGGTTCTGCCACGGGGCAATTTGACCCAAGTAAGAACCTTTGGGTATTGCCTAATTGCTTTGTCATCATGGTTTCTACTAATTAATCAAATGTAAATTGCATAAACATAATAATACTTTTATTCATTATTTGATAATATTTGCTGAACTCCATCAATTAAAGGTACTAACGAAGTGTATTGTTCCGGTATTCCTGTGTTTAACCGATAAGTTGCAACTCCCAAAGGTTTATCATAATCTTGCACTGCCAATTCCACAACAGTCCTATTCATGTCCTGACAAAGTAAAATCCCTATAGATTTATTTTCATGTGGTTTCCGCACAAATTTATCTAATGCAGATAGATAAAAGGATAGCTGACCGAGATCAGCGGGACGAAATTTCTCTTTCTTTAACTCAAATGCAACAAGGCATTGTAAATTACGCTCATAAAATAATAAATCAATGTAAAATTCCTCATTATCCACAAGTAACCTGTATTGATTTCCAATAAAACTAAAACCTTCACCTGCTGTCATAATGAATTTTTTAACATTAGCCGCAATAGCATTTTCAACATCTTGTTCGTCATAGTCATCCGTTTCTCTTATATTAGTGTAATCTAGCAAATAATCATCCCTAAATGAGCGAACAGCAATAGCTGCCGTCCGATCATCGGGAATTGTTAATGAAAAATTATTTGGCATATTACCAAATGAAGAATAATCTCCATTTCGTATATGATGCTTTAGATTAGCAACAGTCCAAAATTCATCTGCACAACGCAAGATATAATACCATCGCTCATCAGGTATTTTACATTTAGTTAAAATTTCTATATGGTGAGTAAAACCAACTCTACGAAATGCGGAAATTTGTGCATTACTCAAATCGCCAGTCGGTAACTGGCGATTTGAAACTAAAATATTTATAGTCTCATTATTTGATAAATCGCCAGTTGATAACTGGCAATTTGAGTCTAAATTAGATGACCACTGCTCATAAAACATACGCATATTTTTCATGTTTGAAGGTGAAAATCCACGCAAACCCGGTATTTCACTTTGTAACATCTTTGATATAGTTTCAACCGCTCCTGTACCCCATTTCCCTGAACGCGTGTTAAGCGAAACAAAATCACCAACACTGTAATATAAACTTAGTAGTTCTAAATTTGCATTAGCCGCAGTCCAATATCGACTTTGGACGATCGCAGCTTTAATTTTATTTACATCATTTTGATATGCCAGAATATTATTATCTGTATTTTCCAATGAAACCACCTTTGTCTTTACTCTTATCATCGTTGTTATTTGTGTGTGTTGAATAGAATCATTATACATACAGATAAACCAATAATCAAGAGCGGGATGCCATACCACAGCACCCCGCCTTCTTGATTCTGCTCCCGAATTAGTTGTTGATTTCGGTTTGCTTCTTCTGCCATTCCTTAAATTCCCTTTGTACGTTTTCATCAGCGAAGAATTTTCTGATTTCGGGGAGCATTCGCCTTGCGAAGATTTCGAGCTGTTCTTCCGAAAACTCCAGTTTATGCTCCTGCTCTCTCATGTGACCGTCCTTTCCAAGTCTTAGATTCCGGCACATTTATTAAGGCATATACCGTCAAGATGACAGCATACGCCCTTTCCTTCGTCCATTATTCTACTGCCGTTTGACTACGGTTAAACCATACCACAAATCATTTGAGCAGTCAACAGGTCGGACTGTCGTTAATTAAATAACGGCATAAAAATTTTCATATAACCACTTCTGGTTAACCGAATATATCAATTAACCATGCTTATAGGCTCTTGTCATGCGGTTTCCGCATGAGCCATTAACCACTGTATTCCTGCCATAACCGGGGGTGGGGGTATTCATAAGCATAAAATGCTCTCCAAAAACTACTTTTTCCAATTTGTCAAGCGGAAAACGGAAAATAGTCACGATAATCCATATATTCCTAACTTTTGTCCATATGCAAGAGGTTTAATGTGTGTTATAATCGTGGGTTAATAAGATATAAAAAGTGAAATTTCATTGATGAAAGGTGGCAGATTTATGAAAATGAAACCAAGAATAGCAAAGATTATCTCGCTTATGTTTATACTGATAATATCACTTAATATGGTTGCCTGTGGTGGCAAATCGTCTATTGGAGATATACTAGGTGGCACCACACCACCATCGGGAACGCCTAATCAATCGCAAGGGGGAAATGAAAACTTCATCACTAAGCACAGTCGATGGTGCACCGCAGAGCGGTTGGGGTATTTGGATTTTTGAAAACCATCATTACGAGGGTAATTTTGAAAACGGTATGCCTAATGGTGAAGGTACATTGACTGTGTATAATGAAGAAGATGCCCATGTTAGTAAGCAAGTTTTTGAAGGAATGTGGGTTGACGGGTATGCCGATGGGGATATAATTTTATCCAATCATAAATGGGATGGGAGTGTTTTAGCATACGAAATACCCTTAGTCAATGGGCGAGTGACTGAAAATATGACATTTTCGCCAATAGGGGGTCAAGGTTCTGTAACATCACGAACACCTAATGTCGTTACAGGTGTCGCACCATTTGCAAGAGGTGTTTTTGTTATAGAAAATTGGCAAGGTGTTTCTCCACCTGTGAATTTCCCTTCTGTTTTAATCGCAAAAGGTGAGGGTAACCGGATTGTATTCCGAATTACACAGCCGAACTTACAATCTTTCCTTAGAGACACAAATGAATACCTTTGGACTGTGGTTTTTACTACTGGCAACGAAAATTGGAATGTTAGGCTTCATAAACATGAAGGTCGTGATTTACGTTACACATATACTGCTCATGCTACAAACACGGGTAGTCTTGACCTTCTTTATTCGAGATGGTATTTTGAAGAAAATGATGTAATACTCGATTTCCTTTTGCCGGATGGTTATTCATATAATTGGGATACGCTCAGTAATATTGAAGTTGATGTATACTTTGCCGAAGGGAGTTTGACTGTATTGAAACCAAATTTGGCAGACATTGAAAGACCGATAGCACAAGTTGAACAACAAACATATCCTTATCTTTCCGAATTATACCTCAATCCTGATGATATAACCTTGACTGCCACTCGCAACGCAAACGACACTATGACCTATACCTACACTAACAAGGCGATAAGACACCAAAAATACATTGCGCCGATGGAGTGGTTCAAATCACCTGCCCTTATTCAGTCAGTTGAAATTCTTTACAGTTTCCATTTATTTGCATTAAGAGAGGGTTTCAGTAATGCACACGACCCCAATATAGAAAATGCAACCATCATACCAACGTTAATGGATATGCACATGGGCTTTAATCCGATTTCATACAATAATGCCTCATTCAACGATAATAAGGAGTATGTTTTTGATATACAAGAACTCCTAAAAATCGGCTACTATATCAACGATGTGTTTTTCCCTGCTGACGATGTAAACATATCATTTGGAAATAATGGCTTGACCGTTACATGGACACAAGCACCCTTGCATGGAAGAAGACTTGACGATATTATTGAATTTGGTGTCAGGGCAAGTTACGGTGTTCTTGATGTCTATGAAGATACACTCTTGTTCCCAATACAGCTTTACGGATATTTCTACGAACTTGACATTCTAAACTAAAACGTGGCACAGGAGATTGTGTTTATGAATAAATTGATTACAATATCGTTCATGATAATTTTAGTATTGGTTTTAGCCGCCTGCTCAAGCGATATGAATATAGGGGGTAGTGCAACTCCACCTCCACAATCAGGAGCTTCCGACCCCATACCATCGGGTACAGAACTTCCGGCAGACAACCAAACCACAACCCCGCTTGTTGACCCGAACAGACCGCCGGAAATTGGGGATTTTTTAGGAACGGAAGTGATAAAAAAATACAGTCACCAACCAATAGAGGGATTTGAATTGATTTTCCACGGCTATACAAACTATCATTATTGGCCGGAGGTAAAAGATATTAAGATGGTCGTTGATGGTGTTGTTCGTGAACTTACTCCATCATACGATAATTTTACATGGCATTATTACGAAAGACCGAATATTTCGGTATACTATTTCGCATTGGGTAGGGACGAAGTGGTTACGCAGTACCCCTCGAAAACATGGTTTGAAATGGTCTTGAACGGTATACCGATACAAACCGCAACGGTCGATTGGAAATCAGACGAAACATTTTCCATTATTGAACCTCCGGCTGTTACGACATTGATTACATTGGACACCCCAACACGCTCCACCGCACCGCCGTTTGATATGGCAATGATAAATCAATCCGCATACAGCGTAAGAAAAGAAGTATCTGGCAATATGATAACTTTTACCATACGCGATGAAAACATGGCTGAAGCTTACGCACTTGACACGATAAACCCCGACCATAGCTTTCTCTTTGAAATCTATATGCTTATTGCCGATGAAAATGACACATACGCTTACCATGATAATCTTTTTATACTCGAAAGAGTTTTTGGTATTTTCCACCCTGCACCGGTGAGATATGGTGGAAGTGACGAACGTGACGCACTTCTCTTGTTAGATGAATACCGCATAGGGGATTTAGAGTTAAATACAACCACAGGGTTATTGGCTGATGCATATGTCAGTTTTGATTTTGCCAAAAAGGAAATCATTGTGACAGGCAGAATGACAAACCCTGCGGTAGCAAATTGGCGATATTTAATGGATATAATTATCAACGGTGATGAAGCGATGAGTGATTTGGGTATATCCGAAAGGTCAAGGGTTAGAATTTGGGTTGATTAACGGCAATAATTGAATATCGGAGTACTATGGACAGTGCGGGCAACTGCGCTGTTTCTTTTGTCCTATAAAAATAATTTTTCAAAAGTTTAATCCCTTTTAACTTCTCATGCGTTTGCTTGTCAGGTCGAATTTTTGAATCATATATTATGCCCATGTAATGGGAGCTTATTGATTGTGCCAGTGTGCCTCTTCGTGCCAAATTTTCGAAAGAGTATGAATATCTAGCATGACAGTCAACCTTCGGATAAATAAGACCAAAAATGTCATTGAAAAACCTTGTTTAAAACCATTTCTAGGCGAATTGACTTCGCCTTATTCCTGCGATAACCCCAAGGGGTTCTCAAAAAAGATGAAATCACCCCGATGGAAACTTGTTTCCATGCGGTTTGGCGGTGATTTCATCACCCCATTATTCCTGCCATAACTTTGTCATGGTGCAAAAACGCCTCCGGCGGTGGATAAATCTGACGGAAAAAAGGAAGTATTCAGCCGGATTATCCATACTTCCCGCGCACGATTTCACCGACAGTTGTCCGTCCGATTTTCATCTTCATTTCATTTGACAGTTTCGTTGCAATTGCCGACTGTGACAAACCCTGTCCATGCAACTCCCTGACTCTCGCGACCACTTCATCGGTGGCAATCCGCTTGCGACCCGCCCCCCGTTCGTTGTGGGCGCGGTTTGGTTGGGAATTAATTTCCGACAGTTTGGCTTCGTATTCCTTACGGAGCTTTTCGATTATTTTCTCATGTTCGGCTTTCGGGATTGACTGTTTCAAAAGTTCTATTTTCTCGTCGAGTTTCCTACCCTGCCTGAGCAGTTCGTCCTCAAGATGGCTGACCAGCCCTTGCAGTTTCCTTATCTGATATTCGGTGCGTTGTTCTTCTGTCATCGGGTATGTCCTCCCATTTACGGAATGGTTGCCATAAATTAATATACGGCAATTAACCTTAGCACAAAAAAACAGCACCCGCAAGTACATATTTCCGTGGGTGCTGTTTTGACCCTGCCTATCTCGGCACAAGTACTATTTCGTTGATGACAAGCTCCTCGGCAATGTCACGCTTGGCATTAAGGTGACGCGCCCTTTCAAGGACATCATCGGTTTTGGGTACGGGGTCACGGCTTAGCAGGTTCTGGGTAATGCTTTCGACTTTTTCAGTTGCCTCATCGTCAATCCCGTGCATCATTCCCATTAACACGCCCATCATCATGAGGAAGGTAAACCTGCGCGGGTCGGTGTCACGGAGATGGTACATCGCCATGCGCCCGTATTTTCCGAGCGGTGTCCCGTTTTCACCGGGGCTTGTAACCAACCCATATAATACTTTGTCGTTTATTAATTTATGGCTCATGTTCTCACCCCCTCTTTTCCATTTTAGCAGATAACCGCTCCCCCAATCTATCCGCAAAAGCGCACAAACTTTAGCGAATTAACGTGTTGAATTTAGTGTATAAGTCACAACCCGTCATTAAATCATGCCAAAAGCCGAAATATGGCTTGCCAATATTTCCGACATGGGTTATGATGTAAGGAGAAAGGAGGGTTTCCACCATGAAAATAATGGCACAAAGACTAAGGCTGTTGCGTGACAGCATCAGCGTACCGCAGACGAAGCTTGCCGAGTTATGCGGTTCTGCACAGTCGAGTATCAACCGTTACGAGAACGGGCATTCCGCCCCGCCGTTTGAGCTTCTGCTCTGGTATGCCGACTATTTTGATGTTTCGCTCGATTACATCTTCGGGCGGACGGACAAGCCGGAAGGCAGGTTATACAATTTTAACCCCAAATACAGCCACGAGGACGAGAAGTTCAAACAGTTCATCGAAATGTGTTTTGACCCGTCATCGCCGATGCACGGGAAATTGAAGGACACGTTAATCGAATTAGTTGCGAAAGGAAAGCCATGAATATTGTTATTTATGCTAGATTTTCGAGCCATACGCAGAACGAACAGTCAATCGAGGGACAGTTAAAGGTCTGTTACGAGTATGCCGAGCGGAACGGATATAAGGTAATTGGCGAATATATTGACCGAGCCATATCAGGCAAGGCAGCCGATAACCGCCCTGAGTTCCAGCGGATGATATCAGATAGTGCCAAACGGCAATTTGACGCTGTCCTTGTTTACCAGCTTGACCGGTTTGCCCGTAACCGCTATGACAGTGCCACTTGCAAAAACCGCCTTAGAAAGAACGGTGTCCGTGTTGTTTCCGCAAAGGAAACCATCGCCGATGATGCCAGCGGAATCCTGATGGAATCCGTGCTTGAGGGTATGGCAGAATATTATAGTGCCGAGCTGTCCCAAAAAGTGAAGCGGGGCAAGCGCCTTAATGCCGACAAAGGGCTTTATGATGGGGCAGTAGTTCCGCTTGGGATGAAAATAGTAGACAGGAAGTATGTCATTGATGATGATACAGCTCCGATTGTCAGGCATATCTTTGAAATGTATCTGGCAGATAACACGATGGCTGACATCATTCATCATTTGAACCTTAACGGTGTCAAGACAAGCAAAGGTAATCCATACAACAAAAATTCTATCCGGCGGATTCTCACCAATGTAAAATACAAAGGTGTTTACAACAATAACGGTGCCTGGATTCCCGATGGGATACCGCGCATTATCGACGATGAAATTTTTGAACAAGTAAAAGTCCTGATGGAAAAGAACAAGAAAGCACCCGCCAGAATCAAGACGGTCGATGAATGTTATCTGCTTACGACCAAGCTGTTCTGCGGTCATTGTGGCTGTGCGATGGTCGGTGTCAGTGGCACATCGCACACCAAGAGGATATACCAGTATTATGCCTGTGTTTCGCAGATAAGGCATAAAGGTTGCAAGAAAGAGAGGGTAAAGAAAGATTATATTGAGGATTTGGTAGTTGATACTGTCCTTAAAACCTTGAACAATGATTATATTGATGATGTAGCCCATAGAATCTCTGAATTGTCTCTAAAAGAAAGAAACTCACCAAACTTGAAGCGGTTGAAAAAGCTAATCAAGGAAAATGAAAGTGCAACCGCAAACTTAATCAAGGCTCTTGAGGTGGGAAAAGCCGCCGATGTCATTTCAACACAAATCGAAAAGCGCCAAGCCGAAAAAGCCGACCTTGATATGGAGCTTGCCAAAGAGATGATGGTGCGCCCGGTATTAACATATGATGAGGTAAGATTTTTCTTTGAAAGATTTAGGAAGGGTGACAGCAAAAATAGCGAATTTCGGATGAGCTTGATTGATATGCTGGTAAACAAAATTTATCTCTATGATGGTGATGATGGCAGGGTCGAAATATACTGCAATGCCAGCAACAAAAGCATGGATATACCTTTGTCAAATAAATTGCCCTTAGACAAACCCCGTAAAGGTTCGTATAAGGGACAATCGACGGAGACTAAGGGATTTGAACCCTTGCGCCGGCGAACCGACCTACTGGATTTCGAATCCAGACCCTTCAGCCACTTGGGTAAGTCTCCTTCGTGAGGGCAACACAACGATGCCCTCTTCCCGATTATACTTTTCCCCCTGCCATAAGTCAACACAAAAGCTATTGTAGACAGCCATGTTTTAATATATAATAAGTAAATATGTAGCACAGATGGGAGTTAGTATGAAAAGAATCGGATTACTTACCAGTGGCGGTGACTGCCAAGCCTTAAATGCCGCGATGCGCGGTGTGGTGAAATGCCTGTCGGTCAGCGGGGAAAAAGTTGAGATATACGGTTTTATCGATGGATATAAAGGGTTGATATACGGCAATTTCCGGATGCTTACCGGCAAGGACTTTACCGGAATCCTGACGGTTGGCGGGACAATCCTGGGAACTTCCCGCACCCCTTTCAAAACTATCCGTGAACCCGACGAAAATGGACTTGATAAAGTCGAAGCAATGAAGCAGAATTATCACAAACTGCGCCTCGACTGCCTGGTGGTACTTGGCGGTAACGGAACGCACAAGACCGCCAACTTGTTAAGCAAAGAAGGACTCAATATCGTCACTTTGCCGAAGACAATCGACAATGATTTGTGGGGAACCGACATGACCTTTGGGTTCCAAAGTGCGGTTGACATTGCTACCCATGCCATCGACTGCATCCACACGACCGCTGCCTCCCATGGACGTATCTTCATCGTCGAAGTGATGGGACACAAAGTCGGTTACCTGACCCTCAATGCCGGAATGGCGAGCGGTGCCGACATTATCTTGATACCTGAGATACCTTATGACATTACTAAAGTTATCGAAGCAATTGAAAAACGCCACGAACGCGGCAGTGCCTTCACAATATTGGCAGTCGCCGAAGGCGCTATCTCCAAAGAAGACGCCGCCTTATCCAAGAAAGAATACAAAGAAAAAAAGAAAAATTCACCCTACCCTTCGATATCTTATGAAGTGGCAGACCAAATAAAAGAAAAAGGCGGCTTTGATATCCGCGTCACCGTCCCCGGACATACCCAACGCGGCGGAAGCCCCTGCCCATATGACCGCGTATTCGCCAGCCGCTTAGGCTCCGAAGCCGGACGCCTTATCCTTAACGGTGAATACGGCTTTATGGTCGGCTACCGCAATCGCGAAATCGTCAAAGTACCACTTGAAGATGTCGCCGGAAAACTAAAAATGGTTTCCCCCAATGCCAGCATCGTCCAAGAAGCCAAGATGCTAGGCATCTGTTTCGGCGATTGAGTGAGCATTGAAATAGCATTGAAAGAGCATTGAAGGAGTTTGAAGTTGCATGATTAACTCCAACGCAGACCCTTGAGAAACGTCGCTACTTAGCTCACGTATTTTGTGAGCTTACGTAGCGCAACGTTTCTCTCGGAGCGAAAGCGCGTCTGCACTGGAGTTAATCATGCAACTTCAAACGGAGTAAAACAACATGAACTACACCGCCCTATACCGCAAATTCCGTCC